>Ga0190360_1001506_pt1 | contig 11984 bp, 15 predicted proteins | sample 48721834_MG_FD_161271 | JGI IMG/M metagenome (GOLD analysis project Ga0190360, IMG submission 161271) | Hydrothermal vent microbial mat bacterial communities from Southern Trench, Guaymas Basin, Mexico - 4872-18-3-4_MG | ecosystem: Environmental > Aquatic > Marine > Hydrothermal vents >... | reverse complement strand
TAGCCAGCTAATATTGCCCCACAATCTATACATCTTGGTTTACCACCCTTCCAATTATGACTTCTTTCACCTTTTTGAGAACAAGATTTACAAAGTCCTGAACCATATTTAGCAGAATTACAACTTATTTCTTTGCCACAATTCTTACAATAATATTTCTTCTTCATTGATTGTATTTAAAAAATATTCTTTTGTATTTTTTATAAAGACGAATTATTTTTTTCAATTCTCTTCTTTGTTTTAAATTTATCTCAACTTTTTTAATTTTTTGTCTTAATTCTTTTTTATTGAAATCAACTAAATCTTCAATATAGTGAATTAAATTATCAATTAAGAAATAAGTATCTTCAGCTACATCAATTGCTTTTTCTATTTTTTTAACTTTATTAACTTCAAAAATCTCTTTATATTTTTCTTTATTAACTTTTAAAAAATCTAACAACTTAGTAAAAATATTTACAAAAAATAACTGCATAATTATTTAATGATTAATTTAATAAACAAACTTATAATCATAATAAATACACTACCTAAAACAGTAAATAGTAAAGCATTAATCTTGTTATTGATGTGCTTTAAATGATTATTTTTTATATCTTCAATTGCTTCTTTTATAAATTCAACATTAACTTTCATTTCCCCTTTAAATTCTATTAAATTGTCAATTTGTTTTTTTAAATTTTCAATAACAAAATTTTGATGACATATATGTTTTTCACCATTCATTGTTCTATAAAATCTATTGTAGATTCTGCAACTGAAGTATAGCTTCCATAAGTTATCTCTATTATTATCTTGTATGTTCCTTCACTATCATCTTCATCGCTTTGATAAATATAATAATAAACTCTATCTTGTTCTTTAGTCATATTTGCATCGCTAACCATTTCAACACCTGAAGGATTTTTTATTGTAATTTTAGCACTATCAGCTGTATCAATATCTAAAATAGCTGTGATTTTTACTGCTGTTCCTAAATAGTAACTCATTTTAAAATTATTTTTTGTTCTATATATTCTTGATTAACTAACTTGATTGAAATATAATTTTCAACTTTTATTTTTTGATTTATGTATTCTTCAGTTTTTATTGAAATACTAATTGATTTTTCTTCACTCATAATACGTCAAAAATTCCGTGTATATTTTTCTTAAAATAAGCAATCGCTTTACTTATTTTCTGGTCAGTAGGTAAATCTCTAGGAGCAACAATACTAACATCAGGTAATCTAATAGTTTGATTATTAGGCTCTATTAAAATAGCAGTAATTAAAGCAATTAAATTTTTTTCTCTATCATCAGGTTCAGGAAATATAGTTTCATTCTCAACTATAAAAGTTTTATAATTATTAACACTTATATATACTAAAGCTGCTTCAATGTATCTTTTTATTTCAGTATCGCTGTAATTAGGATAATAAGAGTATCTAATTTCTACAACATCGCCTGTAGATAAAGAAGACGATATAGTAACTTTATTTGTAGTTGAATCGTAAGACCAATCACCTGAATTTAATTCTGAATCATTTACTAAAACAGTTGAAACAGAAGATACATTACTTTCAGTTAAAGTAAAAACATTAGAATTTTCATAAGTAAAAATATCGCCAGGTGTCATCTCAGTAGTATTATCTTTTATTAAATAACGAACTTTAGATATTAAATTTGAAAGTGTTACTGACATATTAATTTGTTTCTTCTTTTATTTTTTGTCTGTATAAAAGTAATTGACTACCTCTATCACCGAAAAACTTAAACCCTCTTCTTTTAAATATTTCTAAAAATTCAGAATCTTTTCTGATTTTCACATACAAATCATTATTGTAATTTGAAACTAAAATATCTAATAATTTATCAGCTACTTTTTTATCAGTAGCGTTTAATTTAACATAGCTTCTTATTATTTCTTTTACTTTTGCTTTCCAAAGAGCTATTACGCCTTGTATATCTTTTTCTTTACAAATATAAATATTAAAACTTTCTTTTAAAAATAAATTTAAAGTTTTATAATCTTTAATAATTAATCTTTGATTGTTCTTAGTAATGTAAAAATCATCGTTAACATAATTTTGAACAAAATCTAATAAATTGACGTATTCTTTTTTATTGTATGGTATAATCAAGAATCTCCTTTACTTTTATTTTAAAATACTCTTTCCAGTAATCCCTGTTAACGTTTGTTCTAGCGTGGCAACTTCTACATAAAGAAATTAAATTGTCTTCGTTATTATTATTTTTATTATAATCAATATGGTGAACTGTTAATCTTTCCCCAAATACTATGATGTATTCTTCTTCAGTAATACCACAAAGTTGACATTGATAATTATCTCTCTTACGGATTTTTTCTTTTAATTTATCATTAAATTCTTCGGGATAATCTTTAAATAAACGAGGAATACCAATTCCACCGTGTGCTAAACTTAACCGTTTTCTTGTTTCTAAAGAATGTCTTTTACCATAAAAAGGATTTCCTTCTCCTTTAAAGATGATTTTTCTTATTTTACTTAATTTTTTACATAATTTAGCCATTCTCCCATCAGTTTCTTTAGTTAATCCTTTGTTCCAAACTTGTATTTCTCCTTTTTTATATTTTTTTCTTCTAGTTTCTCCTCCTTTCTTTCCAGATTCAGCTACTCTTGGGTCTTTTTCTTTAGTAAGTCCTTTATTCCAAACTTCCCAAGAACCATATGTCCGAGTAGGGATATTATATTTTTTCAAATATTCAAAAACAGTAACTTTTCCACAACCAACTTCCTTTGCAATTTCTTTCATAGTTTTCTTATTTTGTAAATACTCTCTTCTTAAAAATTCTTCAGTTAAAATTTTACTCCATTTATTGAATAGCATTTTATTAGTTTCAATTTGACTTCTTATAGGAACTTTAAACATTTTCATCAAATAACCTATACTGCCTTCAGGAATGTTATTTTCTTTAGCTATTTGAACCAAAGTTTTTTTCTTTATCCAGTGTTCAGTATAAAGAAATTCTTTTGTTAGAAAATTATATTTAGTTTTCATAAATAACTTTTGTAAGTGGGAGGGGTGATTTCACCCCTCCCTTTATATTAATTCTTATTAACTTCTGGTAAAACGAGCCAATGCATAGGGGTTAGTCGAAGCAACAACCACATTTTCATAACCAGTTACTCCAACTGCTAAGTATCTTGCACTACCAGTCACAGTAATTGGATTAGGACTAACAAATATCAATCTTTCAGGCATATCACCTTTCTCACTAATTACCCCACCTAAAATCTTAATAGAATCTAATCTCTTTCTAACGAAGAGATTAGGCTTACCAACTTCACTGTCTATTCCAACTAAATAAGCTGTGTTAGTGTCTAATACATCTGTAGCAGCACCATCTATTGTTACTGTTTGTTTAATTCTGATAATTTCTACATCTAAATCAGCAAGAGCTTCTTTTAAAGATTGATATTTGTTCTTTTTTGTTACTCTATTTTCTGGGAATCAGGTCTTGTTGTATAATTATTATAATGACATTCTCTACAAAGCGTAATGCCGTTATTTATATCCCAAAAAGGTTTATAAGTAATGCCTAACTCAAATAAAATTTCCTTATCTTCTACTGGACTAAATTGACTGTATTTTTTCAAAAATTCTTCAAGAATAATAGAAAAAGGTCTAATATGATGAGCTTCCAACTCTCCACCAACTTTTTTACATAATTGGCAAGTATAATTATCTCTTTCAAATACAGCTTTTCTCCAAATTTCATATTTTTTGCAATGTCTTAAAGAATAAGCAAGAGTAGTTCTGCCATCTTTATACATTCCATTTGCTTTACCTACCAATCTTCTACCACATTTTTTTCTTTCTTCAGGGTCTTTAAATCTTTCTCTTTGAGCTAAACTCATTTTCATTCTTGCTTCTTTAGACCTTTTTTTACCTCTTTGAGCAATACTTTGTTTTTTACGATATTCAGGGTCTGCATTTCTCTTTATTGCTGCACAATGTCTACATCTACGAAATGGTTGACTTACTCTATTTGTGCAACCAGGTTCTATACATTCGAAGCCGTTCTTTATATATATAAATTTTTTCTTTCGATTCCCAGAAAATAGGGGTTGGTCATTTCTGCCAACCTCTACACGTCGCCGTGTAGAACGGACTGTATCATCATCCAACAAATTGTTGGATGCTCGGCGTACAGTCTCTGAGGGGTCGTCTCTTTTTAAAAGACAACTTCCCTGCGGATTGTCTGCACCAGACAGATTTTTAGTAGCTAATAAGCTACTACTGCTGGATTCTACATCCCTTTTAGGGAACAGACTTCCCCGCATATAGCCGAGTTTTTCATATGTCATTACTGACATAAGCGACTCCTTTGGGAATCGGTCCAGTCCCAGAGCTTTATGTCTTTATCAATTTGAGTGCCTGCTACTAGAACGAAGCTGCTAGCATATTCTAATAAACCATCAATCATATCTATTAAGTTTTCAAAATTAAAATGATTTACACCTGATTTTAAATCGTGAATGTTAGCAGCTTGAACAGCAGCATTTATAGTAGTTAGTATCTTATAATTTTCCCAAGCATTTAAAGCACGATTAATAGTAGCAACTTTTCTCGCTAACACTCTTTCTTTTGCATCAGCTAAATCTGTAATCTTAATGTAATACTCAGGACTAGCAATATCAACAAAAGTAAAAAGTGTAGGAGAATCAGGAGACACAGCTTGCTGAGTTACACCGTTAGCTACTGTAGTATAAACTTTATCAGTATCTTGTAACACATCATAATAATAAACATATTCATCAGGGTCAGCAGTATCAATTTCACAAATCTTTTCAACTAATAAAGGATAAGGTTTACGAGGGTCTTTAGGCTCTCCTAAAATTCTTGCTATCTCTAATTGACTGTATTTGAAACCTTTTTCCATTTTTACTCCCCAAAAGCTTTTTTTCTGATAGATTTTTGTCTTTTAAATATCTCTTCTTCTTTGTCTTTATCTGTTGAACCTGTTTCTAAAGAACCTTTTTCTTGTTTAGCTTTTTTTAATTCAGCTATTTCTTTCTTCAACTTTAAATTGTCATACATCAAATCATTTAATAAATCTTCATCTTTTACATCTTTAGCAAATTCTTTTAATTCAGCTCTTCTTTCAGCAATTATTTTAGCTTGTTCTTTAGCTCTCTTTATTTCTTCTTCTTTAGCTTTTTCAATTTCTTCAATTTTAGTTTTAGCTTCTTCAGATTCTTTCTTTAACTCAGCAATTACAGCTTCTTTTTGCTGTAACTGTTCTTTCAGCTTAGCAACTTCTTGCTCTAATTCTTTAATTTTTTCTTCCATTTCAGCTCCTTTATTTTTGTAGCGTTCTAAAAGAGAAGTCATATTTAATTCTTTTGCTCTTTTTAATATCTTTTTTCTTACCGACTCAATACTTACGCCAAGTTTTCTTAATGCTCTTTGATTTCTAGGCATACCTAAATATCTTAATGCTGCTCTGACTCTAGTTTCATCATTGAGAGGATATTTCCTTATCTTTCTTATTTCACCTGTCTTCTTATTTTTAACTTTTATTACAACTGCAAACATAGAGTCTGGTAGCTTTTTTCTTTGTTCATAACTTAATCTTTTAGCTTCTTCTACCTCTTGCTCTTCATCTTCTTCTAAAAAACCTTTCAAATCTTCTAACTCTTCTTTTGATAATTCTTCATAATTTAATTCAATTTCTTTAATCTCTTCCATTTTTAACTTCCTTTAAAGTAAAAGATTTTATTTTTTGAATGCACTTATCTATTTCTTTTCTAATTAAATCTTCAGATAACCGCAATATATTATAACCATTAGCCATAATCCACGCATCTTTCTCTAAATCTATCTTTCTCCTATCAGACAAATTATGCCAATAACTTCCATCACATTCTATAAATAGCTTATACTGAGGAAGATAGAAATCTGCATACCATCGTTCATTATTGTAAGGATATTGAGGTATATAAAGTATGTTCATATCTTTCAAAACTTTCTCTATTATTTTTTCTAAAGTAGAAACTCTGTTTTTTCTAACATAATCTAAAGCACATTTATGAGAACAAAATTTTCTTTTTTCACATTTTAAAGATTTAAAAATTTTCCCACAATTTAAACACTTTACATAAATATCAGCAATTCCTTTATTCCAAGCTTTTTTTCCTTTTATATGAATTTTTCCCTCTTTTTCTAAACGTTTTATTGTATAACTACCTAAACACTTACGACTACAAAAATGTGTCTTATAGCTTTTAAATTTAGATGGGGTTATTTCAATTTTCTTGCCACAATTATCACAAAAAACTATTATTCTCTTCCTTAATTTTTTCTTTATAACTTTAGAGTTATATTTATTAGCACACTTACTAGTACAGAATTTTCTATAACTTAAACAAGGAAGAACATAAAACTCTTTCCCACATTGCAAGCAAATTTTCTTAATTCTTATACTTTTCTGTTTTCTAGCTTTTTCTCTACATTCATTTGAACAATATTTTTTAAAATTTTTAGATTTAAAATGTTTACCACAATAATTACAAATTAAATTACGCATTACGTTCTTCTAATTCTTTTTCTATTTCTTTCGCTATAATAAATCTATCTTCATCTTCTTCAGTAGATTTTTCTTTATTATCTTTTTTATATTGAAGCCAGCAAGTCTTCACTGCTTCAACTGCTGACATACCTTCTTTGGTTTTTTGACGAACACACTCAGTTACTTGTTTAGGGAGTTTAGCTTCTTCTAGTATGTTAACAAATTCTTCATTACTAACAGCAGGTTGTCCAACTCCAGGTCTGTCTGCTCTACGCATTTGCCCACCACATTTAGGGCATTTACCAGCTCCTTTGCCGTAGTCATAAGTATTGCAATGTTCGCCATCAGGTATTGTTGTTTCATAACCACATTTAATACAACTGCATTTATAAGTTGCTTTTTCTTTAACAAAACTTTTTGGGGGTGTCATTACAGAAGCAAACTCTAAAACTTTTTCTTTAGCTATTTCCATTACTTCTGCACCTTCAAAAGCGGGTTTTGTAGTTAATAATAAAGCACCACCACAAAATTCAATGTCTCTTAGATTATAAGTTCCGTCGTTTAAATGTTCTCGATTTCCCCAAGCTTCGAAAGATATTTTTAGATTGTTCTTTTTTAATAAGTCTTTAATTAATTCATAATCATCTTGTAGATTACTTTTAAAAAATATTCCGTAAGCAATGATTTTATCTTTTTCTAATTTTGCATCTAACCAATAACCTACTGTTCTCTGACGCACGTGGTCATAATCAATAGGTTTACCTCTTAAACTTGTTATAGCTTTTTCAACTTCTTCTCTCGGTAATATACAACCATTTTTATTTGCTCTATCTACATAAGCATAAATGCATTTAAAAATAGCTAAATCATTGTTAGGAATTTTAATACCAAATTTTTTTGCTACAGTTTGTAATTCTTTATTAGTAGCTTCTTCTAAAAATTCGTATTCGCTGTAATAACTTAAATCTTCTAAAAATTTATTTAATAATTCTACATTCATTTCAACTCTCCAATTCTTTGAAGATTTTATTTATATCTATTGAAGATTTATTTATTCTAACCCATTTTCCATTTTTATTCTTTTTGCTTATTTTCTTAATAACGTTCCAAGCCACTTTACGTGCAATGTCTTCATTTTTGTATCTTTCTAATGCTTCATTGAAAACTTTCATCCATATTTCTTGTAGTTCTTTAGTTAAAGAATTTTTAATGTTTTCAGGTAATTCTTTTATGTTTTTATAAGGGGCTTCTTCATATATTTCTGATTTAAATAAATCTTTTTGAGTTAATTCTTTATGACAATTAGGACATAATATTACTCCCATTCTAACTTCTTCTTGTGTTTCAAAATCAAATTTTGTTTTACAATATGGACATTCAACAATCTTTTTTGACATAAAGTAGTTTTTCTTTTCTATCCCTGTTTTATTTTGGTCTTCTAATTTTTCAATTTTTTCAATATCTTCAGGAGAAATATCTGGAGCATAAACTTGCTCTTCTACATTTCTCAAAACAGGAGGATAGAATATAATATCTAAGCTTTCTTTCCATTCTTTCTTTCTACGTTTCTTCTCTATTTCAAAATTCAAATTACCTAAAACTTCTATTGCTGTTTGTTTACTTAATAAACCTCTATCATACATACTACGAAGAATAACTCTTAAATCATCACTAATGAAAGACTTAATTAAAGTGCTATTTACTTTGATTTTATTAATTCCTTTAAAATATTTTGGATGGTCTTTCTCGTTTAATTCAATTATTGTGTAAATTATGTCCATTAATAAAGTTTTGAAATCTTCTATTGCAGATTCTACTTCAGCAATAAAAGGTTTTGGATTAAAAATCGATTCTCGGCGGGAACTTGCACCATATCCCTGTATAATCTCCAAAATTCCGAGACCCGCAAGTATTCTTCTTTCAATTGGTGTATATAATTCTTGACTTAATGCTCTCGAGTATTCAGGTATTAAATGTTCAATTTCAGTATCAAAAGCAGTTGTGTAAACGGGAGTTCCTTTTTCAGATTTTCTTTTTTCTAAAAAATCTTGTAAATCTTTTTTAATTTTTTTCAAATCTTCTTCACTGTAAATGAAATCGGGATTTCCTGATAATGCCATTCTTTCAGTTCCTTTTTTAAAGAGCATTAAATATTCTAGTGCTTTGCTTACTATAAATTCACCTTTCTTTTCGAGAATTTCTAATAATTTTAAATTTTTAAAAATTCCTCTTTGTATCAAATAAGGAACAGGTTCTAATGAAGACCAATTAGTAAAAGGTTTTTGAATAAAAATTCTTTCTTCATCTTTGTAAGGTAATTGTAATTTTTCTCTTTTTGAAACTCTTAAATAATATTTTTCTTCACCTAAAACTCTTACTTCTTTGTTGCCATTTTCTACGACTATGTCTTCACCATCTACAAACCACAAAGCGGTTGGCAGTATAAAATCGTCTTGTCTTGCCCATAAAGTTCTGAGTAATAGAAATGAACTGCCTTTCCATCTTTCTCTGAAGTATTCTTTTGCTAAAGCTTTTATTCCTATAGGAATTTTGCCTTTATAATCGTAATTGATTTTATTTAACCAATTATTTAGTATTGTTGTTAAATTACTGTTATCAGTTTCTATTGTATAATCTACTAAAGCACAATTAATAGCAAAGTCTAATACTGAATTTACTAAACCACTCACATCGCTTTTTAGTAGTTCTTTGACTTCTAATACTTGATTGCGAAATTTATTGGGTATTGCAATTTCGTCAGATTGATAAAGTTGAATCATTGAACTTAACCAACGCAACGACTCTGTCAAGCCCATAGTCTCTAAAATACTTGCCATTTTTATACTCCCGACTTAAAAAACTTTTTGACTTTTACTGGTTTTATTATGCTAAATTCTTTATCCCATTGAGCTATTGCGAATACCTTAAACGCACTATATAAATGGTCCTCATCTGCTATACAATCATAAATCATTCTATTTCCACTCTGTGTGCATATTACAGAGTTAAATTGTTTATCAAATTTATAATCTTGCGGTATTAAAATTCTATTATCGTATAATAATTGTTTTAGTCTTTGCACTGACCATTCAGACATGAATTCTTCTTTGTAAACAGGTTCACCATTTTTAAATACGACGTTATTATTTTCATCTCTTTCAAAATCTACTTTGATTTTTTTACTACCATCGTAATAGACTAAGTGTTCTTTACCGTATTTTTCTTCTAAGTAGCGATATATTACTCTTCCTAATCCTTCGCCACAATCTAAACTTATAATGTTAGCTTTAACTTCTTGAATGACAAAATCAAATATTTCTTCTTGTTCTTTATCAGTTAAATTGTATAAAGTGATGTTATATTCGTAGCGATATTTATCATTTGTTTTAAATAAAATAATTATCTCAGTAGCGCTAGTGCTTTCTCCTATATCTGCACACACATAAACCTCTTCAGCATTATTGGGTCTAGTAAGCACTATAATATTTTTAAAAAACCCAAAATTCTTTTTCTCCACTTCAAAATGTTTGATTACTTTATTCTCCAAGTAGTTTTCTCTTACTCGTTGCATATCAAAAACTGACCAACCTTGCTCTATAACTTCTCCTTCGATGAAGATGCGAAAGCTAGCAGTATGCTCACCACCGTGTTTTTTTATGGCTTTCTGTTTACTTTCTTTAGTAAACAACGGACTAACATAACTAGGAAGATTTACTATGAAAGGTTTGTTTTTAATATCATAGAATATTTCTCCTATAGGCATTTGTTTAGTAAAGTTAGTCATTCCAGTAGCTCTTATTACTTGATGACCGCCTTCTTTAGTGCTTTCAGCCCTTTTTTTATAAACTTCTTCAGTTTCGTAGGAAGCTTCCTCCACAAAAAGTTTATCAAAATGTTTCTGATGAAATGCTTTGCCAGGACTTTTAGAACCTACATTCATATTAACGCTTTCTAAGAACCATCCATTTTTAGTTCTGAGTTGATAATTGGGACTTCTATTTACTTTTATTTCAAAGGACTGTAATATGGGATGATTTTCAAATGCCGAAATTACGTCTTCTAAAACTCCACGAATATGTAAAGCATCGAAACTAGTAAATCCTTCTACATCGTTATCTAATAAAATAGCACTAATTGGTATATCAAGTTTCTCAGTCATTAAAGTTTTTCCTATTGTTCGAGCTGCTAATGCATATACTGTTCCTGCCTTTTCTCTTAATTTTAATTGACTTTCTTTAGTTAAATTATCATAATCTATTATATATTCATAACTTAACATCGGTAATTGATATAATCTAACATGACTAAAATTATCATTGAATAAACTTAAATTATCTAAATTACTAAATAAACACTCAATACTAGCTACAGGATAATGTAATAATTCTATTAATTCTAATTCTTCTTCTGTTAAGTTAGTTAACATGTTTATTATTCTTTTAAAACCCAAACTGAAATTATAGCTTTAGTATCAATCCAAACTTCTTTAATAAAAAAATTTTCGTTATTAATTTCTAAAATAAGTAATTCATTTTCAATAAACTTTACTATTCCAGTATAACTTTCTTTTAGTTTACTTTCTTCAGTTTTATGATGGTCTAGTAAAATAGAAACTTTTTTATTAATCAATTCTTTTAATTTCTCTTGATATACCATTAACCCTCCTTTATGTTAATTAACAAGTAATTAATAAATTAACATGTTTTATACGAGAAAAAATAATTATATATAATTATTTTTTCTCTTTTATTATACGTAACATGTAACATGTTAATAATAAATTACGTTACGATATATTACGTAATACTTTAAACTACTTAAAAAATAAACTACTAAAATAATAAATAAAAAATAATTACGTTAGTAATTATTTGTTGCTACTTTTTGCTTTCTTTATCATCCAATCAACGTAATAAGGAGAGCATTCTAATACTTTAGCTATAAATTCTTTGTCAATTAATACTGTTTTATTTAGATTTTCAAATAGCGTTTTGTTATACAACACTCCGTCTTTAAAGTAGCAATGCTTTTGAGCTTCCCAACAATCAGTGCGTATTTTTAGTAATATTAATTGCCCACAATAAGGACATTTGAGAGTTCTACTAGCTTGATTATTTTCTCTCCAAATCTTGAACTTTTTTTTGAGTAATTCTAAATATTTAAAGACATTACTTTCTTCTTTTTTGTCTTTTTTATTTAAACCTAACTGCTCTTTTAATTGATTGATTTTGTCTATGTTATGATGAATACTCTCAATCAGTTTTAACGGAACTGCTTTATTCTTAACATGTAAATTATTGATGATATTTTGCAGTCTGATATTAAGTATTTCTAAGTAAATTAAACTTTTTAAAGTATTTTTATCGCTAACTGTTTCTATTATAAAGTCTTGTAAATATTTCTTAGCTAATTCTTTAGCTTTTTTCTTTTCTTCTTTGTCAATGAACAAA
>Ga0190360_1001501_pt1 | contig 12001 bp, 9 predicted proteins | sample 48721834_MG_FD_161271 | JGI IMG/M metagenome (GOLD analysis project Ga0190360, IMG submission 161271) | Hydrothermal vent microbial mat bacterial communities from Southern Trench, Guaymas Basin, Mexico - 4872-18-3-4_MG | ecosystem: Environmental > Aquatic > Marine > Hydrothermal vents > Microbial... | reverse complement strand
GGAAATGATGTTTTATGGAATAACATTATCAGTTTCAAATTACGATAACTTGTTGATTGGTTGGTCTCAATTACCTTTACAAACTGGAGTAAATTTTCATGCTGGTAATTCAAAATACAGTCCTGGTACTGCTGAAAATGCAAGGAATTATATCATTAACACTTTTGGATGGACAATTATTGATGGTGGTCTTGCCACACCTGGAACATTTAACCTGGGTTCTGATGCTGGTACTCCAGATAATGATGGTACTTTTAGTTTAATATGGTCTCCTTCAGACCTTGCAAAAAATTACTCGGTTTATATGTATTTAAGATATATTACAGAGATTAATGGGAGCTTGACTCTTTTAGCAGATGGTATTACAACTCATAGTTTAACTTTGAGTGGATATACTGACGGTATTTATTATTTTATAGTGGTTGCTCATAATGAATATGGTGATACGCTTTCAAATTGTTTGAAGGTTGAAATCAAGATTACCACCGCTTTCTTACCTTATCAATATATTATTTTGGTTTTTACTCCAATTGTTATACTAGGAATCGTTGCTTTTAAATTTCATAGAAGGAAAATAAAAACAAAGAAGAGAAAAGGATTAAAAGTGAAATTGAACAAGAAAGAAAAACGAAGGCAACAATTAAAGGAGGAAAAAAACAAGTTAGAAGTGATACCTCATCTCCATGATTTGATACGTAAATTCGTTTATACTCAACTTCGTGAGGCAAGCGAGGAGCTAGCCAAGGAATTAAAGCTAAGTGAAATAGATAGATTTATTAAAAGGCGGTTAGAACAACGTATTTCAAAATTTTTTGGAGCCATGAGTGTCTTAGGGTATTCTTTTAATAATATTCAAAAAAAAATCTTAAAATCAATGATTTATGCAGAAAGCGAACCAATAAGGTATGATTTACGAGAAATGATAAAGCGAAGAGAAGAAGAAGAGAGTGTTCGCAAAAAACGAGAAGAAGCTCTCCAACGTTTGAGGGAACAAAAGCGTCTAACTGCAGAAGCTTTTGGAGAAGAAATAACAGATTTAGAGACTGTTGAAAAAGTGGAACGATTAAAACCAATTGAGGATGAGATTAATGAACTATTCAAGGTTTATGAAGATTGGGAAAAGCGAGACTTTAAAAAGAAAGAATAAACCTATTTTTCTTTTTTTTATCGAAATACTTTCATTAAATTCATTCAAGAATATCATTGAATTAGATTGAGTGATGAAGAGATTAAAATCTTTAATTTGACGTCAACAAAATAATTGATTCATTCAAATCTAAAATTAGTGGTTAATACAATGTTTTTAAAACGTAATTTAAAAATCAAGCTTTTTTTATCAAAAATAATATAATTTTGATTTTCTAAACAGAATGTTAAATCTCAAGTTGATCCAACTTAATTTACCATTTATATAATTCAAAGAATTGTCAATTTTAAATTAATTAAATTTTATTTATTGTTAATGATTGAGGATTAAAATTGGATTTATTTATTTTTAATATTTTCAATAAAAAATTTGTTTGAAAACTAAAAAAACTAAAGATTACTGACATTTTTTGTCGGAAATTGTTTAAATTTTAATTAATCAAAAATCGAGATTTTAAAAATCATTCTCATGTCCATCAATAACAATACAACTTTAATAAAAAGGATAATTAACACTATCATAAAATCAAACATGGTAATATAATTAAGTCTGGATGTATTGGAAATAGAAACACAATAATAAAGGAGGATATTGAACCAAGGGTGGGTATATTGTCTGGTAAACAGACCAAGGGTGATGAAAAAGAAAAATTACCTACTGTTGGAGTTTTCGTGTGTCGCTGAGGTATAAACATCGCCGGTATTTTGGATGTACCAAAGATCGTTGAGGAAATCAATAAATTAGAAGGCGTTAAGGCATTTGAATATTTAAGCATGTGCACTGAAGGTGGATCGACATACATTAAAGAACAAATAAAGGAAGCTAAATTGGACCGAATAGTTGTCGCTGCTTGCACTCCAAAGACTCACCAGCCCGTATTTCACGCAATTCTCAAGGAAGCGGGATTGCCTCCCAGACATTTTGAATTCGTAAACATAAGGGAACATTGTAGTTTTGTCCATCAACAAGAGAGAGAAAAGGCGTTAAAAAAGGCAATAGAATTGATACGTGCTGGAATTGCAAGGGCAAGGTTATTAGAAGATGTTCCAACTAAGACCGTTCCAGTTAAGCCAGTTGCTTTAGTCGTTGGTGGCGGCATTTCTGGTTTATCGGCAGCTACGGATTTGGGAGATGCGGGATTCAAAGTATATTTAGTAGAGAAAAATACCACGATTGGAGGCAGAATGTCTCAACTTGATAGAACATTCCCTACCGATGATTGTTCCATATGAATATTGGGACCAAAAATGCTTGAAGCAAACAGGCATCCTAACATCGAAATCTTGAGCTATAGTGAAGTTGTAAAAGTAGATGGATATATTGGAAACTTTAAAGTACAAGTAAAAAGATATCCGAGGTTTGTAGATGAAAATAAATGTACAGGCTGCGGTGCTTGCTCGGAAGTCTGCCCAATTTACGTTTCAAATTATTTCGACGAACATTTATCTGCTAGAAAATGCATAGATATTTCCTTTGCACAAGCTGTTCCCGCTGTTTATGACATCGTGAGAGATCATTGCGTGGAATGTTTTGCCTGTGTTGACTCTTGCGAAGAAGATGCAATAGATTTTAGTCAACAAGAACAAATTGTTGAATTAGAAGTGGGAACGATCATTGTTGCTACTGGTTGGGACCTCTACGAAGGCAATGATTATGGTTATGGCATGTATGACAATGTTATAAATCAAATACAATTGGAGAGAATTCTTGCACCTAACGGTCCAACTTATGGACATTTAAAGCGTCCATCAGATGGCACTCGTCCAAAGCGGATTCTTTTCATTAATTGCGTTGGGAGCAGGGATGTAAGCAAGAATGCATACTGTTCGGTAGTTTGTTGCAACTTATCACTGAAAAATTCGAAATTAATCAAGTCAGAATATCCAGATTCTCAAATAGTTTGCACGTACATAGACATGAGATGTGCTGGAAAGGATTACGAGGAATATTACCGCAGGTCTCGAGAAGCAGGAATTATTTTCTTGAAAGGACTTGTAGGTAGCATTAAAGAAGATCCAGAGACAAAAAATCTGATCGTACAATTCGAACCAGTCGGAACTGATACAGTAGTTACAATGGAATTTGACATGGTAGTGTTATCATCAGCTTCACTTCCTTCTGAAGGAACCTTACAAATAGCACGAGTATTAAATATGGAAAGAAGCCCGGATGGTTTCTTAAAGGAATATCATGCTAGGCTAGACCCAATAAGCACGAAGGTGCAAGGCATTTACATATGTGGTTCGGCACAAGGGCAAAAAGAAATCGATAAATCTGTCAGTCAAGCCAAAGGTGCGGCATCTTCGGCAGCCATCCCAATGAAAAGAGGAGAATATACCATGGAATTAATTCGAGCGAGTCCTCAGAATGAGAGGTGTGCCAAATGCTACATGTGCGTGGAAGCTTGTCCTTACGCAGCAATTTCGATAAATGAACAAGGTGTAATCTCTGTGGACATCATAAAATGTCGTGGTTGCGGAACTTGTAACGCTATTTGTCCTTCAAAAGCAATAGAATTGGTTTATTTCAGAGATGACCAATATGTTGCACTCTTAGATGAATTAATTCCAATGCTGGAGTAAAGAGGTGAAATTAATGAGCGAAGATAATGATATAAGGATAATAGCATTTTTATGTTGGAAGTGAGGATACGGTTCAGCTGACATGGCTGGAACAATTCGAGCACAATATCCAACATCGATTAGGGCAATATTAGTCCCTTGTACAGGGCGCGTGGATTCGGATGTAATAATGAGAGCCTTTGGAAGAGGTGCTGATGGAGTAATGGTCGTTGGATGATACCCTAAAGAATGCGACTATGAAACTGGAAATTATTTTGCTTATCGAGAAGTCGAATACTTGAAAAAAGTCTTGTCATCGGTTGGAATTGACGAACGAAGGATAAAGATGGGTTTCTGTTCCGCAGCTGAAGGTCAAAAATTTCAGCTTGAGGCTATAGAGTTCGACAAGTTAATTCGAGAACTTGGGCCTAGTCCATTGCGACCAAAAAGCAGCACACGAAAACAGGAGGTAAAAGCCTAAATAATTAATGTGTTATCTGATGAGGCTGAATTGTAAAAGTTAGAATTCAGCTGAAGGAATGGTTGCACCATGTAACACATTAAAAAAAGTTTATTAAAATTTTTAATTGATAATTTTTAAAAAAATAATCCTTTCTGAATTGAAAGGAAAAATTATAATTAATGTAATAAAATAAAAGAAAAACAGAGTTGGAATCACATGGATCTCATTGGAGAGTATCTAATAAAAATAGGAGATTTTCCAAAATTATTACAAACTTTGCTGAATGAAAAAATAGTGGACAAAATAATTGGAGCTCAAACAAGAGTTGATAAGAAGACAAATAAAGAAGACAGATTTACCATAGCTCCAAAAGTTTATCAAAAATCTGAAGACATTACCAATTTCCCTCTTACAAATCTATTGGCTTATGGTTATGCAAGAACGGATTCTGCATCTAAATATCTTCATAAGACTCTTGGTGGAGCATTAAAGGAGAAAATTGGAGTTATTGCTAGACCTTGCGATACGAGAGCGTTAATTGAATTGGCAAAATTACATCAAGTTAACTTAGAAAATCTTTTCATTATAGCTTTTGAAGATCGGGGCATGGTCATAAATGTATCGAGAGAGATTAAAAAAATTAAAGACATTAATACCGAGAAAGTCGTGAAAGAGAAAATTAACGATAAAGGGTTAATACTTTTAATGGATGATGGAACTATTAAAGAATTGAACCTTAATATTGCTGAGAATTGCTCAAGGTGTTATAGAAAAGTACCGGTTATAGCTGATTTAAGCTTGAGTGATATTGGTTTACCCATTGATTCGGAAGAGATCATGCTAAAGGTTTATTCAGAAAAAGGAGCTCAAGTCGTGGAAAAGTCCGGCATTGATAAGAAGGATGTTCCTGGCGACATTAAATCCACGCATGAAGAAAAAATGAAATTAATAAAAGAAGAAGCGTTGAAGAAGCGAGAAAAAGATTTGGAAGAATGGCAGAACTTACCCCAAGAAGAAAAAATAGCCAAGTTGCAATCTTGTACCATGTGTGGAATGTGCATTAGAGGATGTCCAGTTTGTTATTGCGTGGATTGTATTCTACAAAAGAAACGCAAGGAAAAAATCATCAATAAAGAAACATATCAACTCACGAGAATTGCACATGTTGCCGATCGTTGCGTTGAATGTGGAAATTGCGACAACAATTGTCCACAACACCTACCATTGTCTCTATATTTCCAGTCTTTAAATGATGCTTTCAAGGAGAAGTTTAATTATACATCTGGCGAAAGTGTTGACGATATTCCATTTAGATCTGGTAAAGCAATAGCTCAAATGGAATTAGAAAAAATGTAATTTTAATTTTTTTAAATTTTTTAATTTTAAATTCAAATCATTCCTTTTTAAGATTTAATTTTTCCAGTTTAATTTTTACCCCGATCATGCATCATGGGCAATGGTACGGGTTCTTTTTCTAAGGTAGAATGGACCATTAAACGTTTATCTTGTTTCTTGTCTCGTTTCATTAATTCTCGCATTTCCTTTGATATGATTGAATTATCCATTCCCATAGAATGCAACATTTCAAGACCATTCATTATTACAGTTTTAACAAATCGAGGTAAATTCTTGAACATCCAATTAAATTTACCTATAGGATTACAATATCTCATGGCAGCAGTTCTAATCCAATCTCCACTGAGATAAAAAGCAGAGTAAGCTTCTGCGACAAGTTCATACATCTCTTTTACTGATAATTGTTCCGTTTTCATCATCGGATGGAACAAGTCATAATATTTATAATCATGAGTCGCAATCATTCCTTTCTGTTTCATCTCTTCGAAAAATACGGTTCCTGGAAATGCTGTAATGGGCGTGAATTGAGCACATGTTAACTTAAGGGATCTTGCAAATTGAATGTTTTCTCTCACCATCGACTTAGTTTCGCCAGGAAATCCAATAATTAATCCCCCAAAGATAGAAATCCCCCTATCTTGCAGCATGGAAACAACTTCTTTAATCATTTTTGGGGTGGTATTTTTTTTATTCATTGCATTTAAACTCTCTTGATGGACAGATTCTATGCCCAGAAAAACTTGTCTCATGCCCGCTTCATGCATTAAATCAATTAACCAAGGGTTTCTATAAAGTGTATCTACTCTTGATTGACAAGAGAAATATATTTTATTTGAAACTCCTGACTTGATGATGGTTTCGAGTATCTTTTTAGTGCGCTTTACTTGTATGGTGAAATTATCCTCGCAAAAGAAAATAAAATCATTATGCCAATCGATATCGTAAATTTCTTGCATTATTCTTTTTACGCTTTTTGTCCGATAACCTGTTCCCTTGTATGGATCTCTCCACATTTTATGAATGCAGCAAAACTTACATGAGTGTGGGCAACCTCTAGAAGTTTCCATTTGAGCAACTCTTGCCCCTAAATAAATGTATTTTTTATCTTCAAGGAGATCCCTTCTAGGTAATGGAAAGTTATCCAAATTAGGTTCAAGCATTCTATCTCTATTATGCTTTACATTACCATCACTCGTTTTATAACTCAACCCATCAATCTCTCTTATAGAAGAACTTGCTGGTTTTTTATCCAAGTAGTCGATCAACTCCTTGAATGTATGCTCACCTTCTCCCCTGATAACATAATCTACATTTTCATCCTTAATAACGTAATCAGGGTCTAATGTAGGATGATAACCGCCAAGTATTGTAATACAACCCTGTCCCTTAGCAAGTTTAGCAACTTCTAATGCATGAGATATTTGTGGCGTCATTGAAGTAATTGCTACCACATCATTTCGATTTAATAATCGCTTAAATTTTGTTTCATCAAATTTATGTATCTTAAAATCAAATAGTGTAGCTTCATGCTCCGGCACCATTGCCGCAATTGAAACCAAATTTAAAGGAGGGGCCTTAATTATTGCATCCAAACCAGATTGGAGTTTAGCAGGATTTACATATAATATGTTCATTTTATAAACTCAACTTTTCTTGTAATTAATTCATCCAATCTTAACTCAAAATTTCTCGCTAATCTCATATTTTGAGCTCAATGAGAAAAAAAAGTTGTATTGGTTATCTCATTAATAAAATAGGTAAGTTTTTATCATATTTATACCTATGTTGTAAATTTTATAAATAATAAATTTATTATAAACAAATTCTTGTATATATGTGAATAAAGTTCTCAATCTTAAATTATCTGCATTTTTAGAATTGCTTTTTAAAAATAGAGTAAAGCATTTTAGATTTTGATAACATCAAACATAATTTTTTTATTTACTTATTTCATTCATGACCTAATTATTTAAATGTAAAATAGGAATGATTAAGGCTAATTATAATTTGATTTATTTTTTATTTAAAAGAATTCTGGATATAAATATTAAGAGGTTTTTATAGAAAGCTCATATAAATAAAATAATATTAAAAATATTAGAGATTAAGCAGTTTTTTGCTTAAATTTAAATATTTATGAAGATAATAATTTAAACAACCAAATCATTTAAAAATCCAATATAATAAAAGTGGTGTTAAATTATACCTAAATTTTATACTACATCTTATTCTATCTGCTTTCTTGGTTGGGGAATTTTTTTTATTATGATAGGGACTATTTTTTCGCTCATTGGAGCAATAATAAACATGGAACCAATACAATTTTCATTCTTTTTCAATGAGTTGAGCCTTATAGGTTACTTATTTACTGGAATTGGATTAATTATTATTTTTACAAAAAGATCGATGGTAAAAGTTAATAAAAAGCATAAAGAAGGAACATACAAGAATTTCAATGATTTCATAGAAAAAGTTAGTAAAAAAGAGGAAATCGATTGAAAATTAAAAATTATTTTTATAATAAAATTTTAAAATAAAATTATTTTATTTTTTTTATCCTTTCCAAAAGATTAAAATGATAAATAAATCCAGGAGATATTCATCTTGTATCAAAATGTTTTAGAATTAAAAGAATATTTAGCGCCATATTTTAATAAAAGAAAATCATTAAAATGTGCAAAAGTATTAGCATACTTTTTTAAAACTTTTGGTCGAAAAGATATAGAGAACTTTGGTGATTTTCTCATAGAATTAATGATGAGAGACGAAGATTTTTTTAATCAAAAGCTATATCCTAGATTTCAACTTGTAATGAAGCTGCTCTATTATGATGATCAATATAAACTTGATAAATATATATTAACAAAATATAGCCTATTAGAAAATGAAAAATTCTTAGAAGAATTTCCTGGGAATATTCGTGATTCTCAGAAAATATTAACTGCTAGGATCTTTTTAACAAACTATAGAATTATTGCTTCTGGTTATTATGTTGAAAAATCTAGTGGAACATCCATAAATCCAGGATTAATACGTACTGTTATTCAACTTAAAAAAATGAAAAGACAACGAGCAATAACTCATGCTATTCAAAAAAGTCTAAATATCGAATTAGCTAGTAAAAACATCATTCCATATGGTTATGTTTATCCAATATTTAATGCCTACAATATAAAGCGGAAAAAAAAATATCTTTCATATAATGTTAATATAGAATATGAAGATAAAGGAAAATCGAAGTCAATGAAATTAAGCGTAATTATTTTTCCATTTAGAGCGAAAAAAAATCCAGAATATCATCAAAAAATTTTGGATAAAATTGAAGAATTGGTATTAAAACATCAATAATCTTATTGTTGTTATTTTAATATAAATTCTTTTTATTCAAAATTATTTTAAATAAATTTTTTTTGTTTTTTTTAATAGTATTTTTAAATTTTTTCTATTAGGATAATATAATCATTATTAAAGTATTTACATTAAAATTGTAAGGATTAATAAAGAAAAAAAATTCAAAATATATCAATTATAAATTCGTAATTATTTAGCACATTTTATAATTTAAAATTTAAAATATTTATTTTCATGTAATCATTATTATTTAATTAAGATTTATTGAGAATAACAAACTAAAGAGAAAGCTCATGTCATTACCAGCTAAAAAAGCAATTCAAATTGATGAGAATGTAACCCATTATGTCTATAAGATGCTTAACCATGAAATGATCTTGAAATATGATAATAGCGTGTGCATTGAATGTGGCTTTTGCCATCGAGTCTGTCCCGTAACGGTTTCGATCTATAATGAACCTCTTAAAAAAACGGCTATCGGAACTCCCAAGCAAATGGGGATCGAATCAGATAAGAAAATTGTAGTTGACGTGGAAAAATGTATTTGGTGTGGGTGCTGTACTTGGATATGCCCAAGTTATACTTTAGAACTGTTCATTAATGGAGAAAAGAAGCTATTATTGGTCGAAAACGGTTCTCTTCCAGAATTTGAGGAAGAAGTTAGAGAATTAGAAAATGGTCAAAAAGTTCGAAAAGTTGTTGAAGGTTCCATAACAATAACTTGTAATGAAAAAGATACAAGCATTATAGATAAGTTTATAGAAACTTGTCCAACAAAAGCAATGTCTCGAGAAGGTACTGAGATAAATGTTGATAGAGATAAATGCATACTTTGCTTCAAGTGTACTGAAGAATCTGAAAATTATGATAATATTAGCGTGAAAGTCTTTCGAGATAGATTCAAGAAGATTAAAGGGGAGCCATCTTCAGTTTGGAACGGCATCATGTTAAGAGTTTTAGGCAAAGAAGGAAAGATAAAAGGGATAATGAGTAGAAGCCAAAATAAACTTGCTGATGCTGTCATCAGACTTTTGGGTAAAGGAGAAGGAGAAGAAATTTAATATTTATATACAGTTTAATTTTTTACAATTCTTTTTTAAATTAATAAATTAAGAAGTAAAGTAATTAATATGAAAATAATCTTTAACATTATAATCAACTAATTAAAATTAAGTTATATTAAATCTTTTTGATAAAAATGGATTGGAAAGAATACATTTCTTTTGATGTGGATACATGCCATGGAAAAGCTCATATTAAGGGTACGAGAGTATTAGTTTCCGTAATTCTTGACTGTTTAGCAGAAGGCATGAGCGTAAAAGATATTTTGAAAGAATATCCTTCTTTAAAAAAGGAGCATATTAAGGCAGCTCTTCAATATGGTGCCATGTTAGCACGAGAAGAAATCTTACCTTTAATGAATACAAAAGGTTCTAAAAGTGAAGTTTAAACTTGATGAAAATGTTCCTTTTACATTAAAACATGTTATAGAAAGCGCTGGAGAACATGAAGTAAATTCAGTTTTTCATGAAGATTTAGTTGGAATTGATGATAAGAGCTTAAATTTAAAATGTTTAAATGAGAAAGAAATACTAATAACATTGGATACAGATTTCATCAATATTTCAGATCCTTATTATGGGATAGTTATAATTAGATCAAAAACACAAGGTAAACATGCTGTAAAAGCTTTATTCAATAGATTTATGAATAACTTTTCTTTAGAAAATGTAGTTGGAAAAATAGTTATTGTTGAATGGAATCAAATTAGAATAAGAACTTAAGTTTCATTTACCATTCTTAAATGAAATAATAATTTATATCAATATTATTATAATCTTTTTTCAATTAAAAATAATTAATTTTTAATATGATTCAATTTGACTTTTAATTGAATAATTAAATTTTAGAATATTTTTTGCTTTAAAAACTCCAAAAATAAGATTTGATTGTTTATATTGTTATAATTATTTATTTAAAATAGAAATCATGGAATTCTTTTGATTATAAAATGATATTGAACAAAAAAAGGAGTAATTATTGAAATTTGGTGAATTTTAAAATATTTAGATTTAAAAAAGTCATTGTAAATATTTTAAGGCAGTTAAGGCAAAAATCTTTGTTAAATCCATTAGGTCCTCTATAAATACAAATTCATCAGGAGCATGAATGTTATTCTCCATTCTTGAACCGCCTATGATGATTGTTTCAATTCCTTTTTCTTGAAACCAATGAGCATCAGTAGTAGGAATGAACAATGAAAAATCCTTTGGTGCATTAAATACTGTATTAAACACGCTTTTAACAGTTTTAGCAAATTCAGAATTTTCATCTATAATTTGAGGTTCATAAGCAATTGGAATCTGAACCGTGACTTCTACATCAGGATCTTCTTCTTTCATTTTTTCAATGAAATCTAGAATTCTTTGCTTGACACTTTCGATATCTTGCTCCGGTATCGTGCTTATATTAACATGTAAAAAACATTTATCTGGTACTGTTGAGATTTTAGTGCCGCCAGAGATCTGGGCTAAATTTACATCACTGATCTTGCTTGGATAACTTGGAGGGAGAGGATATTTGGTAGCTTTTTCATTTAATTCTTTTTTCAAGTCTAAGAGAAAATTCATGATTTTTACAATTCGAACAATGGCATTTACGCCTGAATGTTCATTTCGATAAGGTTCTGGTACGTCCGGAAATCCCGCACCGTGACTTTGCTTGCCTTTTATTAGGAACGTCAAGAACATTCCACCTCCAAAATAGCCAACGGGAACTCCAAATGGTCCATCACCTAACAGACACGCATCACCTTCAATTATTCCATTACTTACTAAATAATCAGCTCCTCGATAACCACCAGTTTCTTCATCGCAAACAGCAGTAATGGTTAATTTCCCGTTTAATTCTATTCCTAATTCTTTTAAGGCTTTTGCGGCAAAAATCTCTGCCGTAACACAAGATTTATCATCAGAAGAACCTCTTCCATATATTTTACCATCAATAATTTCTCCTCCAAACGGATCTTTAGTCCATCCTTTGAATGCTTCAACAGTATCGTGATGTCCATAAAAAATTAACTTCTTACCTTCATTTTTTCCCAATATCCCAATAACATTACAT
>Ga0190360_1001499_pt1 | contig 12010 bp, 8 predicted proteins | sample 48721834_MG_FD_161271 | JGI IMG/M metagenome (GOLD analysis project Ga0190360, IMG submission 161271) | Hydrothermal vent microbial mat bacterial communities from Southern Trench, Guaymas Basin, Mexico - 4872-18-3-4_MG | ecosystem: Environmental > Aquatic > Marine > Hydrothermal vents > Microbial... | reverse complement strand
TTGGCGTACCCGTCGCAAACCAATAGTTACTAAAACGCTGTTCCGCCAATAAATTAAGAATTGAAAACGGATTATACAGTTTATCTTTCCCATTCCACGAATAGCCATTATACCAAATTTTGATTTTAGCTAATAACGGGGCTTTCTTCATTTCCAACACGCTACCCAGATTTTGTAGATAATCTTCAAAATCTCTTTCCAATTCCGCCTGGGTATATCCCAGCAAGGTAACAAATTGTCTTGAAAAAGTGATATCCCGTAAATTATTTAATTCAGAAAAAACAGATACCCGCGAAAATTTAGACACCCCCGTTAAAAACACAAAACGCAAAAAAGCGTCTGAAGATTTAAGCACCGCGAAAAGCTCTCGTAGTATTTCACGGTTTTTAGTGGCTTTTTCAAGATCGCTTACATGATCAACAATGGGTTTATCATATTCATCGACTAGAATCACTACTTTTTGTTGTGTTTTTGCCGCCACTTTTTCAATTAACTCAATAAATTTCTCTCGGATAAATCGGCTTACCAACTCAATCTTATACTGACTAGCCACTTTATCTAAAAAAGACAAGAGTGAATCCATAAAGACTTCATCATTCGTATGGGAAATCTGATTAAAATCAATCACAATAACCGGATAGGATTGCCAGTCGATCTGATCATAAATATACAACCCTTTAAATAGGGCTTGATGACCGGAAAAAATTTCCGCCAAGGTTGAAACCAGCAAAGATTTTCCAAATCGGCGAGGGCGGGATAGAAAAAGATATTTACCGGCTTGTAATAAGTCGCTAATCTGTCTGGTTTTATCAACATACAAATAGTCTTCCTTGATGATTTCAGAGAAGGTTTGAATACCAATGGGCAATTTTTTCATTTTAATTTATCAGTTACGTTAAGGGATAGTCGGGTAGGGTGGGCAAACGTGTTTTTGTGTGCATCGGCATTCCATTAAGCATCAATATCATATTGGTGGGCAACCAAAACACGTTGCCCACCCTACGCTTGTTCAGCTTAACCCATGACATGCCAACCGAACTTTTTTGGGAGTGTTTTCTTATTGTAAACCTGGCAACGGATTTGTAGAAATTTTAGTTTCATTTGCATATTTTCGCGTAAATATCGGTGTACGACTTTGAAATCTCTCGCTTTAACGGGCGGCATATCTTCTTCAAGGAACAAAATGGCGGTGATTCTTCTTATGTCACGCCTCTCTTCTTTTTTTAGATTGACATATAAATAATGACAAAAAGGCGTAAATATTGAATTATGCCAACGATAAGCACCGTATAAACTTGCTATAGTATCACGCACTTTTTGTGCGAATTCATCGGCAAGTTCAGCATGTTGAAACCGTTTTTTATTTTCAATGCGATGCTTTCTGAAATCTTTAACTTCAATTAAGAATAAATCGGTTTCAGATAATGCCAAAATATCTACGGCTGCCGTTCCACGACATTTTTGTACTTTTTGACGATAAAAGCTTTGCTCATCATATTTATTGACTACCCACCCTTCAGGAAAGCTGAAAGTCAATTTTTTTTCGGTAATCGTCGGCATTTTAATAGTCCTGTAATAAGACTTCTTGTTCCCTATCATATTGCTCCAAGGCTGCCTCAAGGGCAACTATTGTCAATAAGTCATCCAATTTTTCCCCTTGCACCACTCGGATATTCGCATCCTCTTGCAATAATTCAAAAAAATATGCCTTGGTTTCACCAGCTTCAATACGTAAACTGAGTTCTTTCATTAAAAATAAATCGTGAACAGTCAAAACGATTTGCACACCAGCGTTGGCAAGCTGAACTAGGCTGTCGACTAATTTAACTTGCAATTTGGCATTTAAGTTTGCCTCAGGTTCATCCCAAAATAGGGTGCTACCTTTTGTTAATGAACCATTTAAAATCAGATAGTTAAGCATGGCTATTTTGCGTATGCCTTCCGCGACTAGAGGAATTTCTCTTTTTTCTTGCTCAGATAATTGTAAATAAAATCGGTTAACTTCTAATATGAGTTTGCCTGGGATATGCGATTCCAACGGTGTGATCCAATCAGCAATTTCGGAGCGGCGTTTTCCACGCAATAAAAAACGATTCAACGCTTTGCATAAATCATAATAAGTCTCATCAAAGGCAACTTCTCTATCTTCATAACTGGTGATAAAACCAGGATAGATGGATAAAACTTCTTTCGCCGGAAAAAACAAGGGTAAGCTGATATTCTTTACGGGGTTATTTTTGATAAACGCGCCAAACGAGGGGGGTTGTTGAATATTTATCTGGTTCTCATTTGATAAGATTGATAATGCCATTGTTAAATCAGGGGCAGGTTGCCCAAAAAAACTTGAACTCATCAATAGTTCAGCATCCCCTGAACGACATAAACGATTTAATTTGTCTGGTTGAAATACATTTTTTAATTTTCGGCTTAAATCAAGGGCTTCTATTGAAAGGGGGGTGTCATGTAGTGAGTTTTGCAGGGTGTGGTGCAAAACGTATTCAAGTGCATAAGCCAATTTCAACAAGAGACTTTTACCAGTACCATTGTCTCCAATAACCACGTTAAGCCCCTGTGAAAATTCAAAGCTTACTTCAGAAAATAGGGTGAAATTTTTGGCGTGTAGTGTGTGTAACATTTTAAGTTGCTCGTGTTCGATGACGGTAAGGTGGGTTTGTCTACCCACCCTACGCTTGCTACAATTCTTATTTTTTTGTAGATTTTACCACCCAAGGTAAGTTTGGTAATTCGTCTTTAGATACAACTTTAGGATGTGCATCAATCGCTTTTAATTTTCTTCCTAATTGAATCTGTAAATTAGATAAATCCCAGTTGGATTGTTTTAATGTTCTTCTTTTGGGTGGTAATTCTATATGAACAATAACTTTTATTTCATTCGCCATTAAAAAATGTCTAGCAATCTTTCTTTCTCTCGCTGAATTATTGACGTTAATTTTCATCGGTAAAATTGCCGCTAAAGTTGAAATGACTTTATTAATGACTATTTCAATCAATTCCTTCATGGTTAAGCTCTTGGTATTAGGATCAGTATAATCTTTGATTTCAATTAAATAACCTATTTCCTGATTAACGGCAAATATATCAACGGCTTTAATTCCATTAGTTATTTGACTAAAATGTTGACGATAAAAGGTACTATCATCAAATTTAATCGCCTCACAATCAAAGTTAAATATTAATTTTCCCTCGATGATTTGCATCTACTTTAATTAACTTTCTTCATAAATCTATCACTTTGAGCTAAATTTTCATCTAAAATAACTAAATCATCTAAGTCTTCGATATCTTCACTTTGAGAAACTCGCAAATCTTTTTCTACATTAAATCCCAAACTAAAATATTTAATTTTGGTATTCATTTCTCTAAGAATTTCAAATTCTTTGATTAAAAATAAACTATGTGTATTGAGAAATATTTGCACACCAATAGAGGATAAATCAACTAAAACTGATACCATTTCTCTAATTAATTTAGGATTCAAATTAGATTCTGGTTCATCCCAAAACAAAATACTATTTTGATTCAACGAGCCATTAGCAATTAAATGTGAAAGTGTGCCAATTTTCCTCAATCCTTCCGCAACTAATGAAATTTCCCTTTTTTTACCCTTTTTAGATAAATAAACTCTACCTTTTTCTAATAAGAGTTTACCATTCAATAATGTTTCTAAATTTGTTAAAATTTGTTGTTCCTGCGAAGATAACGAAATATCTTTCAATACCAATAAACCCAATGCTTGAGCTAAATTATAATAAGTTTCATCGACAGGTAGTTGTCGTGTGAGATAAAGGGAGATAAAACCCTCATAAAAAGATAAGATTTCTTTAGTCGGAATGAATAAACTATCCAGTTTAATTAAACTCGCTGGCACTTCATTTTTGTCAATATTAACTTGTATTTTAGTTTTGGGGGTAAAATTAAACTTAATGCTATATTCAGTCAAATCCATTTTGATATGACTCTTTTTTTGCCCCGATTTAATTAAATGAGCTAATTCTTCCGGTTTGAAAATATCAATCAATTTCTGTGGAATAAACTTTTGTAATAAGTAGTTTTTCCTTTCAGCTTTTTGTTGGGCGACTAGATTATTACTTTCAATTAAAGAATATAATAATCGGAGCAGATGGCTTTTGCCGGTATCATTTTCGCCAACAATAATATTCAAGCCATCGGAAAACTTTAATTGGTTTTTACCAAAAAGTGTAAAATTTTCTATACTTAAACCTTCTATTCGCATTTATAATTGTTCTCGTCTGTATTGTCAGAATGGATTTTACTCTGACTCCTTTTTTCATTTTAAACCAAACTGAGTTGAATTAACTGTAAGACTAAATTCATTGTCTTTTGGCGAAACAAGACATTTTGTGATTAATCGTTTATCGTGGGAAAATAACTCGGATTTCTTTTTTATAAACTTTGTCAGCAAATCTTCCAAGATGTTAGAAGGAAAATGATTTTTGAAATGCTCAACCACATTTATCAAAGAATCATCGTCTTTTGTTATAGTATAATTCCAAGCGACAGCACTGAGGGCGACTAAAATCTTTGCTCTTTCTGTAGCATTCGCAATATAAGCATTTGAAATATCAGTTTTGAAAATTTCAAAAAGCTTCTTTGCTAAGTCTATGTTTGGTTGAGATGTTGTTATATCCATTAAATGATTCTTCAGTTTCGTTACTCCATTGGTATAGAGTTTTTATCCAAAATCATAGCCGAAAATCTCAATGTCTTCGCGATAGACATCAGCAATAATTTGAACTGTTTCATCATTGTAATATTCAGTATAATCCTTTTTCTCATCAACCAAAAAATCAACCATAAAATTCAACAATTTTATCATCGTAATTCATTGCAAACTTCACCAACAGCGTCCCTAAACCTTTGGACGGAAAAATTTAAATATGTGGTTTAACTGATGACGTAGAGCGAATTTTTGTCGTTTTTATCATATCTTTAGAGGTATTTCTTTTTCAATTGCTCAATTAAAGATAACTCCGGAAATGATGCGTTTTTATCAAAATCCTTTTTTCTTCTCATCATTTCATTATATAGATAAATAGCATAAGAATTTGAAAATAATTCAGTCTCATGAGCTAATGTTTCATCAAAAACATAATCCCAATTTGTGTAAGGTATTGGAAAAAAATAAGTGAATGGTTTAGCTAGATGTAACAGATTAAAATGTTTCAAAGCTTGGGTAAAACCAACGGGTCCCCCCGCTTCACCCCAGTCGATATGACTTCTTTTATCACCTAACAGCCTCCTTTTTAATTTCTTATCTTTTATCTTTTTTGAGTCATAAGGAAGAAAGGTATTAGGATTCCGACAATTATTTTCTAAAAATCGGCATAAATCATGCTTAGGAGGAAATCCAAGTACGGCTGGACCAACAATATCTACATTTGAAAAGCCAAATATTAGATTCGTATCGAAATTAAAAGGTTTTAAGCAGATAACATCAGTATCAACCCAAAAATTACCATTTTTAAATAGTAATGCCCAACGAAACCAATCGGCGAATCCAGCATAACTTCCATTATAATAAGTAAAAATGTCTCTCTCTAAAATGATTTCATTTGCATCTTTCAACTGTGTTCCATCAGGAATGCCTGATATATCGTTATAGGTATAAAGATGAAATTGATGCCCGTGATAAAGAAATGAGGCAATAGAAAGTTGTTCTAACTTTGATAATTTATTCCCAATCCATAATGATTGAATAACTGTATCATTCATGTTTTTTGATTGGAATAACAAATGTTTTGGTAAAACATCATGATAACTATGGTAAGATTCTCGCGTTTGAGAATCCGGATGTTTCGACAAAACACGGTAACAATTATCATAAGATTTTTGCGCTTGCGCTAGTATATATGAGGGAATATGAATGTCATAATGACTTTTCTGGTGAATCATTTTCCCTTCTTTAATAACAGCAGACGGATCTCCATGTCCCCTAAGTCCCGTATATTTAAAAATGGAGTAATCTTTTTCCAGCTTTGTCTTTAAACCTAAGAAGCCGGTTAACTGTTTAAGTGTCTGTTCAGAATCATCCAGTATTTTTTCTGACGCTATAAACAACGCACTTTTTTGCATTTTAAGAGAATAGTTTTCAATCTGTTTTAATCTATTAATATAGTAAACAAGTACCTTTTCTACATCCTTACACCATTCCATTTGGGCACCCACATTCAAATTGATACCCATATTAATAATACTTTTTATGGTATCTTCTGGGTTTCTCAATAGAAAAATGACATGTACATGTTCATTATTGAGGATTGATTCAGAAGTATTGACACTAGGGTTAAGTATTTTGTCCAATACAAACCTATTAGGTAAATGATTATCAGTAGCGACTGCGACTTTCTGTTTTAGAGTTAGCAAATCACTCAATTCTAAATAAGATGAGTGCATTTCTGAATAGCCAGAAATTTCGCTATGACTTCCCAAGATATGACAAAGCAAACTCGAATAGCTCCTCATATGACTTAACACAAAAATATAATCTTGAGGATGCCCTTGATCTGGTTGCTTAAATGCATATTCATATAATTTATCAACGACACTTGATTCAGTCTGTGCATCCAAGACTTTTTTCCGAAATAGGGTAGTTCTTGGTTTTTTTGGATCGGGAACATAAGCTTCCCACTCTTTATCCATCCCATTTCTTTTTAACGCCTGTTGGATAATTAAATTATGATGTTCTGTCTGTTTTTCTTGGAAAACAATAGAAGCATTTTCACCATGCAAGCGATAACCATAAAAGACTTCTTGAATATGGTGAAAAGGACAAATTTCGCTCAATCTGAGAAATAAATCAAAATCTTCAGCATTTTCTAATGTTTCATCAAAACCACCATCTAATCGCTCCCAATCGCGTTTCCTAAATAAACGAAAATGAGAAACAATCATACTATTTATGAACTTTTCACGACAAAAAACAGGAAAAGAATCCCATTTTCCAGTAGTCATATTATTTACATCAATCATATGGCAACTACTATAGAGGCAGCCGACATTATACGTATCTAAATACTTTACCATAATTTCTACGGCATCTAATCGTAACAAAATATCATCAGCATCTAAATGAGCGAGATACATACCTCGGCATAAGCCCACCGCGGCATTAAACGTATTTGCAACGCCACTGTTTTTTTGACTAATCCAACGAACACGCGGATTATTTTGATAATTTTGTTCTAAAACTTTTAAAGTATTATCGGTTGAGCCGTCGTTAACAATACAAACTTCCAAATCAGTATAAGTTTGTGCCAACGCACTATCCACTGCCCTTTTAATATATTTTTCAGCATTGTAAGCCGCCATATAAATTGACACTTTGGGTATTTCATAAACGACATTTGCTTGATATTGGCGAGCAATTGGACATTTTTGTGCCAGTAAATGATTGGTAATTTGTAGCCCTTCTGAACGATTGCTCTCATTTTCGCCCCCTGGCGGTTCTTGATGTAATCCCATCGCTTCTAAAACAGGGATAAAATAGTAACCGGCATTATAAATGCGATAACCCATTTCAACATCTTCATGACCCCAGGCTTGAAAGTCTTCATCAAAAGGACCCACTTCCCCAATCACTTTTTTAGGAAAAGTCATGCTACAACCATAAAAAGCACTAAATGGAAATAGGCTTTGCTTTAAATAATCATTTTGTTCGTATAATCTGAAGCGATGATCAATGATAGGTTCACCTTCTTTTTTTGGTCTATCATTTTTATCACTGGGCATCACATCCGGCAAATTGAGAGCAATATTAACATCTGCTAATATTTGGTCATCTGCAATATTATCGGTACAAACAAAACGCCTATGTCCCATCAAAGCGGCTTTATCTGTGACATGAAAATATTGCATGAGCAATTCAAGGTATTTTGGTGTCGGCAATATATCGCAATCAAGTATAGAGATATGATCATACTGAGCGAGGTTCAGTCCTAAATTACGCACGGCTGATAAACGATATCCTTGATCATCTTGGCGAACAGATTTCAGTGATAAATATTTCTGATATTTTTCAATAACTTCTTCTACACCATCACTGCTACCATCATCTGCTACAATCACTTCAATCAAATTGGCAGGATAAGTTTGATGTGTGATCGCTGCCAGCGTTTTTGCTAACTTTTCTTTGCGATTATAAACAGGAATAATGATTGATACGGGCAATGTGTAAGGCTGTTCACCGGCAACAAAGGCTTTGCGTTTTTCTTCAATAAAAGAATAATCGTTATTTTCACCCACAATAGGCGGTAGCTCAAAATCAGGTGGCACCCCTTCTATTGGATATCCATTAACCACTTTCCATGGCGTATTATTTGATGCGCCAGTTAAACCACCATAGCTATTGGCATTATCTGGTTCAAATTGCCTTTGCTCATTTAATGTGACAGCCAAATTATTCTCAGCATCAGTATAATTACCTTTTAAATCAATGGCTTGCTTAAAACAAGCAATGGATTCAGTGATTTGCCCTTGTTTTTTGAATGCCACACCTAAATTATTATGCGCTTCGGCATAATTCGGGTTTAAGGCGACAGCCTTTTGATAGTTAATAATGGCTTCGCTAAATTTATTTTGCCCACTGAGGGCATTACCTAAATTATTATAGGCATCTGCATAATTAGGGGTAATAGACAAAGCTTTCTGATAACAAGTGATCGCCTGGGCAAATTGTTCTTCCCCATTAAGTATAATACCCAGATTATAATAGGCTTGAACAAAATCCTTTTTTCCGGCAATGGCTTTTTCAAAACAGGCTTTTGCTTGATCCAATTTGCCCTGTTGCCCAAAAATAATCCCTAAATCATTTTGCATTTCAGCATGATTTGGATTAAATGAAAGGGCGCGTTGCAAATAGGCGAGTGCCTCAGTGGTTCTGCCCTTACTATTTAAGGCAGCACTGAGTTGCTTATAAAAATTTAAGGCACTGTCATTCTTTGGTTGCTTTTGCAATACTTGATGGCACAAAGCTTCTGCTTTTTGCCAATCTCCTGCTTTTTGGTATTGTTGGGCTTGTTGAAGTATTTTTAAAATTTGTGAGCTTTGAGATGACACATTTTTTGTGACAGCCGTTTTTTTCTTGGTGCGATGTTTTTTATTTTTGGACATATTTTTTTAATAGTGTTTTTTATAGGGCGAACACACAGGTTCGCCCTTACATAAATTCATAAGGTTTTAATTTTTTTCTACCGAAAGACGGATATTAAATTATTTATCTGAAAACGGCGACGACGGTAGCCGTTGCATGTATTGACCAGTAATTGTTGCCCAAGTTGCCCTTAATATATAAGGGCAATAAATTAAGTACGGATTATACCGAACAAAATCTAAAAGGGTAATAAATTAAGGGCTTTCTTCTAAATGCCTTTCTTCTAACAACTTATTCAACTTATTCAAACCTGCTTCTTCTCTTTCTGCATGTTGTGAAATTTGTAATACAACCCCATCTACACGCAAATTTAAAAGATCAATTCTTTCTTTGCCTTCTTGAAAGTAAGCAATTTGTGTTTCAAGTTGTGAAACTCTAGTAGCCAAAGTTGTTATAGTATCTGCACTATAACCACCTAAAGCAATCAAAATAGTAGATAAAACACTTATCAATACTTTTCCTAAATTGCTGGTAGTGCCGGTAGCCGAGTAGGGTGGGCAAACGTGTTTTTGTGTGCATCGGCATTCCATTAAGCATCAATATCATATTGGTGGGCAACCAAAACACGTTGCCCACCCTACATGGCTGTTCAAGAATTTTTTTGCGAAATTACCCTTCCAAATACCTACCTCTACAATTGTCTTCGCATTTGTAACGTTCAGCACTTTTTCCCAAATCTCGAATCGAGAGCTCAAATTCGATATTATATCTAGAAATGTTGACTCTTCAATATCCATTTTTACTTTAATACTACTATTGATCTCGAGGACGTGATTAAAAATAAACCCAGTGTCGCGTCAAGCCTAAAAAGTAACGAGAAAAAAGGGGCCAGGCTCAATTTAATTTTTAATCTTGGATTTTTATACAAATTGTAATGTTTAAAAAACAATTCGACCATGGCCCCTTTAATTCAGAAGCCAGTTTGCGATTTTATGTACAAGTTCTGTTTGAATATTATCTTTAGAATGTGATTTTCCCCAGATAGAATTTTCAGAACCAATTTTCTCATTTTGATTAATCCAATTCGCTTCATGTGCCATCGAAATGATTGGAACACGTTGTTCTTGTGCTTTAATCCCAACATAGATGTCAGCCATATTGGGGTGATCGAAATCACTGACATTCAATTTAATCGCATTGGTATGAAAACACATTACCCCGGTACCACCAATATGAACATGTGTATTTTCAGCTACGTTATGCCTAAAATGAAAAACAATTCTATCTTTGTAATACGATTCAACTCTCTCTTTTAAAATGACACCATGATTAGTTATTATTGCTTCGTTATTAAAACGTTTTGAAGTGAAAACCATCTTTTGTACATAATCATGAGGGTATATAATATCATCATCGCAAGAGAAAAAATACCCATCAACTTGACTGACCATAAAAAATTTTCCAATATCCCCATTATCGCCAAATTCTTCACTGTGATAAAGCTTTATTTTTTCTTTTTTTATTAAAAAATCCGGTTTATAATCACGCCCATAGTTATTCAAATACAGATGAATTTCATCTACTTGTGCATAGAGTGACTCAATCACATCTTTAAGAGATTCTTCTCTTTCAGGAATTGATGCCATTCCTACTATAATTTTTGTCGAAATATTAGATTTTCGGCGAAATGCAACATTTCTTGTGTTTTTTAAATCAGGAGAGTAGATTTTCCATTCTGTATCTAATTCTATTCTTTTCAGGGCTTTTTTAATACTGATTATATGATTGTCAATTTGTTTTTCTGAATTAACAACAGAAGTATTTTCACCATGCCACCTATAACCATAAAAGGTTTCTTTAATGTGATAAAAAGAACAAATTTCACTTAACTTGAGAAATAGATCAAAATCTATAGCATTTTCTATTGACTCATCAAATCCCGAAGTTCGCATCCAATCGCGTTTTCTAAACAGTCGAAAAGGATGAGCAATCATAGATGTCATCAGTTTCTCTCGCGAAAATCTAGGCCACTCGTATCCCTTTTGAATGAACATACCATTTTTATCAATCATTTCACAACGACTATAAATAACGCCAACATTATACGTATCTAAATATCGTGACATAATTTCTACTGCTTCTGGTCTTAATAGATCATCAGCATCTAATTGCCCAATATACATACCTCGACACATTTTTACGGCAACATTGGATGCGCTTGCAATGCCTCCATTTTTTTGACTAATCCAACGCACACGCGGATTATTTTGATAATTTTGTTCTAATATTTCTAATGTATTATCAGTCGAACCATCGTTGACAATACAAATTTCCAAATCAGTATAGGTTTGTGCCAACGCACTATCTACAGCTGCTTTGATATATTTTTCTGCATTATAAGCAGGAATATAAATTGACACTTTGGGTACTTCATAAACGACATTTGCTTGATATTGGCGAGCAATTGGACATTTCTGTGCTAATAAATCATTGGTAATTTGTAGCCCTTCTGAACGATTGATCTCATTTTCTCCACCCGGCGGTTCTTGATGTAATCCCATCGCTTCTAAAACAGGGATAAAATAGTAACCCGCATTATAAATGCGATAACCCATTTCAACATCTTCATGACCCCAGGCTTGAAAGTCCTCATCAAAAGGCCCCACTTCCCCAATCACTTTTTTTGGAAAAGTCATACTACAACCATAAAAAGCACTAAATGGAAATAGGCTTTGCTTTAAATAATCATTTTTTTCGTATAATCTGAAGCGATGATCAATGATAGGTTCACCTTCTTTTTTTGGTCTATCATTTTTATCACTGGGCATCACATCCGGCAAATTGAGAGCAATATTAACATCTGCTAATATTTGGTCATCT
>Ga0190360_1001496_pt1 | contig 12020 bp, 10 predicted proteins | sample 48721834_MG_FD_161271 | JGI IMG/M metagenome (GOLD analysis project Ga0190360, IMG submission 161271) | Hydrothermal vent microbial mat bacterial communities from Southern Trench, Guaymas Basin, Mexico - 4872-18-3-4_MG | ecosystem: Environmental > Aquatic > Marine > Hydrothermal vents >... | reverse complement strand
TCGAACTGCACCGTGCGCGTCTTTGGCCCCTCACACGACCTCCATGACGGCATGTATGGCGGCGTTGTGGAAAACCCCATCCACGTGCTGGCGCGGGTGATTGCCGGACTGCAGGATGACCGGGGCCGCATCGCCATTCCAGGCTTCTATGGGCGGGTGAGACCCATCGAGGGAGATGAGCATCAGGCCTTCTCGCGACACCCCCACGACGAGGCTTTCTTCCTGGCGGCAAGCGGGGCGCCGGCGCTCAGGGCCGAGGAGGGATTCTTGCCCGTGGAACGCGTCGGGGCACGGCCCTCGATGAATGTGCGCTGGTTCGAGGGCGGCGCCAAGAAGAATGCCATCCCCTCCCAGGCGGCGGCGCGCATCAGCTTCCGCCTGGTCCCCGATCAAGACCCCGCCGAGATTCATGAGCTCTTCCTCGAGCACTTGCGAGAGGTGATGCCCCCGACCGTCACCTGGACTACCGAGAAGTTCATCGGCTCGCGCGGGGCCCTCGTGCGCCGAGACTCGGCTGCCGTGCGTGCGCTGGCGGAGGCGCTGCGCGCTGTCTGGGACCGGGAGCCGATCTTCGACCGCATCGGAGGCGGCATTCCAGTCGTGGGGATGCTGCAGGAAGCCCTGGGTGTGGACTCAGTGCTCACCGGCTTCAGCCTGCCGGAGGACAACATTCACGGGCCGGATGAACATGTCCACCTTCCGACGCTGCGGCGCGGCCTGGAGGCGCTGGTGCGGTTCTTCCTGGCGTATGCGAAGGAAGGCTAGCCTGGCGCCGTCGCGTGCTGACGGGTCATCTCTGGATCGCTCTCACTGAAGGGATAAAGCCGGGAGCGCCCCTGCCGGGGGGTTCGGTGAGGGCTGCTTGGGCTCCCCTCTGTGCAGGCTACGGAGATTCCTCTTGCTCGAGCGTCGCAAGGTATTGCTCAATCGCCTGACCGAGCTCGGCGGGCTTGAAACCAAAGGGGCCTAGCCCGCCGGCGTAAACCACACGGCCATCCAGTCCGATCAAGTAAAGACGCGTGGGCTTGGCAGCGTAGGCGCGGCTCACGCGGTCATCCATCTCGTCTACATAGGTGCGAACGCCGTATTGCAGAATGGTCTCGCATTGCGCTGCGACCGCCCTCCGCTCATGCAAGGACTTCGGATCTTCGATATCCGTCAAGGCCTTGGAGCGAAGCAGGCGCAAGACGAGGCCAGGGAGGCCGCTGCCAAGCCACCACCCATCGCGTGGGTGGGCTTCTCGAATATAGATCATGAGGAATTGAACTTCGTCATGATAGCGCTGGAAGAGATCCCGGAGGCTCACGGTCCCCGATACGAAGGGTGGTCAGGTGAAGCTTCCGAAGATCAGGGCCACGGGCTTCTTGCCCCGGAAGTCGGAGAGCCGCACAGAGACCTTGCCCTCGACATCCCAGAGCTCGAAGTCCGGGGCGGGCTCACCCTTCTTTGGGGCGAGCGCATCCCACTTTCTTTGCCAATTCCGTTCTGCCCGTCGGTAGCGCCAGGTTTGTCTCAACGAGAACATCCTTGTCAGCATCCAAGTCCGCCAGGAGTCTGATCCCCGGCAAGGGTGGGGGGCAAGACCGATCGCCGAAAGCCGATCGCACCGAAGTCCTGGTCTCTCAAGGACGCGTGCTCATGCGTCTCACCCTGCTGGGCCAGAGCTTTGACCTGAGCCCGTGGTGGAGCATGCGATTGCCGAAGCCCATGGTTTCGCCTCGCGAACTGCCCCCCTCGGCCTTCTCTTTACCCTCAAAGGCCTTTCGATCCTGCGCATAATACCGGGAATCGCAGGACTTTCATGATCCTCGGCCTCGGCGGCTACGCAGCCCCGATCGCCTCGACCACCTCGAACTGGCTGTTGTAGAGCTCGGCGTAGAAGCCGCTTCGCGCCAGCAACTTGTCGTGCGTCCCCTGTTCCACAATATTGCCATCCCGAATCACCAGGATCAGGTCGGCATCGCGGATGGTGGAGAGGCGGTGCGCGATCACGAAGCTGGTGCGCCCCTCCATCAGTTTGCCCATGGCCTCCTGGATCAGCAGCTCCGTGTGGGTATCCACGGAACTTGTCGCCTCGTCCAGGATCAGCATGGGCGGATCGGACAGGATGGCACGCGCGATGGTCAGCAACTGCTTCTGTCCCTGAGATATGTTCGTCACTTCCTCATTCAGCTCGAAACGATAGCCTTCAGGCAGTGTGCGAATGAAGTAATCCACATGTGCGGCCTTGGCCGCAGCGATCACCTCTTCGTCGGTCGCGCTGGGGCGGCCGTAGCGGATGTTCTCCATGACGGTGCCATTGAACAGCCATGTATCCTGCAGCACCATGCCAAAGAGCCGGCGCAGATCACCGCGGGTGAATTCTCGGATGTCGTGCCCGTCGATAAGGATCTGACCCTGATCCACATCGTAGAAGCGCATCAGTAGCTTCACCATGGTGGTCTTGCCGGCGCCGGTGGGTCCGACGATGGCCACTCTTTGCCCGGGCTCGATCCGCGCCGAGAACCCCTTGATCACCGGCTTGCCCGGCTCGTAGCTGAAGATGACGTCGCGAAATTCAACTCGCCCTTCGATCTTCTCCACCTTGACAGGACTGGCGATGTCTGGCGGCTCCTCCTCCGATGCCAACATTTCGAAAACGCGCTCGGCGGCGGCGACGGTGCTCTGCAGCACGTTGGAAGCGCTCGCCAATTGGGTGATCGGCCGCGTGAAAGAGCGGACGTACTGGATGAAGGCTTGGATATCCCCCACCGTGATCATTCGCCGGATCGCCAACCAGCCGCCCAGGATGACGACTGCCACGTATCCCAGGTTGCCGATCAGGCCCATCACCGGCATCATGACGCTGGAGAAGAATTGCGCCTTCCAGGCCGCGCCATACAGCGTGTTGTTGTAGCCGTCGAACCGGCGGATGCTCTTCTCCTCGCCGTTGAAGGCCTTGACGATCACATGCCCGCCGAAGGTCTCCTCCACATGGCTGTTCACGTGGCCCAGATAATCCTGTTGCTGGCGGAAGAACTTCTGCGATTGACGGATGATGATCATCACAATGGTCATCGCCAGGGGGACGATGAGCAGCGCGACCAGGGTCATTTGCCAGGAAATGGAGATCATCATGACAAGCACGCCGACCACGGTCACCAGCGAGGAGATGATCTGTGTCAGGCTCTGATTCAGGGTGCGACTGACAGTATCAACGTCGTTGGTAAGCAGAGAGAGAACCTCTCCATGTGGCGTTCCGTCGAAATAGCGGAACGGCATGCGGTTGATCTTCTCCATGATCTGCCGCCGCAGTTGATAGGTGACCTGGATGGCGACATCGGTCATCAGCCAACCCTGGAGGTAGCTGAGCGCCGCCGAGAGCAGGTACAACCCTAATGCGGTGAGCAGGATGCGGGCGATCGTGTCGAAGGGGACACTGCCCGTGCCGGCCAGTTGCGCCAGTACGCCATTGAACAGCTCGGTTGTGGCATTGCCCAGGATCTTGGGCCCGACGATGGCGAAGGCAGTGGAGCCGATGGCCAGCACGAAGACCACAATGATCTTGATCCTGTGAGGGCCGAGATAGGCTGCAAGCTTACGCAGGGTGCCCTTGAAATCACGCGGCTTCTCGACCGGGCCCATCCCCATGTGGGCTCCTGGGCCGCGCCGGCCCATGCCAGGCCTCCCAAGCGCTGGGGGGCGCCTGTCGGCTTTTTGCGGGGATGTCATACCAGCGCCTCCTGCTTCAGCTGGGAAAGTGCAATCTCGCGATATACCTCACAAGTCCGCATCAGTTCCGTGTGGGGCCCTTGCCCAATGAGATGGCCTTGATCGAATACCAGGATCTGATCGGCGTTCTTGATGGTCGCAACACGCTGTGAAACGATCAAGACCGTGCTGTCCCCCAAGGAACGCAGTAGCGCCCGCCGCAAGCGAGCATCCGTCTTGTAATCGAGGGCTGAGAAGCTGTCATCGAAGATGTAGACGGGGGCATGCTTGACCAAGGCGCGCGCAATCGTCAGCCGCTGACGCTGACCGCCCGAGAAGTTGATCCCGCCTTGGGAGACTTCGGACCCCAAACCATTGCCGCCCTTGAGCACAAAGTCCGCTTGGGCGATGGCCAGCGCCTCGCGCATCTCTTCATCGTTCGCAGCGTCGTTGGCGAAGCGCAGATTGTCCGCGACTGTGCCGGTGAAGAGATTGCTCTGCTGTGGAACGAAGCCGATCTTTTCGCGCAGCTCGCGCAGGGAAACCTCTCGGATGTCGACGCCGCTGATGCGGATGGCGCCGTCACTCACATCGTAGAAACGCGGGATCAGGTTCACCACGGTGGACTTTCCCGATCCGGTGGTGCCCAGGATGCCCACCGTCTGCCCGGGTTCGATGCGGAATGTCAATTCGTGCAGCACGTCCTGCTCCGCATCGGGATAGCGGAAGGACACATGATCGAACTCGATGCTTGGCACGAACGGCTTGGGGAAGTGTTTCGGCTCCGGCGGATCCAGAATGGTGACCGGTGTTTCCAGGACGTCGGCCACGCGATGGGCCGAGACATCCGCCCGCGGGAAGAGGATGAACATCATCGATAGCATCATGAAGGCAAAGACGATCTGCATGGCGTATTGCATGAAGGCCATCATGTCGCCCACCTGCATGCTGGACTGCGCCACCTGGTGGGCTCCCACCCAGGTGATCAGCATCATCGATCCATTCATGATCAGCATCATGACCGGCATCACGATCACGAAGACGCGGTTGACGAACAGGCTGACGTCGGTCAGCTCCAGGTTGGCGCGGTCGAAGCGTTGCTCCTCATGGGCTTCCCGGTTGAAGGCGCGCACCACCATCATGCCGGCCAAGTTCTCGCGTGCCACCAGGTTGAGCCGGTCGATCAATTGCTGGATGATTTTGAACTTGGGGACGGCAATGGTGAACACTGTGATGATCAGGCCGAGCAGCACGAGCACGGCCAGCGCGATCGTCCACCACATGGAGGGGCTCTTGTCCAGGGCGCGGATCACACCGCCCACGCCGATGATCGGGGCATAGAAGACCATGCGGATCAGAATGGCGGAGGCGGTCTGCACCTGGGTGATGTCGTTGGTGGAGCGGGTGATCAGCGAGGCGGTGGAGAAACGGCTGAGTTCTGAAGCCGAGAACCGCATCACGCGGTCGAACAGGCATCGCCTCAAGTTTCTAGCCAGGCCGGCCGCAACCCGTGACGCCAGCAACCCTACCAGGATGGTCGCGGCGGCCGAGGCAAGTGCGATGAGGAGCATGAGGCCGCCGATGCGCAGGATGTAGTTGTACTGGATGCGGTCGGTGTCCATGCCCAGGGCCTCGTACTCGGTGCGTAGCGTGCGCGCCGCTGCCTGGATGATGGCGTCTTCGCCACCGATGGTTGCGAAGCGATCGTCAACCACCTGCTTGAGGGCCAGCCGCTGCTCGGCGGGCAGGCGCTTCAGCAGCGTGAACACGTCGGTGCCCGGTGGCAGCCTACCCAGGTCGAAGGCACCCATGCTGGGGAACATGGCCGCCGCCTGCTCTGGGTTCTCGGCGAGCATTTCGAGGCCTCCCACCAGTAGCAACGGACGGCTGAGTAACGCCTCGAGGCGATCGCGAGCGGCCCCGTCCACCTCTGCCAGCACATAGATGGGTTCCTCCGCTAGCGCCGGGTAGCGATCAAGAAAGACCGCGGCTTCGGGCGAGCCCGGTTCCACCAGCGTGTAGTGCGCTAGCGCGTCGGCCAGCTCCTCTTCCGTGAGGAAGAGTGAGAGGCGGTCCCAGGTTAGGGCGCGCACCGCTTCAGGCAAGGCGCTCTCCACACCGCCCTGCTGGATGCCGATATTTACGATGCGGGACATGTAGTCCGGCAACGCCAAGTCCGCGTTGGCCTGGAGGAACAGCAGAGCCACGGCGATCATCAGCGACACAACAAAGGGTTTGAAGTATTTCAGGATACGTTTCATAACCGATCCTCTAGAGAAAAGGACTCTTCCATGATCTCCGATCCGGCCACGGCTTTCCTTTGCTCCCTTGCGATCCAAACCACCAGCCTGGGATTGCTCATGGTGCCGCGGGCCGGCGTGGCTTCCTTTCTGTCATGTCCCAGGCAACGGATGATCCTTGCCAGCTCTGGCTGGCTTCGGCCTGCAGGCCTGAACTTCTTTTTTCAAATGCGCAGCCTCAGCCATGCTTTTCAATATCCGTCTTGGCACCGTCTTCGAGATGCTGGGCTGCCTGGGTGAGATCCCTCAGCGCTTCGGCGATCGCCGAGCGGCGAGACTCGGGAATGGCGGCTTCCAGATTCTCCAGCCACTGCGTGCGGGTCTCGATGCCTTCGCGGATCAGCGCCCGTCCCTGTGGCGTGAGGGCCACAATCTTCACGCGGCGATCCTGGGGATCCACGTCTCGGCGAAGCAAACCGAGCCCCACAAGACGATCGACAATCTGGCTCGCGGCGGCGGGAGTGATAGCCAGGTCATCGCCGATGCTGGAGATAGGGCAGGCCCCGTGATGGTGAAGGCGCATCAGTGCCCCGATCTGCGACATCGAGAGCCCGGTGCGCTTCATCCACATCGTGAATTCATGCATCGACCGCCGCATGAATAATCGCATCCAGCCGCGCAGAGCGTTCAGGAAGCTATCGGTCTCTGGGCTCATCGAAACGTCCTTTTAGTTAAGCGGGCTTAATTTTATCATATTCTTAACCAATGCCTGTCACCCCGCATAATCCCAGACGGTTCCACCTGCATGATCTCTTATCGCCCCATGCGCCCGAGCGCCACTGCGGGATTCCTATTCAGGCCGGTGTGGCAGGATTGCAGGGGCGCGGGTGCAAGGAGACACGGAAGACTGAATGCGCCTGCAACCCACATGCTTGAAAGACCCGGTCGGTTCTGGCCTCTGGCAGCTTGCTGGTGCGCATTTGGAGCAGGGGGCTTGATCCGCGAGGGGAGTGGGTGGATTTGCCACGAGGCCGGATCTCTCAAGGCCGCAGTCCTTCACCTGGAGCTTCCGGCCTTCGACCGGGCCTGGAAGCGGCGGCCACCCGCCTGCGTCGTCGCCTGAGCGTGGACAGACTTCCAGCCGTGCAAATCCCTTTGACCCCTTCTTGGTGTTCGACCATTTCGCATTCAACGACCCCGTCGAGGGTCCGATCGTGGATTTTCCCATGCATCCCCATCGCGGCATCGAAACCGTGACCTACATGCTCGAGGGGAGCGTGTGCCATCGGGACAGTCTGGGCAACGCCGGGCTCATCGGCCCCGAGGATGTGCAGTGGATGACCAGCGGCCGCGGCATCATGCAAGGGTAACTCCCGCGCCGCAGCCCGCAGGGGACCGTCAATGGCTTCCATCTCTGAGTGAACTTGCCGGCGGCGCAGAAGATAGGCCCGCCGCGCTACCAGGAGGTGACCTCGGAGGGGATTCCCGCCGTGGAGTTCGAGGGCGGGCAAGTGCGGGTCATCGCCGGCGAGCATCTCGGCCTGCAGGGGCCGGTGCGCGAGATCATCGCGCAACCGCTCTATATGGAGGTGCGACTCGAACCTGGCGGCCGGTTTGCGATGCCCATCCCCGCAGGCCACACGACCATCGCCTACCTGTTCGAAGGCCCGCTCTTTATCGACGAAGAAGCAATAACGGGGGGCGCCCCGCTCGAGGCGGTGCGCATGCTGGTCTTCAGAGCGGGGGATGAGGTTTCGCTGCGGGCGCCTTCGGATTCCTCGGCGCGGTTCATGCTGATCGCCGTGAGACCCTTCGGCGAGCCGATCGTGACCTGCGGGCCCTTCATGATGAACACCGAGGCGGAGATCCGCCAAGCCTTTGAGGACCTGCGCTCGGGGCGGTTTGTGGCGCAAGGCTGAAACCGGAATTTCCGCTCAGACACCATTCACCGAAGCAAGGCGGGAGCGCAAGAATGCGCTCCCGGTTCGTTCTGCAGGCTCAAGATACCGCATGCGTACCCAGGAAGGCACGCCGTGGAGCCGGCTTCGGCCTACCGCGCCAGCGATTTCCAGCGACCGTAGTTGCCCTGCTTGCGGCGCGCTTTTCGCAGCAGCGCCGCGGCGGATGGCTTGGCCCAGTCCGGGGCGGGTACGTCGTAATCGAAGCCGGGCAGCGTAAGGCGCGGGATCTTCTCCCCCAGCAGGTACTCGATCGCCGCGATCTCCCCCTCGTCGTCGGGCGTGACCAGCGTCCAGGCGACGCCTTCGGCCTGCACCCTTGCAGTTCGCCCGATGCGGTGGACGTAATTCTCGGCCTCCTCGGGAACATCGAAGTTAATCACATGTGAGATGCCCTCGATGTCCAGGCCGCGCGCGGCGACGTTGGTCGCCACCAGGATTTTCGCCGATCCGGCACGGAAGCGTTCCAGAGCCCGAAGCCGCTTCTGCTGGTTGAAGTCACCGTGGATGATTGCTAGCGAGAACCCCTCCTCGCGCAGTTTCCGGGCAAGGATATCCGCCTGCTGCTTGGTGCGCGTGAACACCAGAGCGCTCTCGACCCCTTCACGCTGGAGCAGGGCCGCGAGCAGCGGCGCCTTCAGGTGCTTCGGCACAGGGTAGAGCCTTTGCTCGATCGCCTCCGGGGGTTTGGCGGTTTGGATTTCGATCCGCAGCGGGCTCTGCATAAAGCGCCCGGCCAATCCCAGAATGGCCTGGGGCATTGTGGCCGAAAAGAGCATGGTCTGCCGCTGGTCGGGAAGTCGCCGTACGATGGCCTCGATGTCGGGGTAGAAGCCCATGTCCAACATGCGGTCGGCTTCATCCAGGACCAGGATTTGAATGCCATCCAGCCGCAGGTTCCTGCGCTGCAGGTGGTCCTTCAAGCGGCCAGGCGTGGCGACGACCAGGTCCACACCGCGGCGCAGTTGCTTGGTCTGAGGGTTGATGGCCGCGCCGCCGAAGAGCGCCGCGACGCGCAGGGAGGTGAAACGGGCCAAAGCCCGTGCCTCCTCAGCGATCTGGAGTGCCAGCTCGCGTGTCGGCGCCAGGACGAGCATGCGCGGGCGCTTCTGAGGCTCGCCTTTCAAGAGTTGGTGCAGGGAAGGGAGCAAGAACGCAACCGTCTTGCCCGTGCCGGTCTGGGCCGTGCCCAATATGTCCCGGCCCTGGAGCGCGCCGGGGAAGGCCTGTTCCTGAACCGGAGTCGTCTGTGTGAACCCTTGCTTCTGGACGGCGCGCAGCAGGCGCCCGTCAAAGTCGAATTTGTCGAATCGCATATCGTGTTGCTTTTCCTCTCAACATGGTGATCGGCGCAAAAAAAAGCCGCTCCAGACTGGGAGCGGTCACGCTGCCGATCCTTTTACATCCTGAATTCATTATCCCTTGCCCATGAAGTTCTGTCAAGTTGAGGTGCACCTTTCAAGTGGTCCACTCCCGGATCGCTTCCGTTCGACCCAGGCACAGCGAATGAGCGCAGCAAGAACCACCCATCTCGTCGCGTCCAATCATGCCAGCCTCGGCGCGGGCATGCCCAAGGGCAGCCCCCACAGAAAAAGGAGCAAGTCATGTCGTTGAAGGGAATATCGATAGGCAGTGGGATCGTGGCTGCAATGGTCATTGGGGCATTCATCCTGGTTGCCGCCCCCTTCGACGCGAGCGCGAATAATGGTGAGTTCGCGCATGGCGTCGTGATCCGCGTGGATGGGGAGGACTATGACATGGCCGGCGCGCCCGATGGCCGTGGCGGCGCCACCGATATCCCTTCCCGAGATGGGCCACTTGGCGGATCTGGATAACCTATTGATCGCTTCCATGGGCTATGACTTCCAGCTCATCCCCAACTTCTTCATCGCCCATAGCCCTGCGAATTCCCAGGGACGTATGGCTGCAGGTAGCAGCCGCCTGGGCCCCTTGCCGATGCGCCGGGGCTCCTTCCTGATGCCTCTGTGATGAGCGGATATCGCGCGGAAGCCCCCAGCCTCCGGGCCAGAGGGTGGATCCATCTTCCCAAGCTTCGTTTCGATATTCCTATGCAGCTTTCGCATTTCCGGCGATGCCCTATAATCACCTGCCAAACGGTACCGTGGGCGGGGAGCGGCCCGCGGAGCTATGGAGGGTATCCCTGTGGCTGGCAATGCATGCCTCGTCGTGGGGGCGGGAATCTCGGGCCTTACAGCCGCGCATCAGCTCAAGCAGGCTGGCCAGGATGTGCTTGTCCTGGAGGCCAAGGACCGCGTTGGCGGACGGATGATCACGGTCGAGTGGCAGGGCTTCCGTTTCGACCCGGGGGCGAAGTTCGTGACCACCTCCGATCGCTTCCTGCTCGATCTCGCTCACCAACTCGATCTCGAGGAGCAGATCCGCAAGATCGAGGAGGGGCTCACGATCACTATCTATCGCAACAGTCAGTTGCACACCGCGAACTTCCTCTCCATCGGTTCCTATCTGCGCTGGGGTGGTGTCTCTTTGAGCGCCCGGCTGGCGATGCTCAAGCTGATTCCGTACCTGCTGCGCGCCATGCGCCTGAAGAACGTCTACCATCTCGAGCAGGCACCCGGGGGGGATGTGGACGAAACTTTCGAAACCTTCTTCGATCGCCATATTAGCCGCGAGATGTTCGAGTATTGGGCCATCCCGATGTTCGAAACCATGTGCAGCTATACTGGGGAGGATGTCTCACGGAAGGCCTTCGTGGCGATGCTGGCAGGATATCTCAACGCGGATTCGATCGGATTTCGAGATGGCATCGGCATCCTGCCTGAGACGCTCGCCAAGCACCTTGAGGTGGAGCTGAACGCCCGCGTCGAGAACATCACTCCCTATGCCGATGGCAGCGGGGTGGCGGTGGCCTATACGCAAAATGGCACTCATAAGACCCTGCAAGCCAGGCGAGTAGTGGTAGCCGTGCAAGGCAATCGGGTATTGGACCTCTTTCCAGATCCTGCGCCGGCCTGGCGAGAGTTCTTCCCGAAGGTCCATTATTCGAACACGGCCATGCAGTTTCATATCGCCGAGACGGACTTCCAGCCCGAGGTCCCTGGCACCTTCATCCCTCGATCGACGGGCAAGCCGATCAACGCCATCGGCTTCGAAGAGTTCAAGGATGATCACTGGTTGATCCTCACCGACCCCAGCGTGTATACGTTCCGCCTGGACGAGGACGAGAGCGTGCTCATCGAGCGGGCGACGCGCGTGATGGCGGAGGTGTTTCCCGAGCTTGAAGGGACCTTCCGCGCCCACCGCATCTTTCGTTGGCCTGAGAAAGTGCCCACCTTCCGGCCCGGCTACCTGAATGCGTTGGCCCAATTCTGGGAGGACCCTCAAGAGAATCCGATCTACTTTTGTGGGGATTACTTCGCAGGTCCCAGCACGGGCGGCGCCCTCTATAGCGGGCGCGAGGCGGCCTTGCGGTTGTTGGACTCGATCTAGCCGTCGGGCGCGCATCCATCGTGGTTGCGGCGCACGCCGCATGGGGAGAGAGTGACTTTCAGGGAGGAGGTTCCCCGCATGGGTAAGAAGGGCAGGGTGGCCCTGGTGCTGATTCCATTGGTGCTTTTCACCGCCTGCAATTTTCCGGCCCCAGGCATCGGAGCGGACCTGCGGCAAGAACCTGCGGAGGTGGCCCTCAGCATCGGCGAGACGATCGCGGCGTTGAAGGATCCGGCTCAAGCAGAGCTGGGTGTCTGGTCGCTGCTGGCGAACCTGGGAATCGGTGTTTACACCCCCGATGGCCGGCAAATTATGCCTGGCTCTGAACGGGGGGAGGGGGAGTTCTGGCTCTATGATTTCGAAGTTCCTGCCCTGGCAGCCATGGCAGGCGGGGATGCGGCCCCTTTCGGCCAGTATGCCGAGATGCTGGTTGAGCTGGGCTATCCAGGCACTACGGAGGCATTGCTGGCGACCTATCGGCGTATCTATGCCCAGCACGCGGACAATCCGCTGGTTCAGATTCTGGAGGGGACGGGCCTGAAGTATTCCGAAGATGCAAGCCTCACGCCTCTCCAGGAATGGCTTCTGCTCCTTGACACATTCGTTCCTCCCAACGGCGCGCCCGGGAGCGCCATCGGAATTGGCGGGGGGCTGAGGCGCGCAG
>Ga0190360_1001495_pt1 | contig 12024 bp, 9 predicted proteins | sample 48721834_MG_FD_161271 | JGI IMG/M metagenome (GOLD analysis project Ga0190360, IMG submission 161271) | Hydrothermal vent microbial mat bacterial communities from Southern Trench, Guaymas Basin, Mexico - 4872-18-3-4_MG | ecosystem: Environmental > Aquatic > Marine > Hydrothermal vents > Microbial... | reverse complement strand
TATTTTTTTCATAATAAGTATTATTGTATTATAATATCTGAAGTTTCACTATATTTATCGAATGTCGAGTTTTCTGAAAAGAGGAGCAATAAATGAAAAACCCATTATCAGAACTTCTAAAACTTAACAATGATGAAAAGAAAAATCTTGGAATTATTCATACAGCCTCTGAGATCTCAAATCAGATTTCACTATGGGATGATACCTACCAACGTGTAAAGAATAAAATAAAAGAACTCAATGGTTTCATTTCTGACTTCCTGAATAAGAAAAATCCATATATAATCTTTACAGGAGCCGGAACATCAGAGTTTATTGGTCTATGCCTGATATCACTCTACAATAATTCGCTTAACATCCCATGTTTTGTATGTCCCTCACCCGAGCTTGTAGTGTGTCCTGAAAATTATCTACTAAGAAATCATACCCCTCTTCTCGTTTCGTTTGCACGATCAGGGAATAGCCCTGAAAGTACCGGAGCGTTGAAGTTTGTAAACGGCCTGAGCCCTGATACAAGAAACATAGTAATAACCTGCAATAAAGATGGGAAACTAGTTAATGAAGCCGCTAAAATGAGCTATACATTTCCAATCATTCTCAGTGAAAAAACAAACGATATGGGTCTTGCCATGACATCCTCCTTTACCAATCTACTTGTAGCCGGACAGGCAATAGCTTATTATAAAAACCTCCAGGTATATGAGAAAAAACTACATACTATGAAAGAGCTCGGAACTGCAATAATGGACAGTGCGGCAATAAAAGCCGAAGAGCTTTCCAGGAAAAGTTTTAACAGGGCAGTATTTCTTGGAAGCAACAGCAACCTTGGAACTGCAAAAGAATCCGCATTAAAGCTGCAGGAACTAACATCAGGACAGGTAATGTGTACATACGATACCTTCCTTGGATTCAGACATGGCCCGGAAGCTGTTGTGGATAAAAACACCCTGGTTATCGGGTATTTAAGCTGCGACAAATACCGGGCCAGATATGAAATTGAGCTACTGAATGAACTGAAATCCAAAAACATCGGCGCTACAATTGTAGTACTTGCTGAAAAATCTCTGAAAAAGGAGCTTTCTGAAATTACAGAACATATTATAGTCTTTGAGCAACCAGAACACCGCAGAGTGGAAGACGAACTATTACCCCCTGTCCTTGTTATCTTTGCTCAGCTTTTGGGACTCTTTAAATCTTTGGATCTTGGTTTACAACCGGACAACCCTTCTAAAACAGGAGCTATACACCGGGTTGTAAAAGGAGTTAAGATATACGACTATCTGAGGTTTAAAGATAAAGGTGAGTTTCAGATTATAGCTGAAAGATAGAGACAAACATGCTGAATGCCTACTTTTCTATTACTAATTTTATATTTTATCCAACAGGTACAAAGAGACATGAAAAAAATAAATGATTACCTGATCTATGAGCTGGAAAATCCAGTCGACCTTCAGCCTACTGTAACAGTTATTGGAGATCTAAATTACGACTACATCTACCAGTGTCCTCTTCTTCAAAGTGGCAAAGAGGTAATTATAGAATCATTCGAAAAGCACATGGCCGGGGCAGGAGGATATTTCTCTGCTGGAATATCCAAGCTCGGAGCAACTGTTTACCTTCTAACCCGGATTGGAGACGATGAGGATGGAAGGAACCTGTTAAAAGAAGCAGAGAAAATCGGAATACGAACAGACGGGATAATGGTCATTGAAAAAGAAAAAACTCCCTTCACCCTGATTTTTACACAGAAAGGAGAAGAGCAAAAAAGACAGGTGGCTACCTATCTTGGGACCTTAAAAGACCTCTCCTCCGAAAATGTGCCATGGGAAAAATGCCTGAAAAAATCCATGATGGTGTATTCCTGCAATTATTTTTTGCTTAAAAAACTCAGAGAAGAAATAAGGTTCATTTTTAAAGAAGCAAAAAAAATTGGTCTCGTCACCGCATATGACGCAAATGCAGGGGACGGCTGGGAAAACCAGAAAGAGCTGCAAACCCTCAAAAACTATATATATCCCAATACAGATCTAATATTTCTAAATCATGATGAAGCCAGGCATCTAACCGGTTTGAGTGATCCATTTAAATCCATTCTAAAAATCGAGAAAAATGCTAAAACTGTAGTTATTAAATTAGGTAAAGATGGAGCACTAATCCGACATCTGGATAAACTATACAGAATAGGTGGCTTCCCTATTAGAAGCAGGGTTGCTGATACAGTAGGAGCCGGTGATGCTTTCCAGGCTGCTTTTTCATACTTTTATCTCAGAAAAAAGCCGATAGAGATATGCGGGATAATGGGATGTGCCAACGGTGCCACCACTGTCCTCCACCATGGTGGTCTGGATGGACAGTGCACAACAGAAGAGCTAAAAAGATTCATCTCTCAATTCGATATTCTTGATATGGGAAACAGAACAATTCAGATAAAACCAAGAGGATATATTTCCAGATATGCATAATGTATGACGACCAATCTTTTACCAAAATATAAAGGAGATGCTAAATGCACTATATGGGTCTGGATGTGGGGCAAACCGGATGCAAAGCAGTTATTTTTGATGAAAATGGAAATCCCATTGCCCATTCCTATAGAGAATACAGGACAATAATTCCCAAAGAAGGGTGGGCAGAATTAGACTCGAGAGCAGTAATAAATAGCTGTTTTGATGTTATCAAAGAGGTTCAAGATGCAGCCGGTAAAAATAAAGTAAAAGCTATTGCAGTATCGAGTCAGGGTGAAGCATTTACACCTGTGGGAAAAGGCGGAGAGTTTCTTGCCAACGCAACAATTACTTTTGATACCAGGGCCAAGGAAATTTCAGAAAGATGGTCAAAAGATTTTGGAATAAAGAAACTCTATCAGATTACAGGACACACCGCTCATCCCATGTTTACTATATTTAAACTCCTCTGGTTGAAAGAGAACAATCCCAAGATATTTGAGGATGCGGAAAAGTTTCTCTGTTTCGAGGACCTTGTCCAGCATTCAATGGGAGTAGAGCCTCACATAGGTTACTCACTGGCAGGAAGAACCATGCTATTTGATATAAAAAATGAGACCTGGTCAGAAGAAATAACCGATAGAGCAGGAATAGAGACCTCAAAGCTTGCCATTCCAGTACCCTCCGGTAAAATTGTGGGTGAAATTCCAAAGAAATTGGCTGAAAAACTTGGATTTGAAACTGGAGCTCTAATTGTCTCGGGTGGGCATGATCAACCCATCGGCGGACTCGGAGCAGGTGCAATAAATGAAGGTATGGCAATGTACGCCATTGGAACATCCATCTGTATTACTCCAGCATTTAACGAACCTGTAATGAATGATACTTTGATGAAAAATAATCTCTGCACCTACCATCATTCATACCCCGGTATGTATACAACGGTGGCCTTCCATCTTACCGGTGGGAATATTCTGAGATGGTTTCGGGACAACTTCGGCCAGCCAGAACTTCTCGAGGCAAACAAAACAGGAAGAGATGTTTATGATCTGATCATGGATAATATGGATGACAAGCCTACATCTCTGATGGTACTTCCATATTTTACTCCAACAGGAACACCCTACTTTGATTCAGAGGTAAGCGGGATAATTCACGGGCTTAAACTTACCACCACCCGAGGGCAGATTCTCCGCGCCCTAATCGAGGGGGTTGGTTATGAAATGAAACTAAACCTAGAAATCCTGGAAAAATCAGGCATTTCCATTAAAGAGATAAGAGCAATTGGAGGTGGAGCAAAAAATGACAGGATGCTTCAACTCATGGCAGATATCCTCGGAGTACCTGTTATAAGAGTAAAAGTAACAGAAGCAGCCTGTATGGCTGCTGCAATGCTAGCCTGTCACGCACATTCAGGAGAACCACTTGGAGAACTTGTAGCCAGATGGGTTAAAACTGAAAGAGTTATAGAACCTAATCCCCAGAATAAGGAATACTACACGGAGAGATTTAGCATCTACAAAAAGATGTATCCACTTCTAAAAAAACTTGAAGAGAAATAAAGATATCGATCGATATACTGGCAGTTTAAAGGTTGGCTGCTTTGAAATAAGATTTTTTAGATAAAATCAAAGTCATTTATTATTCATTTTCTTTTACCAGAAGAATGAACGGAATGGTCAAAAGTGGAAAAACAGAGATAATCCTGAATCCTTTCAGCAGTCCAAAATGATCACCCAGATATCCCGTAATAATAGATGCAAATGTAGAAGTAAAAAATGAAAGGGCCATCAGGAGAGACGAAATAGTGCCCTTATATTCCGGAACAAGTTCCTGGGCAAATGCATATCTTACCGGCGAGACCGAAAACATAAACACACCGGAAAATAAAAGAAATATGTACCTGTAAACAATCATACGAGTTGAAAGAAAAAGATTTATCAGAATCGTAATTGCGACTGATGAAAGCAGGAGAAATCTTTTCCTTCCCATAAAATCAGAAGCTGTACCACCTATAAGAGCACCAAAAGCTCCCGAAAACTCGAGCACCGAAAGGGAGCTTCCAGCTATAAACATGGCAAAACCGATCAATTTCATATAGGTGGGGAGGAATAGTGTAAAACTGTACATAGTAAAGCTATGCAAAACAGATATTATAATGAGCATAACAAGGTTTATTCCGCCCTTCTTTAAAAGTGCAAAAAAAGAAAAATCTGGCATTGAGCCAGGCTCTGAGGTGTACCCAGTTCTGATGGTGAAAAAAAGCAATACCGCAAATATTATACCTGGTATTGCCGTAACCATTATATATCTTTCAGGTACAAAATGAATTACTGCAACCAGGTACAATGGCCCTAAAGACCGGGCAAGTTCACCTCCTGTCATAAAAAAAGACATCCCTGTTCCGTACTTTCTCCCGCTCAGGCTTCCAACGAGGTAAATTGCATTGGCATGGAAAAAAGATGCACTCAGACCAGCAAAAACCAAAAACAATCCTGCCCAGAAATAAGTTCCTGAGGCTATAAAAAGGCTCATAAGTAATGAGGTGGTGATAAGAGCAACAGGTAAAAACTTATAGAGTTTTCCTCTATCTGCATAGTAACCAATGAATGGCTGCACAAGTGAAGAAACTCTAAAAAGCGGAAGCAGACTTCCAGCTTTTATCAGTGATAACCCAAGGCGTTCAATAATGATCGGCAAAAATGGACTCAGAAAGGCCGTGTAGACATCATGTGCAAAATGTGTGGCAGCACAGATAATTACCCGACCCAAATTGAACTCTATTACTCTGGATTCTTCTATATTATTCTTATTCATGATCAAATTTGAATCCTCAAAGTTTGATTAACTTTCCCCATATTAAAACATACTGTAACAATCAAAATTTATAATTATTATAAAATAACCAATCTTGAATGATTTGAAAATCGATTGTATATTCCTCAAAAAAAGTGTATAATTTCTTGCTGGTCCTATCATAAAACATTCTACTCAACACCAATCTTCAAACTCAAGGAGAGACCAAAATGATAAAACCCAAAGTTGGATTCATAGTATACGGCGTGCATAAAGACGGATTGAAAGACCCTCTTGGCAAACCTTTCATCGATGATTTACTGATAGAAAACTCAAAAAACTCACTAAAAGCACATGGGGTTGAGCTTGTTGAATATCCAATTATAATTGCCTCAAAAAAAGAAGCAAGAGAAGCCCTGGCAAAGATGAAACATGATGATACAATAGACTGTATAATACTTTTCTCAGGAACATGGGTCTGGGCAGCTCATCTTATAGGTGCAATCAGGGATTATTCACTCACAGGGAAAGGGATTGTCATATGGACACATCCTGGCTCCCAGGGCTGGAGGCCCGTAGGTGGGCTTGTAATGCATGGAGCACTTCTTGAAGTAGGAATACCACACAGATTTGTGTATGGCGCTTTCGACGATGAAGAACAGGTTCAAAAAATCATAAGTTACTGCAGGGCAAGTCATCTAAAAAATATGCTTAACATGTCCACAATAGGTACTTTTGGTGGAAGAGGAATGGGTCAAACCTGCGGTGTAGCAGACCCATCTCAGTGGATGAGAATGTTTGGAATTGACATAGATTCCAGGGATACCACAGCCCTGATTAGAGAAGCAGAAAATATAACCAAAAAAGAAATAGAAACTGTTTTACCAAGGATAGAAAAACTCTTTGGTGCTCTTCCTGAAATGACAAAGCCAAATGAGCGCTCAATCAGACTGTATCTTGCTCTCAAAAAAATAGTTGAAAGAGAAGGCTTTGATTTTTACACCATACAATCATTTCCGGGATTAGCCGATGACTACGTTACAACATGTTTTGCCCAATCGATGATGCTTGAGGATGGTTATGGAACCTCAACCCTTGGTGATTTCAATACAGCCCTTACAACCCTTCTACTACAGAAATTGAGCACAGAGAGGGTGTATTACGGTGATCTTCAGCACATAGACAGAAAAACTGGTGAAATAAAGATAATAGGCGACGGCGCCTGCCCTCCCTCACTTGCTGGAAAACTCGGTCCAGCTGGTTTTGCCCAGCACGGAATACCAACAGAGGGAGCTGCTGGAGGACTTTCAGTAAAGCTCATATGCAAAGTTGGAGAGGGAGTTCTCGCAAGGCTTGGAAGAATTGAGGGGCAATTTCAGATGGTAATAGCCCCGGTCACCATCTTCGAACCACCACCCGATGAGATTGATGAAAGACTAAGGGAATGTGGAATTCCATTCTGGCCCCATGGATTTGTAAAAGTGCACGGCGATATCGAAAAACTCATCCAGAGCTGGACCAATGAATATGCATGTCTGGGATATGGCACAGAGCTTGCGCCTGCTCTTGAGGATTTCTGTTCACTAACTGGCATAACTCCGATTGTGGTATAAATCCGGTCATTAAAAACAGTATTCAGGCTCTGACACAATAATCAGCAGAGAATGAGAAAATAAAAAGCAATTATTAAAGTGGATATAGAAACAGAATCCATGAAATTAATTCCATCCAGATTAATAAAAAAGATGAGGAGAAAGATGAGTAAAAACAATAGAAAAAACCCGGAGCCTGTTATCGAAGAAAACCTCCTTCTCACGGATTACAGACCGAGGTGCCTTCTAAGGCGAAAGGAAACAATCCCTGAAAAATCGCGTTTTCCCGTAATTGATGCCCATAATCACCTTCTCGGGGATACACCTCCGGATGAAATGATAAGCGTAATGGATAAAGTTGGAGTAAGAAGCTTCATTAATGTAACCGGTAACGTTCAATTTACCTTTACAGAGAGTGGATACCACGGGTCAATGAGGGATCTGTCTTATTTTATAGAACACTACGTTAATAAATATCCCGGAAGATTCTTCTGCTTTACCATGTCACTTTTTGCTCAGATAGACAGAGAAATCCTTATCTCCGATGATAACTTTACTGAAAATTGCTTAAAACAACTTGAAAATGATATAAAAAAAGGGGCGTTGGGGCTCAAAATAACAAAGGAGCTTGGACTAAAGTTTAAAGACTACACCGGCAGATACATCTCTGTGGATGATAGAAGGCTTTACCCCATCTGGGAAAAAGCTGGAGAACTCGGAATACCCGTACTAATCCATACATCCGATCCCGAAGGATTTTTTTTACCCATAGATAGATACAACGAACACTACCTTACTCTCATAAAGGCTCCTTCCTGGAGCTTTCAGAATTCACACTTCTCAAAACAACAACTGCTTGAACAGAGAGACAGAGTTATTAGAGATCATCCAGGAACGATTTTCATCTGCCCCCATGTTGCCAATTTCCCTGAAAATCTGGAGTATGTATCTACTCTCCTAAGAAAGTATAAAAATATATACATAGATTTCTCAGCCAGAATGGATGAACTAGGACGCCAGCCTTATTCGGCCAGAAGATTCTTTGAGGAGTTTCAGGATAGAATACTTTTCGCAACAGATATGCCCGTCAGAGAAGAGGTTTACAGGACATACTTCAGGTTTCTTGAAACAGATGATGAGTACTTCGAGTATCCCGATTACGTGGGGAGGTTTGGACATTCCAGATGGGGAATATATGGGCTTCATCTCCCGGACAGGATACTTGAGAAAATATATAACAAAAACGCGCTCAGGATAATGCCTGCCCTGAAAAGGGCTTTCGAATAAGAAAATATAGAGAAAAATACCGACCAATAACTAATTAAATATAAAACAGCTGGATGGGAAAAATGCCAATCAGAATTTCAGTGGTAAAAATTGACATAACCCCTGAGCGCAAAGTCTCGCTCCTGGGTTACTTCAACGAGCGATTATCCGAAAAAATACTGGACAGGCTATTCCTCAGGATTCTGGCCATTGAGGGTTTTTCTAAAAATAGTGGCTCGAGTGGAAGAACAGTAATTATCCAGTTAGACACATGTATTATCCCCAGCAATTTTGCAAACATGGTAGGAGAAAAAGCAGAGGAGCTTGGACTCTGCAACCGTGAAGATGTTATGATCTACGCAACCCACACCCATACAGCACCTGCCCTTGACGATTTTTTCTTCACAAAAGCTGAAACATGGTACAGGGAATGGTTATTCAAGAAAATAACAGAAGGACTCAAAGCCATCAGGTTTCGGGATGAATGTCTGGTAAAACTCGGGAGGTTACAGTACGAGAACATTTGCTATAACAGAAGGTGGTTCATGAAAGATGGTGGAGTCCTGACCAATCCCCCAAGGGGAACCGATGAACTTCTCAAACCAGAAGGTCTGGTTGACAGGGAGCTCCAGCTTCTCGTCTTTTCCAATAAAAACGACGAACCGATCTGTGTGCTGATAAATACATCAAATCATACAGACACAGTAGGAGAAAATGCTGTATCTGCTGACTGGCCCGGTATTCTTGAGCAACTGATAAACGATTATATCGGAAGAGAGATAACTTTGTTTACCACCATAGCTCCACAGGGTAATATCAACCACTTCGACTTTAAAGATCCGTCTCCCCAGAGCGGATATGAAATAACAAAAAAAATTGCATCAAAATACCTTGGAGTAATAAAAAAATGCCTTACAGAGCTTAGCCCAGTAGAGCTTGCTCCTGTAAAAACTATCTTTGAGGAGGCGCAAATCCCTCCCAGGGAGGAACAACTTATTGCACCACCTGTTTTGAAAAAATCAATACAAACGGTTAAAATACAGGAAAACATAGAAGAACTAAAAAAAGCGATTGAGAACCTGACTGCCGAAGATCTGGCGCGGGGTCACAAAACCGCACTTTCTCTTTTCGAGTACTTCAGAGAGCTTTTCACCAGGACAAAACCTCGTTTTTACAAAGTACCACTCCAGGTTATCACGATGGGTGAGGTTGTCCTTGTTTGCATTCCCGGAGAGCCATTTGTAGAAATTGGACTTGAACTTAAGAAAAGAATAAGAAATAGGATTGTGATGCCTGTGGCACTTGCCAATGGATATTTTGGTTACATACCAACAATGGATTGCTTCAGCAGAGGTGGATACGAAACCCAGCCTCATCCCTGGAACTGTTTATCTGTAAGGGCAGAAAAAATCATAACAGAGAAACTTATAGAAATGTATCTAACCCAAAATCCTCTCTAGCGGAACTTTTTTCTGTTCGCCGGTATCAAGGTTCTTCTCAACAACCATTCCCTCCCTCAGCTCATCCTCACCAACTATTATGGCAAATCTTGCATTTAGCCTGGACGCTCGGGATAGCTGCTTCTTGACCCCCGCAGACGAATAGGAATAATCAACCACAAAACCATTTTTTCTTAAGGCACGCACAAGCCTTAGCATCTGAGCAAGCTCATTTTCGCTCACCCTTACCACGAAGTAATCCACCCTTCTCTTATCAGGTTCAAGCAAACCCTTCTCCTTGAGAACTTCAGATAGAACAACATCACCCATTCCAAAACCACACGCTGGTATCTTGATACCGCTAAGCGCCTCGAGAAGATTATCATACCTCCCGCCACCACATATTGCCCGGAGTTTCTCACTCCTATCGTATATCTCAAATACTATCCCTGTATAGTAGTCAAGTCCCCTTACAATTGTTGGATCAAAATCACAGAAAGGTGCAAGTCCTGCATAATTTATATATTCACCGAGCTTAATAAGTGAGCTTTTACCCTCATTTTCAATATCAAAATTTTTCAACCCATCAAACCCTTTTATCTTCAGATAGTTATCCACAACGCTATACTGCTTATTATTTAATCTTAGCTCATCGATCCTTCTCGTAACCTCATCCTCAGGAAGCTTTCGGGAGGCATCAATTATCTTATACAACCTCTGAATCCTCTCTTCATCAATACCAGAATCCTCAAAAAGGCCCGATACAAAGTTTCGATTATTTATTTTAACCACAAAATCATTCTCCGTAAGTCCAAGAGCACAGAGTGAATCAATCGCAAGTGAAATCACCTCAAGGTCTGCAAGCCCCTCTTCCTGGCCAATTATATCTACATTAAATTGAAAGAACTCCCTCAGTCTTCCCTTCTGGGGTTTTTCATACCGAAAACACCTTGGTATTGAAAACCATTTTATCGGTTTCGATAACTGGGAGTGTACCTTGGCCACCATTCTGGCAAGAGAAGGTGTAAGTTCTGGCCTTAACGCTAAGTCCCTCCCGGATTTATCCTTAAAACAGTAAAGCTGGTTTACTATTTCCTCACCAGACTTGATTTTGTAAAGTTCAAGCGTTTCGAGAATCGGGGCCTCAAACTCCTCGAATCCATAGGATAAAGCGGTGTTTCTCCATGCATCAAATATCTTCTTGAGTACTGAAAAATCCTCAGGATAAAAATCCCTGACCCCCCTTACTGATAGATCCGAAACCATTTTCCACCTTTCATCAATTTTTTTAATCAGAGCACTCGGTAAAGCGTACAGGATGAAACATTTCAATTAAACAATCTTACTTATATTAACCAATTCAGTTAGCTGAAACTATCTACAAATCAATCACCTTTGTCTCGTCTGAATAATTCAAGCCATTCGTCAACAGAGAGATCATCAGCAATACGTTTTTCATCTTCTGATGTATTGTCATCCTCTATTTCGTTTATAAATGAGTTACTCCTCACAGGAGCAACCAGCTCGAGGAATTCTTCAACGCTCATTACTCTTGTGCCGAGATACTTCACTATACCAGCTATATGCCTTCTGTCATTTGTGACAATTATTGCTCTTCTTTTATTTTCAAGTCGCTCGACTCTTCTGATTATCCTCTCGTCAGCACTTTGTCCTGATTTTGTAAAAAACTCCCTCACCCTGTAACCATCTTTCCTGGCTCCTGCAACCTCTGCTCCCCCATCCCAGAATATTTCAAACTCAACTTTCTTTCTGGAAGCATAGTCCTCAACATATCTCACAAGAGCACTCCGTGCTCTTTCTATATCTCCACCTCTATCCTTAAACTTAGGATTAAATATTACGTTATATCCATCGATTATATAAAGAGGCGTTCCATTTCTGTAAAGTTTCATTTTTAACGCTATTTACACAATTTTAATCTTAATAATATAATAAAATATGATAGAATAAATAACAGGTATATTCCTGCTAATGGAGAAGTCAAAGTTTCAACCAATGGAGGCATCTGAAAATATGAGCACTCGAAACAACAACGGAGATCTCCTTATAGAAAAAGAGCTAAAAAAATTGAGCGATAAAATTAATGCATCAGTTGAAGTTGTATCGATAATACTCGCTGCTGGACACGGCAAAAGGCTAAAATCAGAAAAGCCCAAAATGCTCCATGAAATCTGGGGAAAACCAACAGTTTACAGGGTTAGTGAAGCTGCCACCGAGGGGCTTGGTAGCAACAACCAGATAATTGTGGTAGGTAAAAAAGCTCTCCAGGTTGCAAGGGCTCTTGGAAAAAAAGAAGGAAGGGTCTTTGTATACCAGAAGGATCAGAGGGGTACAGGAGATGCTGTAAGGGTTGCCCTTGATTCGCACTACCTAAATGGTTTTAACGGCCAGGTTTATATATTTCCGGGCGACATGGGGCTTTTAACAAAGGAAATGGTTAAAGATTTTAAAAATAAATTTGAAAAA
>Ga0190360_1001492_pt1 | contig 12043 bp, 10 predicted proteins | sample 48721834_MG_FD_161271 | JGI IMG/M metagenome (GOLD analysis project Ga0190360, IMG submission 161271) | Hydrothermal vent microbial mat bacterial communities from Southern Trench, Guaymas Basin, Mexico - 4872-18-3-4_MG | ecosystem: Environmental > Aquatic > Marine > Hydrothermal vents >... | reverse complement strand
TCGTTCGTGTTGCCGGTTACAGCGACTATTTTGTTGATCTTGGAGTAGATCTTCAGAATGAAATCATAAAAAGAACAGAGCATCAAGAATTTTAAACCGCCATGAATTTGTTTTAAGGAGAAAAAAACAATGTTTAACAAAGATGTGTATATTGAAAGAAGAAAGCGTCTGAAAGAAGACCTGAAATCCGGGCTTATCCTTTTCCTGGGGAACGAAGAAAGTCCTATGAATTATGCTGACAACATCTATCCATTCCGACAGGACAGTTCATTTCTCTACTTCTGGGGACTTGACTCGCCGGGTCTTGCCGGAGTTATTGATATTGACGAAAACGAAGAAATTGTTTATGGATACGATTTCACAGTGGATGATATCGTCTGGATGGAACCGCAGGAAACACTGGCCGAAAAAGCTAAGAAGACAGGAGCACTTTATTCTGAACCACTCGAAAAACTCGACAAGAAGCTTAAAGAAGCAGTCCAAAAAGGACGAAAAATTCATTATCTTCCCCAATACCGGGCAGATAATATATTAAAAATAGAGCATCTCCTGGGAATTGAAAGCTCTCGGGTCAATGATCTTGCCTCAATGGAACTTACTAAAGTAGTCATTTCTCAGCGTTCCATTAAATCTGCTGAAGAAGTCGAAGAGATAGAAAAAGCTCTGGATATAAGTTATGAAATGAATGCAAAAGCCATGGAAATGACAAGACCAGGGATTTATGAGAGAGAAGTCTCAGGGATAGTAGAAGGATTGGTTCTTTCAAAGGGGAGTCGTATTGCGTTTCCAATTATTTTTTCCATCCACGGCGAAACACTTCATAATCACTCCCACGCGAATCTGATGCAAGCCGGTGATATTTTAGTTCTTGATTCTGGCGCTGAATCCCCTCTCCACTATGCCAGCGATATTACAAGAACTTTCCCTGTCAGCGGGAAATTTTCAGGAATTCAGAAAGATATTTACAACGTTGTACTTTCTGCCCAGGAAAAGGCGATAGAAATGGTCCACCCTGGAATCCGCTATAAAGATATCCATCTTGACGCCTCCAGAGTAATGGCAGAAGGATTGAAAGAACTTGGATTCATGAAAGGCAATGTTGACGATGCTGTTTCAGCAGGCGCCCACGCTCTCTTTTTTCCTCACGGTCTGGGACACATGCTGGGGCTCGATGTTCACGATATGGAAAACTTGGGGGAAGATCTTGTCGGGTACGACAGCGAAACAAAAAGAAGTGAGCAATTTGGGCTTGCTTACTTGCGACTTGGGAAAAAGCTTGAACCCGGTTTTGTTCTCACTGTTGAGCCCGGAATCTATTTTATCCCACAGTTAATCGATCAGTGGAAAGCGGAAAATAAATTTAAAGATTTTATAGATTATGATAACGTCGAAAAACATAAAGATTTCGGTGGTATCAGAATAGAAGATGATGTTCTTGTTACAGAGACAGATCACCGTGTGCTTGGGAAGAGAATTGCAAAAACAGTGGAAGAAATAGAAGAATGGTCATCGCGATAATCCATGGAATGCAAAACTTCTGTCGGACATCGAACTCACCCCCCAGGTTTCAACAGGGTCTAAAAATAAACTTGAAGAGATTCAGGAGTTTCTGGGAAGTAATAGAATAAAATTCAGAGGAATCATGCGCTACGAAACTGTTATCGGGCTTGAGGTGCACGCACAGCTCTCAACCAGATCTAAAATCTTTTGTGGATGCAGCACAACTTTTGGAGCAGAACCCAACACGCAGACCTGTCCAATCTGTCTGGGAATGCCGGGTGTACTGCCTGTCTTGAACAAAAAGGCTGTGGAATACGCTGTCAGAATGGCATTGGCAGTTCACTGTGAAATAAATGAACGTTCAATTTTTGCCAGAAAAAATTATTTTTATCCCGATCTTCCAAAAGGATACCAGATTTCTCAGTACGAGGAGCCATTAGCTCAGAAAGGCTGGATAGAAATTTATCTAAAAGATGGAACGAAAAAACGTATAAGAATCAACAGAATTCATTTAGAAGAAGATGCTGGTAAGTCTGTCCATGCCGAAGAATATGTTTCAGAGAATGAAAGCCTGATCGATTTTAACAGGTGTGGTGTCCCTCTCATAGAAATAGTCAGCGAGCCTGATATCAGATCTCCTGAGGAGACTCGTCTTTATCTCGCTAAACTCCGCCAGATTGTTCGCTGGCTTTCCATCTGTGACGGCAACATGGAGGAAGGAAGTCTCCGCTGTGATGCCAACATATCACTTCGACGAGAGGGCACTGAAAAACTTGGTGTCAAAACAGAGCTCAAGAACATGAACTCCTTCCGCAGTGTTGAACGGGCACTAACTTTTGAAGTAAAAAGACAGACTGATATCCTTGAAAAGGGCGGAAAGGTACTCCAGGAAACTCTTCTCTGGGACGAAACCAACAATATTGCACTGCCGATGCGTGGGAAAGAAGAAGCTCATGATTATCGCTATTTTCCCGAGCCCGACCTGGTTCCTTTAATAGTTAAAAAAGAATGGAAAGATGAAATTCAAAAAAGTCTGCCTGAAATGCCTGACGAGCGAAAACTTCGATGGGTGGAAAAATTTGGGATCCCGGAATACGATGCTTCTGTTTTAACTGAAGAGAAAGACGTAGCAGATTATTTTGAGGCAGTAGTAGATCATGTAAAAGATGCCAAACAGGCATCCAATTGGGTCATGGGAGAAGTACTCCGAATATTAAAAGAAGAAAAACTCCCTATTGATGAGCTGAAGATTCGTCCTTCTCAGCTCGCAAACATTATTAAATTAGTGGAAGAAGGAAAAATTTCCCGCAGAGCAGGAAAAACAGTTTTCAATGAGGTAGCACACACAGGAGCAGAACCTGAAAAAGTAGTTGAAAAATTAGGGTTGTCCCAGCTTTCAGATTCCACAAGATTGGAGGAGATTATAAACAGAATAATTGAAAAACATCCCTCAGAAGTCCAGAAGTTTCTTAAAGGGAAAAAAAGTATTATCAGTTTTTTCATTGGTGAAGTAATGAAAGCAACAAATGGTAAGGCAAACCCCAAAGTAGTAAACGAAATATTGAGAAAAAGGTTAAACAATGATAGAACTTAAAAACCTCACCCGTAGATTCGGTAATCTTACAGCAGTGGACAATGTTACACTTTCTATTCCCAGGGGGCAAATATGCGGTTATCTGGGGCCCAACGGAGCTGGTAAGACAACCACAGTAAAGATGTTAACTGGTATGCTCCAACCAACAGCAGGAACAGCTCTTATTGCAGGTTATGATATTCAAAAAGAAGATATCGAGGTAAAGCGCCGCATCGGATATGTACCAGAATCCGGCGCGTTATACCAAAGCCTGACTCCTTATGAGTATCTCCAGTTCGTGGGACGACTCTATGGTATGGATGATCAAGCGATTACAAAACGGATCAATGAATTCAGTGAATTTTTCAATATGAAAGATACCATTCACCAGAGGATGAATGAATTCTCCAAAGGGATGAAGCAGAAAGTGGTTATTGCATCGGCAATGATCCACAATCCCCAGGTAATTTTCATGGACGAACCTTTAAACGGTCTTGACGCAAATACTGCTCTTCTCTTGAAAAAACTTCTTAAGAACCTTGCCAATGAGGGAAAAACGATTTTTTACTGCTCACACATCCTGGACGTGGTAGAAAATCTTTGCGACAGAGTTGTTATCATTGACAAAGGAAAGATTGTTGCAGACGGTTCTGTGGAAAAACTTAAAGAAATGACAAAACGTTCTTCTTTAGAAGGCGTGTTCAGTCAATTAACTAACACTGAAGATTTAGGAGAACTGGCAAAAGCTTTCTCCAGAAGTATTACTGGGGTATAATGAACTGGCTTTTTCAAAAATTTGGTGCTGATTGGAACCAATTTAAAACACTTCTCTCAATAAGTATTCTGACAGATTTCAGAGGGCACAGAACTATTGGGAGACAGCGCAGGAAACTTTCTCCTCTTGTATGGACTTTGATCTTCTATGGAATTATGGGATTATCTCTGGCAGCAAGTTTGGTTCCCAGAGCAAAAGTTTTTCTTTTTTCTCTTCTTATTTTAACTGCCTCAATGGTAATGATGGCCTTTGCCGTGATCTTAGAATTCGGGAACACTATCATCAACCCGGAAGATACAGATGTACTCGCTTTCCGTCCAATCAGCCCAAGAACCTATTTCCTCGCCAAGTTATGCAATCTGCTCTTCTACATTTTTCTAATAGGCACTGCCCTCTGTCTATTTCCTTCGTTGATAGGAATTGCTGTGGCTGGTTCCAACTGGGTGTTCCCCTTAATATTCTTCCCAATCGCTATGATTGCCAATCTTGTGGCAGCTTCTTTTATCATTCTCATCTATACCGGCCTTTTAAGAATGTTACCGTACGAGCGATTCAAAGATATACTTGCTTATCTTCAGATAGTGTTCACCTTTTTGCTTTTTTTCTCATACCAGTTGATTCCCAGACTTAGTGAAAAATTCATTCACGAAGGAACAGAGCTCTCTGGAACATGGCTCTATGCTGTACCCTCTGCATGGTTTGCAGGATCGGTTCAGATTCTTATGGGAAAAGCCAGACCAATAGACTCTTGGTTAACTCTTACTGCACTGGTTGCTACTGTTCTGCTCTTTTTTGTTTCGTTCAGGCGAATTTCCCTTCAGTATGCCCATCAGATTGCAAATCTACAAACGAAAGAGAGAAAACGAATCAAAGCTTACGGATCAGATCGAAAAGGCCTTCTGAATTTTCTGGCCAGAAAATTCCTCCCCACGGGAGAGGCACTTGCAGGTTTCCAGTTAACCTCCAGCATGCTCAAAAAGGACAGATATGTCAAAATGAGCCTCTACCCTATCCTTGGACTACCTCTTGCATTTCTGGCACTTACCATGGTTGATAATTCAATTACTGATCCTTTTATCCATAGGTCCTTTCTGGATAGAATTCACGATATGTCATACCTGGTCATTTTCCTTATCTTTTTTATGTTCTATACCCTGCAGAATGGTTTGCTGTATGCGCAGGAGTGGGAAGCATCTTGGCTTTACCGTGTAGCGCCAATCACCTCTCCAGGCCGTCTTTACCAGGGAGTCAAACTCGCTCTTCTTCTTCGGTTAATTCTTCCCTTTTTTCTCCTTCTGGGATTTATCTATTCCATCAAAATCCCACTGATCCACAGTATCCAGCACACTATTTTCCTTTTTTTATCCGGATTGGTAGTATTTTCAACAGTTTCCTTTTCAATCAAGGACTATCCTTTCTCCAAAAAACGTGAGAAAGGAGAAAGAACTCAGCAGTTTGTGGTTCTCATTTTTATCATGCCATTCTTTGCTCTGGCAGTCCTGGTACAAAATCTATTTTACAGCAGTAATCTTGCCTGGTGGATTGCCCAGATAGGATTTATTGTTCTATTTCTTGCTCTCGAATCAATTGTTGTAAAACGTATGGATAGTGTACTGAAGCACAAAGAATTCCTTAGTTGATAGGTTATCATCATGGCCGACTAAATTAGGAGGAATAAAAATTGAAAGAACATATAGTTATGCAACTCCTGACAGTATTTCTATTCCTGACTGCAATTTTTCCTTCTGGATGTCAGCAGAAGAAACCAAAAGCTGACCTTGTCCTTAAGAATGGAAATTTCTTTACTGTAAATAAACTCCGACCCAAGGTGGAGGCAATTGCTATTAGGGGAAATCGTATACTGGCTACAGGCAAGGACGAGGAAATAGACAGGTTTATTGGAGAAAACACACGAATAATAGACTTAAATGGTATGTTTGGCTGTCCCGGTTTTAATGACGCTCATCTCCATTTCTTAAGTGGGGGAATGAGCAAAATGGAAGTTGATCTCACCGGTGTTAAATCAATTCGTGAAATCCAGAAACGCGTTATTAAAAAATTACGGAGTTTGCCCCCTGGTTCATGGCTGACAGGAAGAGGATGGGATCAGTCTCTTTTCCCTGATAAAAAGTGGCCTACAAAAAAAATATTAGATAGTATAGCTCCTGATGTTCCCATTTTTCTCCGAAGAGCTTGCGGACATGTAGCTCTTGTAAACACCAAAGCTCTCCACATTGCCGGAATTAACGCTGGTACCCCCAACCCCCCCGCTGGTGAAATTGTAAAAGATCCAGTAACAGGAAAACCCACCGGTATTTTGAAGGAAGAAGCAATGAATCTTGTCTCTCAGTACATTCCTCCCCCTTCTAAAGAAACTATTGAGAAAGCTGTTGAGATAGCTCTTGAAGAAGCAAGAAAATTTGGGGTAACCAGTGTTCAGGATAACACTTCTGCAGATATGCTGGACGTATATCAGAAACTGCTAAACAAAGGAAAACTGACGTGCCGTGTTTCGGAATGGCCGCCTCTTCAGGAAGATTTAAAAAGATATAAAAAACTCAAACAAAAATATAATGGAAACATGATACATTTTGGGTTACTGAAAGGATTCAGTGATGGTAGTATGGGCTCGCGAACAGCAGCATTCTTTCAGCCATATTTTGATGACCCTACAACTCGGGGAATTTTCCAAATGACACAGGATGAACTGAATAATCTCGTACTCTGTGCTGATAAAGAGGGATTCCAGATAGGAATCCATGCTATAGGAGATGCAGCAAACAGAATGGTGCTGGATGCCTACTCCCTGGCTCGAAAAATTAACGGAGTGAGAGACAGTCGTCACAGAATTGAACATGCACAAGTTCTAACTAAAGAAGACATTCCCAGATTTAAGGAATTGGGCGTTATTGCATCAATGCAGCCCACCCATTGTATCGAGGACTTGCGCTGGGCAGAGACACGTATTGGTCTGGAAAGATGCCGATATGCTTATGCCTGGAAATCTTTAAAAAAACAGGGTGCAGTCCTTGCATTTGGTACGGATTGGCCTGTAGTCTCACTAAATCCGATGGAAGGCCTCTACGCTGCTGTTACCAGAAGAGATACCTCGGGTTATCCCCGCAAGGGATGGTTTCCTCAAGAGCGACTTACCATCCAAGAGGCTATTGAAGCCTACACACTTGGCTCGGCATATGCAGAATTTAGAGAGAAAGAAAAGGGTTCCTTAGTACCTGGTAAACTGGCTGATATTGTGATATTGGATCACAATCTTTTAGAAATCCCATCTGAAGAAATATTGAAGACCAGAGTACTTTACACAATTATGAACGGCAAAATCGTCTATGAGAGGAAATATAAATGAGTTCACTCTAAAAAGAGGCTAAAGTCCATAGATAATATTAGTTGTTTGATTTATCCTCCGCCCTGAAGGACGGAGCTAATTAGCAACAAAACGAGGGAATAGTCCCCACGTTTATGTCGGGGGAAAAAATAAATAATCATTTCCCGAAGCCCTTTAGGGCTTTTTAGAGTGAACTTGGTTATAATAAACAATACTGTCATTTTACTAATAACGAACTGAAAAAACAGGGGGCACCAAGGGAAATTGATATAAGTATCTTGACTTTTTCCATTATTATTCTTATAATACTCCGCTTTGCGTAAAGATTAATTCTTAGGAGTTCTTGCTATTAAAACAGTAATAGGAATTCGCCGGGAGGACAAAAGCAGGTGGGAAAGGAGAGTACCCTTAACTCCCAAAAACATTAGGGAGTTAAAACTAAAGCATAACATCCAGACTATTATCCAGCCCTCAAAAATACGTATTTTTACTGATGAAGAGTACAGGAAGAGCGGTGCAGTGGTTCAGGAAGATCTTTCCTCCTGCTCAGTGATATTCGGTGTCAAGGAAATGCCTGCTTCATTCTTTGAACCAGGGAAAGTGTATGCTTTCTTCTCACATACAATCAAAGGACAAAAATACAACATGCCCATGCTGAAACGATTAATGTCCCTGGGATGTTATCTTATTGATTACGAAAAGATAGTGGATAAAAATGGGCGGCGTCTTTTGTTTTTTGGTAGATATGCAGGTCTTGCTGGCATGATAGATTCTCTCTGGGCCTTAAGCAAAAGACTGGAGTGGGAAGGGATTTCCAATCCTTTCTCCCCTGTCCAGCAGACGTTTCAGTACCACTCTCTGGAGGAAGCAAAAGAAGCTGTGGCTATTGTGGGAGAAAGGATTAAGGAAAAGGGCCTTCCTCTTTCCTTGACACCTCTGGTATGTGGGTTTGCCGGGTATGGCCACGTGTCCAGAGGCGCCCAGGAAATTTTTGATCTTCTTCCCTATAAGGAAACCACTCCAGCGGAATTGACTTCTCTTTTCAAAAAAGAGAAAAGCTCCAGAAACTATCTCTACAAAGTTGTTTTTAAGGAAGAAGATATGGTGGATCCTGTTTCCAAAGAAAGCATCTTTTCACTTCAGGATTACTATGACCATCCTGAAAAATACAAGTCAAAATTCGAAGCATATTTACCTTATATCACCCTATTAATCAATGCGATTTTCTGGACATCCCGTTATCCAAGACTGATTACAAAAAAGGGTCTAAAAAATCTTTTCGAGAGAGAACAAATTCCCCACCTCCGGCTCATCGGGGACATCACATGCGACATCGAAGGTGCAATTGAATGCACAGTACACACTACTCAGCCTGACAATCCAGTATTTACATACAACCCATTGGAAGATCGAGCCGTTGATGGCTATCAGGGAACAGGTGTGGTGGTTCTTGCTGTTGACAACTTACCCTGTGAACTGCCAAGAAGTTCTTCAGTTGATTTTGGAAACACTCTGGCAAAGTTGGTTCCAGATATCCTCAGGGCTGATTTTTCCACCGACTTTGCTCATTGCGAACTGCCTCCCAGCATCAAAAACAGTGTTATTCTGTATAACGGCAAATTAACACCTCAATATGAATATTTAAAAAAATATCTTTGACCTAAAGGAGACCGGGATGAAAAACATACTCATTTTAGGCGCTGGCCTTGTTACCAAACCAATCGTTCGCTATCTTCTTGATCAGCCTGATTTCAAAGTAACTGTTGCTACTCGCACAGTAAGTAAGGCTGAAAATTTGATCAATGGACACCCCAGAGGCACAGCAAAAAAATTACTTCTGGAGAATAAAGCTGATTTGAGCGAACTTATTTCCCAGGCAGATCTCGTCGTAAGTCTGGTACCGTATACATATCATCCTATTGTGGCTGAGATGTGTATTGCTAAAGGGAAAAATATGGTAACCACTTCTTATATCAGTGATGCCATGAAAAAGCTAGACGACAAAGCAAAAAAAGCGGGTATCCTCATCCTTAACGAAATTGGTCTGGATCCAGGCATTGACCACATGTCTGCTATGCGGATTATTCACAGCGTTAAAAACAACCAGGGAACAATTGTCAGTTTCCATTCTTACTGTGGAGGTCTTCCCGCTCCAGAGGCTAATACAAACCCTTTCGGCTATAAATTCTCATGGAGTCCGAGAGGAGTGGTGTTGGCAGGCAGAAATACGGGTCGATATTTAAAAGACGGAGAGATTATCGAAGTGGAAAGTAAAAATCTCTTTGCCCATCACTGGAATGTTGAAATTGAAACTATTGGAACCTTGGAAGCTTATCCCAACAGAAATTCTCTTCCCTACATTGATCTTTATGGGTTACACGGTATTTCCACTATGTATCGTGGTACGCTCCGTTATCCTGGCTGGTGTGATACATGGAAAAAAATGGTTGACCTTGGCCTTCTGGACCTTGAAGAAAGAAACGATTTAGAAGGTTTAACATTTAAAGAATTTATTGGAAAACTCATAAATGCCGAACCTGACGGAGATATTAAGAAAAGCCTTGCTACCTATCTAAATATAGCACCTGATTCAGATATTATGAAACGCTTTGAGTGGCTCGGTCTGCTGGGAAATGACCCTCTTCCTTCAGGACAGAAAACACCCTTAGATATACTTGCTGCAAAACTCCTGGAGAAGTTGCAGTATGAAGAAGGGGAAAGAGACATGATTATTCTACATCATGATTTTCTGGCAGAATATCCAGAAAAAAACAGAAGAGAAAAAATCACCTCCACTCTTATCGACTTTGGAATTCCAGGGGGTGATTCTTCTATGGCAAGAACAGTAAGCTTGCCTGCAGCCATTGCAAGCAAGCTGATCCTTGAAGGAAAAATAAATGAAACAGGGGTTCACATACCCGTAATTCCGGGGATCTACGAACCGGTTTTAAACGAACTGGAGACACTGGGCATTGTCTGCCAGGAGAAAAGAGAACCTGTTGAGTGATAAAAAATCGACAAATGCCGGAACGCTTTACATTGTTAGTACTCCCATTGGCAACATGGAAGACATCACACTGCGAGCGCTCCGTATACTAAAGGAGGTCGATATAATAGCAGCAGAGGATACCAGGCATACAGGGCTTTTATTAAAACATTTCGGTATTAAGAACCAACTGGAGAGCTACCATGATTATAACAAAATAAAAAAGTTGCCTTTTTTTTTGAACCAACTGGTCAAGGGAAATTCTATAGCGGTGGTCTCTGACGCCGGAACGCCTGGTATTTCGGATCCGGCATACAACCTGGTAAAGGAAGCTGTAGAAGCTTCTATCCCCGTTGTTCCGGTTCCTGGAGCAACAGCGGCAATTGCAGGACTTAGCGTATCAGGTCTTCCTACTGATCGCTTTGTGTTTGAGGGGTTTCTTCCTGTAAAAAAGGGAAGAAAAAAAAGATTAACGTTGCTGAGCACAGAACCAAGAACGATTATTCTCTACGAAGCCCCTCACCGTCTGCTGCGAACCCTTTCTGACATCCGGGAGATGCTGGGGGACCGCTCAATTGTTGTATGCAGAGAATTGACAAAAAAATTTGAAGAAACCCTCCACGGTTCTGTTTCAGAGATCATGGAAATCTTTTCTTCAAGAAAAATCAAAGGAGAATTTGTCCTAATAATAAAGGGGCATTCAGAAAAAAATGACAAACATATTAGAAATTAAACCTATTCCAGAAAGAATAAAAAATGCCTATCTTTCGGCTCTTAACCCAATAATTGGGCTGGCAACAAAGCTTAATCTCCATCCTAATACATTTACCACAGTGAGTTTTTTATCAGGGGTTGCAGCAGCCTATTTCATGGCCGTGGGTTCTTTAAGAATAGCAGCTTGTTTCATACTTCTTTCTGGCATGTGTGACTCAATAGACGGTAAACTGGCAAGATACAGCGGAAAGGTAACGAAGTTCGGCGCTCTGTACGACTCTACTTTAGACAGATATTCTGAGGTAATATTCTTTTTCGGAATGGCCTTCTACTTTATAAAACATGGATGGTATCTCACATCAGTGGCTCTCGCTGTTGGACTGGGAGGCTCTCTTATGGTAAGTTACGTACGGGCTAGAGCAGAAGGTCTGGGATTTGACTGTAAAGTTGGTATACTGCAGAGAGCTGAACGATTGCTGTTACTGGGTGTCGGTGGTCTGGTTCATCTTTATGCTTTGGTAGGTGCCATCTGGGTTATTGCTGTTATGTCGCATGTAACTGCTATTCAGCGAATTGTACATGTATGGAAAGAAGACAAGAAAAACCACATCCAAAAAACAGCAAATCCAAACCCGACTCATTCAACTTCAGTGGAATAAAACTTAAGGAGAGCTTGTATGTTACGCAACATGCTTCGAGCAAAAATTCATCGTGCTCGGGTAACAGGGGCAGACTTAAATTATGAGGGGAGTATCACCATTGACGAAACTCTTATGGAAGCTGCGGGAATACTTCCTTATGAAAAGGTCCAGGTCCTCAATCTCTCCAATGGAACACGAGCGGAGACCTATGTAATTAAAGGAAAAAGAGATAGCGGTGAGATAATCATGAATGGCGCTATCGCCAGATTGGCGCTTGTCGATGATCTAGTTATTATTCTCTCTTATTGTTTCGTCGAAGAAAAACTGGCCAAAGAGATTGTGCCTACTATTGTTCTTGTCGACGAGAACAATCGCATTATTAAAATACAATCTTAAAACATAATAATCTAAACTTAAGGAGGTAAACTTTGATAGAGAAAGGAATTCACATCAGTGAGCCCAAAGGAAAGTTGGGCGTATTAATCCCGGGACTTGGCGCTGTTTCAACCAC
>Ga0190360_1001489_pt1 | contig 12055 bp, 4 predicted proteins | sample 48721834_MG_FD_161271 | JGI IMG/M metagenome (GOLD analysis project Ga0190360, IMG submission 161271) | Hydrothermal vent microbial mat bacterial communities from Southern Trench, Guaymas Basin, Mexico - 4872-18-3-4_MG | ecosystem: Environmental > Aquatic > Marine > Hydrothermal vents > Microbial... | reverse complement strand
AGTGAGCCCCCTTCGAACTCCCCGGGGGAGCTTCACCGGTTTGAACTCCACCTCCTCCGGTGTGATCTCCATTTCAAGGGATTCTCTAGCTCTATTCGCAGCGTACTTAAGGCTAGGGGAGAGCTCGGCCGCAGCTTTCTTTTCTCTCTCCTCTTTGAATATTGTCTCCGGGAGCTTCACAGTGATGTAGCTTTCACCGCCCCCTTCGGGTGCCCGGGGGGGAGGTCTGGGAGCCGCCCTTGCAGGTCTTCTTCTCTCCGCCGATGTAGGTGTGCTCCAGAGGCTGGAGGGACGTGAGGATGCGCTTTTCTTCTTTTTCTGCCCCAGGTAGTAGGCGATGAGGATTATAACTATCGCTCCAACGCAAATGGAGCCCGTGCATACAGTCACAAACGTATCCACATAAATCTCGAAAAGGTGAACCGGAGGTGTAGGAAACATCCTCTGAAGCTAGGCGCTTAAAGGAAATAAAGCTTTTTCACTGAAAGGCCGAGAGGCGGGCTATGAACTCGGCGAGGGAGGGGTCCTCAACCGCCCTCTCAAGCTCTTCCAGCCCCCCGGGCCTCTCTTTTAGGATCCTCCCCGCCCTCTTCTTCCCCACCCCGGGGATGGCGGTTAGCATCTTCATTGTGGCTTTTTTCAAGGGGAAGGGGTATTCCACCACGGTCAGGGAGCGTGGGGAGTGGTCCACAACAGCGCACGAAAAGAACCTTCCGGTAGGAAGTCTGTAGGGGACGTAGAGGACTGGGGGATAAGATCCAGGCTGACGCAGATAGGTCCCTCCGTGAAGCTGGATCTCGGCGTAGGCCCTCCGGAGGATATGTCCAGCGGGGAACATCTCTTTTAGGAGCTCAAGCTGGAAGCCCCGCACCCACTCCCTGAATTCCCTGGCCCTTCTCCTCATCTCCCCCTTCAGCTCTGGGGGCCTTAAAACCCATCCCCTGATGTAAGAAGTGAGGCGAAGACCAGCTTTTGGGTAGCGGACTTCTCTCACGTTTATCCTCCTCACCCAGAGGCCCTCCCGCCTCACTCTCTTCAAAAATTCTACATTCTTCTCATAGCTCTTTGGGCTCTCCCCCGGCAGACCCAGGAGGAAGTTTATCCCAGGCAGGAGCTTGGGAAGCCCCCTCTCCCCCCATTCCCTGCCCACATCGTTAAGAAGGCGGATGGCCTCAAGTGTTGAGTCGGCATTTGTGTTCAGGTTGTTCAGTTCGGCAACCCTGGGGTCCGCTGTTTCAAGCCCGAAGGCTAGGACGTTCCCGTCAGAGGTGAAATCTCTTATCACTTCCAGGGCTCCCCTCGCCTTTTCCCTATGACGGGAGATGACCTCTGGATTGGCGTTGTCAACGTGAATGACCTCCGCTCCCGGGGCCGCCCCCCTGACAGCCTGAAAGAGCTCTTTCAGCGCAATGGGGTTCGGGGCCGGGACTTCGCTCCCCCCCAACTCTAACGTGCCGTAGGAGATTATGCAGGACTGCCCGCCTATACGGAAGTTCTTCACCCCCGCCCTGTGGAGCTCTCTCACCTCCTCGGCCACAGCTTTTGGGTCTCTGAATATAGGGCGGCCGTAGAGGCGCTCCATGCAAAAAGAACAGTGGGAGGGGTATCTGACGCAACCCCGGTAGGTCTCGATTTCGGCCACAAGAGCCTCAAGTGGTACCCAGCTCTCCCTCACCACCTCCGCCCCCAGGCGGGAGAAGAGCTCCCTCTCCTTTGCGTTCCGGAAACCCTCCCTCTCCTCCCCATTTCTCAGGTAGTGATAGGCAAAATGGTCCAGATCCCCTTGAGGGAGGTGGCTCAGAAGCTGAGGGGCGTCGTTCACCTCAAGTCCCCCTGCAAAGGTTATGGGGCCGCCTAAGACGGTCTCGAAACCCAACCTGCGCCCCTCTTCAAGGAGTCTGCCCACCTCTTTGGGGGAGATAGGTCGAGTGAGCAAGTACCTTCCGGGGACGAGGGCCCCAGCAAGTATGAAGAGCACCTCTCCCCGGTGAGGGGAGGTACTGGAGGGGAGCGCACCCTTAAGGCCCCCTGCTTCCCTTATCCTGTCCACGGGGAGGAAAATGGCCTCCTCGCCTGCGGCTTTGATGGCTCCATAGAGATATCTAGCCTCTGGAGATATATAGGGCGGCACACCCAGAGAAGATGGCTCGTCAACGTAGCCGTCCACTACGACGTGCATCATGCCTTCCATAGCTTTCCGGCATTAAAAACCCACCTCAGCCCTCATCGCCAAATTTCTATACCTGGTTTCACTTTTGCCCCCCGGGCGTGATATTATGTATGATCCAAGGATGAAGAAGCTGGCAGATGTTCTTGTGGGCTACTCCACCGAGGTGAAGGAAGGGGACACCGTCTACGTGGAGGCCTTTGACATCCCCACGGAGATGGTGGAGGTTCTTGTGGAGAGGATATACCAGGCCGGGGGGGTCCCCCTGATATCCATGAAGTCCAATAGGGTCTTGAGGAGGCTCTATCGGGGGGCTACGGAGAGGGCCATGAAGACGATAGGGGAGGTGGAGATGGAGAAGATGCGCCGCTCCGACGTCTATATTGGCATGAGAGGCTCCCACAACATCACCGAGTTCTCCGACGTACCTGAGGAGAGGATGGCGCTTTACAAGAAACATTGGTGGGAGCCGGTCCACATAAGATGGCGGGTTCCGAAGACCCGCTGGGTGGTTCTGCGCTGGCCCACCCCCTCCATGGCACAGCAAGCTGAGATGTCCACGGAGGCCTTTGAGGAGTTCTACTTCTCAACATGCACCATGGATTACTCTAGGATGTCAAAAGCCATGGACGCCCTGAAGAGCCTCATGGAGAGGACGGATGAGGTGGTCATCAAAGGGCCAGGGACGGACCTGAGGTTCTCTATCAAGGGCATTCCTGTGGTGAAGTGCGACGGGAAGCTAAACATCCCGGATGGGGAGGTTTTCACAGCCCCTGTTAAAGACTCCCTGGAGGGGGTGATATCCTTCAATGCCCCTACAGTCTACGATGGGAAGATCTTCACCGACGTGAAGCTCAAGTTCAGAGAGGGCAGGATTATTGAGGCTACCTCTTCGAACACCGATGCGATGAACAAGATACTGGATACTGACGAAGGGGCCAGGTATACCGGTGAGTTCGCAATAGGACTTAACCCTTACATCACCCGCCCCATGAAGGACATCCTTTTCGACGAGAAGATCGCTGGATCCATACACTTAACCCCGGGGAACGCCTACGAGGAGGCCTTCAACGGGAACCGCAGCAGTGTACACTGGGACCTGGTTCTCATACAGACCAGAGAGTGGGGGGGAGGTGAGATATACTTTGACGGAGAGCTTGTGAGGAAGGATGGGCGCTTCGTGGTAGAAGAGCTTGAGCCCTTAAACCCCGAGAACCTGATGGGATAAATGTTCGGTGAAGAAGAATTGTCTCAAAATATATTTATATCAACCGTTTGAATAGCAAATAGGTGCAGACATGAGCCCGGGGGGTAGACCAGCCCCGTTCGTGACGCAACTGACTGCAGTGCTGATAATGGTAACTGCTGTTCTTAGCGGCAGCTATCTCATGAGAGGCTCTTCAGCCTCCTTTGAGAACAGCACTCAACTCGTCTCCACCCCCGTCTTCTCCGCCTGGATACAGCCGTGGGAGGAGGAGGGGATGGGGTCCCTCCTTAGGTACAGGACAATCCTTGATGAGATCTCCCCCTACTGGTATTGGACCCTTCCCAATGCAACAATCGTTCCCACCTCCAACATGACAGGGGACGAAGGGTTTATCCGCCTCTGCCGGGAAAGCTCCATAGAAGTCGTTCCCATGATCTCGAACCTCCACAACCCCGACACCCTCCGTCTCATCGTGAGGAACTCCACAGTCCAGCGAGAGCACATCATGGACCTTCTCAACATAACTCTTGAAGGTGGATACAAGGGACTGGACATAAACTACGAGTCGCTCTACACAGAGGATAGGGAGTTCTACGTAAATTTCATAGAGAACCTCACAGAGACCTTCCACAGGTACGGGAGGGTGGTGTACGTCTCGGTCTTCCCTAAGACCTCGGAGGCCGATGACTGGTACGGTCCCGCCGGCTACGACTACCCTGGGCTCGGGGCACATGCTGATTACATAAAGATTATGGCATACAACCTCCACTGGTCCACATGCAACACTTCTGGCCCCGTCACCTCCTACAGGTGGGTAGATGCGGTCCTTTCCTATGCGGTCAGCGTTATACCTCGTGAGAAGATAATTCTCGGTGTTCCTCTGTTCGGATACGACTGGCCCATCTGGCCCAACGGCACCACAAGGGGTATTGCGAAGAACTGCTCCTACGGAGAGATAATGGCCCTGAAGGAGGAGAGGGGCTTGAAGAGGCTCTGGAACCCTGCCTCAAGAACCCCCTATTTCCTCTACACGGACAAAAGTGGCATTCTGCACGCCCTTCATTACACAGACTGCGAGAGCCTCCTGCACGAGATGGACCTTGTGAGAAAGTACTCCATCCACGGCTTGAGTATATGGAAGCTGGGTGGGGAGGACCCCCGGGCCTTCGAATACCTTCAATTCCTCAAAGAGAACTCCTTTGATAACCTTCCTCCGTACCTTGACATTGGAGAGGATCTCATGGGGATGCGGGGGGTGCCTCTCAACATGGGTCCATTGAGGGCTTATGATGTGGACGGTACTTTAAGGAGCGTTTGGTGGGAGTTCGGGGACGGAGAGAGTAGCGAGGTGCTTGAGCCCACTCACACATACCTAAAGGGGGGCTTCTACACCGCCACTCTCCACGTGGTGGACAGCTCTGGCCTCCACTATAGCGCCTCAAAGCGGGTGAAGGTGGCTCCCTTTGCCAACTTCAGCGTTAGCGGCACCTTCCGGGAGGGGGAAAACCTCATTTTTAACGGAACCTCAAGCTGGGACCCTTTCGGCATCATCTCCTACACCTGGTACTTCGGAGATGGGACCTTCCTCTTCCACTCCACTCCCCTGGTGGAGCACTCATACTCCCGCCCGGGCGAGTATACAGTAACCCTGGTTGTGATAGACCCCCTAGGCTTCGTGGACATATGCAACAGGACGGTCACCATCCCTGACCTCACCCCACCTGTTGCAGATGCGGGGGAGGATCTGTTTGTATGGGAGAGGAGCTGGGCGACACTGGACGGGAGGGGTTCTTCTGATAACGGCAGGATCGTCAATTACACGTGGGTGATTGACGGGAAGATCTTCTACGGTCCCACGGTCAGATACTATTTTGAAAGACCGGGCAGGTACACCGCCATTTTGACAGTGAGGGACGAGGCAGGCTTTGAGGACAGAAGCACGCTGAATATAACCGTGAGGGATAGAACACCCCCCGAGATACATCTCACATATCCCCGCAAGGTGAGGATAGGGGAGATTATAGTCCTTGACGCCTCAGACTCCTCCGACAACGTGGGGATTGTGAACTATACCTGGTACCTCGCCGGTACAGGCGTCGTATACGGCAGGACTAAAGTCACATATATACCCTCCAAAGCGGGAAGATACTTCTTCACCCTGGACATCACCGACGCCGAGGGTAACTGGAACTCCACCACCGTTTTCGTTGACGTCTACGACGACAAGCCGCCGGAGGGGGCTTTCACCATCTTCCCCCGGCCCAGGCCACTCAAAGAGACCTATCTGGGAGAGTGGAAGCTCAGCCAGATGTACGGGGTTCCCCCTGACCTTCTGGGCGCTGTTCTCATTAATGTGACCTACCGTTTCGAGACGGTGAATCTTCGGGACGACTCCGGGATCTCCACAGTTACATGGTGCTTCGGCGATGGGACAATGGCCGGCGGGGAGGTGGTCTACCACAATTACACCACAGCGGGATACCACCACGTGGTCCTTCTGGCAACAGACCTCTGGGGCAACTCTAAGAGGTGGGAGTTCACGCTCCTTGCCCTGCCCTCCTACAACATCACCGTAGTGGAGATACCCCCGCCCCCTCCAGATGAGTCCGAACCAGCCCCAACCCAGAACCTTACTGTACCAGAACCGCAGAACACCACCTCAGCGGCTGCGGGAGAGAGGGGCCCTTCAGCCCCCGAATGGATATGGCCGGCGCTCTCTATGCTCATTATAGCCCTCTTCATTCTTGAAGTCCTCTCCCTCCTTCTCAGAAGCCTCAAAAAGAGAGGAGGAAAAGATAAAAAGCTCATCATGCTCGTCGTCTCTCTTCTTTTCACCCTGCCCTCTCTCCATGTGGGTTCCGTTCTGTTGCTCGCCCAGGCCGACACGAACACTACCCGTGGATCGTACCCAGCGGAGGATGGTGGGGACCCAAGCAGGCTTTTCCAGTACCGTGGGATGTGGATGGACGGTTATGACATAGTGAACATCTCAGAGGTCCGGAAGGTGGTTGAGTTCGCCAGAGACCATCATATAAACTGCCTTACCCCTCTCATAAACAGCAATTCCAACGGGGTATATTATAACTCATCAATATTCCCAAAGCACGTTGATGTGGCAAGAGACTTCGACCCTCTCATGGCACTCATAGTGGAGGCACACAAGTACGGGATTCAGGTACACCCTTGGGTCCACACCCTCTACAATCCCCCTGTGGTGAGAATGCATCCGGAGTGGGCCTGCGTCTCCTACTGGGGGACGCCCAGCGGAGCCTGGCTGAACCCCTCCCTGCCTCCGGTCAGGTCCTTCCTCCTCAACATGACAATGGAACTCGTCACTAACTATCCTCTGGATGGAATAAAGTTTGACACCTTACGGTACGGCTCCTACTACTACTCCTTTGATAACTACTCCCTCGCAAAGTTCCAGCAGGAGGGAGGGGGAGACTTCAGCGCATGGAGGAGAGAGGAGATCAACGAAGTCGTGGAGATGCTCTATGACGCTATCATGGAAGTCCGCCCTTACATGTGGGTGGGAGCTGACGTCTGGATGAACTACAACTCCTGGCGCACCTACCTCTTTCAAGAGAGCAGGGAATGGGCAAGGAGAGGAAAGATAGACTACCTCTGCATAATGGACTACACCACCAATGAGGCCGCCTTCCGGGGGTCGGTCCAGGATTATATTCAGAATAGCTATGGGGTCCCCATTGTGGCCGGGCCCTACGTGTTCATCCCCGGAAATACAGCCCACGGAAGGGTACCCAACGAGACCGTGGGCATCCAGATACTTCTCAATGAGACCCGGGACGCCTTAAGTCTTGACACCATGGGGGTTGCCTTCTTCTCATATAAGTTTTTCAAGAAATATCCCTCCTACGCCCAGGCTCTCCTTCAAGGACCCTTATCTCAGGAGGCACTCTGCCCCCTGAAGAACCAGACGCACCCTGTGAAGACCCGCAGGTGGGAGTTCAACAAGGAGCATGACAGGGAGGGCTGGAGGCTTACGGGGGCCGGCCATCATTATCCCTCAGGGGGCTTCTGGACAATAGCCCAGTCCCCCTCCCCAGCCATCATGTCACCTCTTGTGAACTTCACCTCGAAAGACATAAACGTCCTTGAGATCAGCTTCAGGTGCGATTCTACTTCCGGAAGCGTTGACATATATTGGTCCCACAACTGGACGAGGTTCTCCGAGAGGGAGAAGGTAACCTTCCAGATCAAGCCCGATAGGGACTGGCACCTCTACTCCATACACCTGGACAGGAGCGAGATGTGGACCGGAAGGATCAGGTACTTAAGGCTCCTCTTTCACTTCCCAGAACCCTCCAACGTGACAATAGATTTCGTAAGGCTCTACTGGATGCCAGACTGCATTCGCTCGTGGGCCGTCCTGGGACCCTTCACAACCGGTAGCGACGAGGGTCTTCTTGAGAGGGATTTCATTGGGGGGGAGGGGGACCTCCACCCTCGGGTGGGCGATGTGACGGCTGGGAGGGTTTGGAGATTATTTGACATGGAGAGGGACCTGGTAGACCTCCGCTTTGCCTACGGGAACGTAAGCTACACGGCCCTCTACGCCCACGTTTACATAAAATCTCCCACAGATCTCACGGCACAGCTCAGGGTCGGAAGCTCTGATGCCATAAAAATTTGGCTGAACGATAAGGAGGTGCTTGAGAGCCCTATGTTGAGGTGGGCTTCACCGGACCAGAACATAACCGCTGTCAGCCTCCGTGAAGGAATGAACAGCTTGACCGTGAAGCTCGCCTTCTACGGGAACGTTACCGGATTCTACATCAGGTTCACAACTCCTCAGAACGAGACTGTTCCGGGACTTATCTACTACCCAGACCTACCCCCGATACCCCCACCCATCCTTTCCTCTGGTCTCAGCGGTTGGGCACCGGTTAAGAGTGTGAACGTCACCTGGGAGCGGCCAGAGTCGCCAACCAGGATAGTGGGCTATAGGTGGTGCCTCGACGGGGGAGATATCAGCTTCACAGAGGGACAGCTTCTGAGTTTTGACAATCTCTCCGAGGGGATACACACCTTGAAAGTGTGGGCAGTAGACGAGTACGGATTTACCAGTGCCCCGGGGAACGCCACAATAATGCTCGACTGGACGCCGCCCCTCATAACGGAGCCTGTCCCTGAGGCGTACTACCTCACCTCTCCGGGGCCTATACGGTGGAGATGGGAGGTCTTGAGGGAGCCCGTTTCGGGGATTTTGGGCTACTACGTCACGGTCACCTACAGCACACCGGACGGCTTTTACACCGATTATGCGGTGAGGTTTCGCTTCACTGAGGAGCCATTCTTCGTTCTTCAGGAGAACATATTCGACGGGCTCTGCTACAACATAACCGTTAAAGCCCTCTCTGGAAGTGGCCTCCACTGCACGGTTACCTCCCCTTTCCCTGTGGTGTCCGATTTTTACGCTCCGCCACCACCGGAAGGGCTCCGGTTGACTCACATCCAAAACACAACTAGATATATCCTGGACTGGAACGACTCCGGGGGTGACCCCTCCGGTATCTCACTCTATGAGGTCTGGCGCAAGGTGGGTGGCGGTAAGTGGGAGCTTGCAGATGTCACCTCCGACAGCGAGGCCACGGTGGAAAGACCCCTATATATGAACGTCACCTTCAGGGTGAGGGCTCGTGACGGAGCGGGCCACTTCAGCCTCTTCTCCGAGGAGATCTCCCCGGGGAACCTTCCCCCTGTAGCCGTAATTGAATTTGAAGGTCCCGGAGCAGAGGGGACCACCACGACATTCACTTCCACCGACTCCTACGACCCCGACGGAGCCATTATCAGTAGATACTGGATTCTGGATGGGGTGCCCCAGACGGGACTTGAAACATTTACAGTGACATTAACATCTGGGCTCCACACGGTGAGACTCACCGTTAAAGACGACCGCGGGGAGACCTCCGAGGCACTGCTTTTGGTCAACATCTCCGGGGAGGAGGGAGAGAGCTTCACTAAGTGGCTGATAGATAACTCCATCATCTACGTCTACCCCCCTCCCCCACCTGTCAACGATACCGAGGAGGAAACTACCCCCCCCGTATTGAACAACACCACATCCCCCGGGGAGGGAGATAGTGGTGGCAGGAGCACACCTCTCCCCTGGGAACGCTTTTTCATCCGCTCTATTATATTTCTCCTCATCTCCTCCATAGCGCTCTCCGCCCTATCCGCCCTTTTGGGGCGCTTTAAGAGGGATGAAGAAGAGGAGGAGTTCACCGAAACCAGCGAGATGCCATCCTCCAGTAGACCACCCCCATCCCCTCCAAGGAGGACCTTTTGCCGGAGGGAAGTGGTCTTCACGGGGGTGGATGGGAGTGAAGCAACGGAGGGGTACGTTTACATAAGGCCTTCCGTATCCTCTTTTGAAAGGGCCCATGAGGAGGTGGCCGAGAGATGAGGTGGTATAAGGCCCTCTCCCTACTCATAGCCGCTGCCATCATCACGCCCCTTGTCGTGCTCCCCGCCCACGCCGGCATTTCCATAAGCGGGGGTTCCCTTAGGGTCACCGTGCAGGGGAGCGTCTCTCCAGAAGGGGGCTTCGGGATTCTCTACACCGCCCTCAACCTCTATTACATACTCTTCATCATCCTTGGGGTGGGGCCTTTCCTTTTCTTCCTCCTGTGGTCCGCCTTCGTCAGGAGAGCTCAGAGAAAGAAGAAGGGTAGACCCATAGGAGACTCTTTCACACCCCTCACAAAGAGATATCCAAAGGTCTCAATCATCATACCCTGCTACAACGAGAGCAGACATGTCGGAAGAGCGGTGAACAGCAGCTACCGGCAGAACTACCCCGGGGAGATAGAGATCATAGTTGTGGACGACGGCTCACGGGACAACACCTGGTCCATAGCTAGGATATTCGAGGTGTCAGATAAGAAAAGGAGTGTGAAGGTAATACATAAAGAGAACGGAGGGAAGGCCTCAGCCTTAAGGGTTGGGATAAAGCACGCCACAGGAGAGATCATAGTGATGACGGATGGGGACGGCCAGATAGACCCCCATGCCGTATCCGAGATCGTTAGAATTTTCCGGGAGCACCCCGATGCAGGGGTTGTGGGGGGCTTCGTCTCCATAAAGAACCATTCAAAGAACTATCTGACAAAGCTCCAGCAGATGGAGTACATCATAACCCAGCACGTGATAAGAATAGCACAGAGCGACTCAGGAAGTGTGCTCATTGCCCCTGGGCCAATCTTCGGGATGAGGGCGGAGCTTGCCAGGCAGTTTCCTCCCCTTGAGAGGACAGTGGTTGAGGACTGCGACCTCACAATGAGCGTCCTATCGGCGGGCGTCACCACCCGCTCCACAATAAACGCCCTATCCTACACGGATGCCCCCGAGAGCTGGAAGGCCTGGATAAGGCAGAGGAAGCGCTGGATATATGGTCAGTTCCAGGCCTGGAGAGAGAACCGCTGGCACCTGAAGTCCAACCCCTGGGGGGTCTACACCTACTTCACCTGGGTCTTCACCGCTGTCTCCGCCCTCATCTTCCTGGGGACCATGCTCCTGACCCTCTTCTTCCTCTCACAAGGCACCCATTTCTACTCTTTCTTAGAGTTCCTCTCATTGAGAACCGTCATCATCACTGGTATATACCTAACCTCAAGGGCCGCCATTTTGATCTCCTATCCCCAGACGAGAAGGCTCCTCCATTACCTGCCCCTGAAGATATTCTACGACATTATAGCCGGGTTTCTGACCGCCTACCTCTACCTGCGGTACATAACGGGGCTGGGTGTGAGACTCAATTGGGGGACTAGGAACGAGGTGATCTATTGAAAAGTGCTCCTGGGGGCCTTCCCGGCGACTATACCATCCGCACGCCCCTATTCATGAAGAGGGTCTCCCCCCGACAGAAGAGGAGATGCATCCGCTGTGGGGCGGGGGTAGGTGAGGGAAAACTCCTCTGTCGAGGGTGCAGAAGGGCTCACCCCAACGATTCCGTCCTCTCCTCAGACGCCCTCTACTTCCTCTCCTGCCTCTCTCTGATAGCGGCGCTTCTCATTATAAATCCGGGGCTTCATTCAGGGGAGTTGCTAGACCCCAGCGCTGCCAGGGGGAGCGCTACTATTCTGCTTCTCATTCTCCCTCCGGTCGCAATGCTCCCGGGTTATCTCACCTCCCCGCGGCTCTTCCTTCTGAGGAGTCACCTAGAGGCTCTATCATTCACAATAGGGGTAGTACTCCTGATAGGAGGGGTGGCCTTCCTCATCTTCGCCAGATCTCCACTTTATATTTTTATCACGCTGGCAGGGGCCCTTTTGTTCTTTCCTTCCCGCATACTGCTCAAGAGACTCAGGCTCGAGATAACCGCCGCCTTCCTCCTCGGAACGCTGCTCATCTTCTTCTCTTTCATGCGTTCTGTCACTTCAGATAGGGGAGAAACCGGGCTGTGGTTTCTCACAGATGGGGTCCTAGCCTTGGCGGGCCTTATCCTCCTCTTCACCTCCACAAACCTCTTCCTCCGCCGCTTGGAGCTTCAGGCGAAAGCGGCTCTTCCCCACACTATCATGACGGCGGGGTTTGTGACCCTGGGCCCATCTCTCCACCGGCTGTGGGGGGTCCACGACAACTTCACAGCGGAGGGGCTCCTCCCTGTGCAGGTGGGCCTGCTGCTTCTCTTCATGGGAGCAGCGATGTACGCACAG
>Ga0190360_1001487_pt1 | contig 12056 bp, 9 predicted proteins | sample 48721834_MG_FD_161271 | JGI IMG/M metagenome (GOLD analysis project Ga0190360, IMG submission 161271) | Hydrothermal vent microbial mat bacterial communities from Southern Trench, Guaymas Basin, Mexico - 4872-18-3-4_MG | ecosystem: Environmental > Aquatic > Marine > Hydrothermal vents > Microbial... | reverse complement strand
GATTCACCAGCGCGTCGTCGGACAGGACGAGGCCGTTCAGGCCATCGCCAACGCTGTTCGCCGCTCGCGCTCCGGGCTGCAGGACCCCGACCGTCCGATTGGATCATTCATCTTTCTGGGTCCCACCGGCGTTGGAAAAACCGAATTGGCCCGAGCGCTGGCCGAGTTCCTTTTTGACGATGAGCGGGCGCTGGTGCGCATCGACATGGGAGAATACCAAGAGAAGCATACCGTCTCCCGCTTGATCGGCGCTCCGCCGGGCTATGTGGGCTATGAGGAGGGCGGCCAATTGACCGAAGCCGTGCGTCGCCGGCCATATAGTGTGATCTTGCTGGATGAAATCGAGAAGGCTCATCCTGAATTGTTCAATGTCCTCCTGCAGCTCCTGGACGATGGCAGGCTGACCGATGGCCAGGGTCGCACGGTCGACTTCCGGAATACGGTCGTGATCATGACCAGTAACCTGGGAACCGAACTCTGGGACGACCCCGCCCGCTCGGCGGAGGCCACGGAGGAGGAAGTGCGCCAACTGCTCACCCTCCACTTCCGCCCCGAGTTCCTCAACCGTATCGACGAGGTCATCATCTTCCACCGCCTGACCCGGGAGGACCTGCGCAAGATCGTCGACATCCAGCTTCGGCGTGTGCAGGCCAGGCTGGAGGAACAGGGATATGCGATGCAGGTGAGCGGGCAGGCCAAGGATTATCTTGCCGAGAAGGGCTACGACCCCGTTTATGGCGCCCGTCCGCTCAAGCGTGCCATCCAGCGCGAGCTTCAGGATCCGCTCGCTCTGAAGATCCTGGCCGGAGAGTTCGCCCCTGGTGACACGATCATCGTTGGCCACGGGCCCGAAGGACTGGTTTTCTCGATGCAGCCCCAGGCGGAGACCGCCATAGGCGAAGCGGCATAGCGGAGGGCAGTTGCAGAGCCGCCCTTGCGCCGGGGCGCCGGGCGGCTCTCTTCATTCCTCTGCGCTTGTGATCCAATCCCGGGTGAGGAAGCGAAGCATTTCTGGGATAAGCGCCTTCCAGGTCGTACCATCATGCGTGCCAGGCACGACCGAGAAGGCATACTGCGCTCCTTCCTGGCGAAGGGTATCCCGCAACTGATACGCCCCCATGAGGGCTGAGTCTGAATCGCCGGCGCCGATGTAGATCCTTGGCGTCGTTCCACCCAGGCCCTCCGCCAGCCGCAGTGGGTCGTATGCTTCGCGTGCCTGGTTAAGGCTCAGCGCAGGACTGAGCGCAGCCACCGCGCCGAATGCATCCGGGTGCCTTAGCCCCATCTCAAGGGCCCAAACCGCCCCGCGCGAAATTCCGGCGAGGGCACGCTGGTCTCCGTCGCTGGACACCATGTAGTCCACCTCCACGAAGGGAAGCAACGCCGAAAAGAATTCCTGCTCATACGAACCCGGGCCACCATCTGTGCCCGAGAACAACGGCTCGGGCAAGTATGGCATGACGAGGACCACCGGAGGTAGGACACCTTTCCTAATGCCGTCCTCGACCAAGTCGATGATTCCCAGTAGCTCCCAATGGCGTTCATCCTGGGGTTTGCCATGAAAGAGGTAGAGTACCGGGTAAGGCTCCGCCCGCTCTGCGTAGCAGGGAGGCAGATAGAGATGGACCGGGATCCAGGCGCCTACAAGCCGGCTGTCATAGCGCCTGCACTCCACCTGCCCTTCGCGCTCGTCGCACAAGGCGACATTGGGTCCTGGCAAGGGCGCGGGCTTCGTGGCCTCCGGAATATCAGAAGGCAAAGCCGTTGAGGGCTCCACCGCGCTTGGGATTGTCGGGGGTGTCACGCTGGGTGTGCGCAAACCTTCGGGGCTGCGAGTTCGGAGATCAGTCTGGGATCCGGCAGCCGAGGTGCAGGCTGCCAGCAATGCCACCCCCAGCAGGATCTCAGCCCATACAAGTGTCCTTCGCACGGCCATGTTCACGCTTCGGTATCCCTGGCTTGGCGTGGCGATGCCTCCCGTAGCCGCCCCCCAGATCGTCCCGAAGTCTATCACAGCCGGTCTGTTCAAAGGGATCTTGCGCCCAACCCCGGCCTTGCCTGTACAATCGTTGACAGCGATGGGTTCAATGCTACTTTCCCCTCGAGATCGAACGGCCGTGGGGCTTGCCTTGGTGTCTGCAGCCAGCCTCGCCTACGAGGTGACCCTCACCCGCCTTTTCGCCATCCAGCAATTCCATCATTTCGCCTTTCTGGTTGTGAGCATGGCTGTGATGGGATTTGCCGCCAGCGGGCTTGCTCTCTCGATATGGCCGCGCGGCCCAAGGCCCTGGAATCTGGCGCTGGCCTTCAGCCTCAGCGCCCTTGTTGCCTACACCGTTCTGCTCTACCTGCCCTTCGATTCGTACAGCATTGCCTGGGACCGCCGACAAGTGGCCATCCTGGGAATGTACTTCCTGGCGGCGGGAACTCCCTTTCTCTTCGCTGGATGGACTGCCGCGGCGGCGATGGCCGCGGCCGGGGAGAGGCTTCATCAACCCTATGCAGCAAATCTGGTCGGTGCCGCCCTGGGTGGACCGCTGGCCCTTCTCACTATGCAGATCCGAAGCGGCGAAGCGGCCTTTGGCCTGTCCATCGCACTGGGCCTGGCTGGCACCGCAGCCTTTCTGCCAAGACCTCGCGCCCGTCTTGCGTCTCTCACCGGCGGCCTCATCCTGCTCGCCTGCTTTGCACTGCCACTCAGGCCTCTCCAGTTCCGCCTCTCCCCTTACAAACCGCTAGAGATCGCCCGCCTCGCACTCGGTGCCAGCCATACGCTCACTCGCTGGAGCGCCTCCACGCGGGTCGACGTCCTCGAGAGCGCCAGCATCCACGTCTTCCCGGGCCTCAGCCTGCAGACGGGTTTGGAGCTGCCCGAACAGGCCGGCCTGTTTGTCGACGGCGACGGCCCCCTGCCCATAACCCACGCGGCCCCCGAAGATCCCCGTATGACCACATTGGCCGCGGCCATGCCGTCCCACATCGCCTACCAGCTGCGTCCCAACGGCCGGGCATTGATCCTCGATGCCGGAGCTGGCCTGGCTCCTTTGCTGGCGCTGACGAACCCAGGAATCGAGGTGCATCTTCCTGTGGAAGATCCACTGATCCTGGAAGTTCTCAAGGGCCCTTATGCCTCCTTCAGTGAAGATCTCGCCGCCCACACGAGGCTTCACTGGATTCCGCGAGCCGCACGCGGCGTGTTGGCGCAGGTGGGAGAGCCATACCGCCTGATTGAGTTTGCACTCAGCGATAGCTTCCGCCCGATTACTTCCGGCGCTTTCAGCCTGTCAGAGGACTATTTGCTGACCGTAGAAGCCTTCCAGGCTGCATGGCGGAGGCTCGATCCGGATGGACTGCTGGTTGTTACTCGCTGGATCGAAACCCCTCCCAGCGAATCGACCCGCACCTGGGTCACACTGATGACCGCCTTGCGGGCCGAGGGAATCATAGAGGTTGAAAAGCATCTGATAGCCTTCCGGGGCATGCGGACGGTCACCATCCTGGCCGCGCGCCAACCCTTCAATGATCAGGAGATCGCAAGCGTGCGCTCCTTTCTAAGATCCGGCGGCTATGACGCGCTCGCATTGCCCGGCCTCCGGCCGGACGAAGTCAACCGCTTCAATATTCTCCCCGAGCCGGTCTATCACCGGCTATTCATGGCTTTGCTCAAGGATCCCGAGGCCACCATCACCGCCTACCCATTTGACCTGCGTCCTCCATCCGATCTCCGGCCCTACTTCTTCCACTTTTTCCGCTGGGGCCAAACCCGCGAACTTCTTGCCCAACTCGGCACCCAATGGCAGCCCTTCGGCGGCAGCGGATACCTGGTTCTCTTGGCGTTGCTGGCGCTCATGGTTCTGGCAGCCGTGCCGATGATCCTCATCCCCGCCGTGCTTCGCCGTCGCCGCGAAAGGCTGAACCCTCCAGGACTCATGCCATTGCTCTACTTTGCCGGGCTAGGTGCAGGATATTTGCTAATCGAGATTCCGCTCATCCAGATCTCGACCCTAATCCTCGACCGCCCAGCCCTGGCGCTGGCCAACGTGCTCCTGGCGTTGCTACTGGCCTCCGGCCTCGGCAGTCTACTCTCCCCTCGCGTCCGCCTGCGATGGGCGCTGCCCTGCCTCTGCCTGTTCTTGTTTTCGACCATCGTGGCGGCAGGACCGCTCAGCCGCGCTGCACTCCCGGCCAGCATGCCGGTTCGGTGGCTGCTCACCTTCGTATGGATCTTGCCACTGGGCGTCCTAATGGGGATCCCCTTTGCGGCGGGTCTGCGAAAGCTGGAGGCCGCCTCGCCCGGTTGGATCCCTTGGGCTTGGGCTATCAACGGATCCCTGTCAGGCATCAGTGGGGTGATCGCGGCGATTCTCGGGTTGGCATGGGGATTCCGGGCCACGCTTGTTGCAGGCCTGGCAGCCTACCTGCTGGCCTGGCTCTCGTCCGGCTTTCTACCCCGCGCCCGGCATTGACAGCCAAGCCCGGCTTCCCTATAAGGTCGTTTCGCTCACCTTCTTAATCGCTCGCTCGGGTTAGCGGGACGAAGCGCACTCCCCCAAGGCTTACGGATTGGAACTCATCTTCTGAGAGTCGCGTGATCTTCCAGAGTTCCTGGATCCCACCTACAGGCCCGACAGGTATGACCATCTTTGCCCCCACCTTCAATTGTTCCAACAGCGGCTGGGGCACATGGTCTGGAGCGGCCGTGACGATGATCCCATCGAAGGGTGCTTCATCCGGCCATCCGAAATAGCCATCGGCGTTCCGAACTTGGACAACCTCATAGCCCAGCGCCTTGAGGCGCCCCTCGGCTTGCCTGGCCAGGGGCTCGATGATCTCCATCGTGTAGACTCGAGTTCCCATCTCAGCCAGAACCGCGGCCTGATAGCCTGATCCGGTGCCGATTTCCAACACCTTATCCCCGCTCCCAACCCCCAATTCCTGGCTCATCAGCGCAACGATATAGGGTTGCGAGATGGTCTGCCCATACCCAATCGGCAAGGGGTGGTTGTCGTAGGCCTGCGAGAGATACTGTTCGGGCACGAAGCCGTGGCGGGGAACCCTCAGCATAGCCTCGATCACCGCCTCGGATTCGATCCCATAGCCAATGATCCCCTGTTCGACCATGCGCGCACGGGCTTCAGTGAAGGGGTCGATGGTCGGAGCGGCCTCCTCCGAGGCGGCTGGCCGGTCAGGCGCCTCCCTCTCAGCGGGCAGCGCCCCCTTGCAGGAAGGCAAGCCTATCAGACCCAGCAATAGAAGAAGGGCGGTCAGCCTGCGCATCGCGATAGCCTCCGCCCCTCATTGTAGCTCAGCTTGGCGATTCTCCTCTCTGTTCGTCTGAATGCACCCCTCCAAGCCGGGACATGCCATTGCAGGCGCCGATGGCATCCCCCCTTATGGAGTTCAGCTCAGAGAAGGCTCCACCTCTTGCGTATGGATAGCAAATCTGGGGGGCCGTTCAAAGTGCTTCTTAATTGCGCAAAGCTCGGCTGCCCGGACCAAGGCCTCCCGGTATTGCGGGGGGATATGCGGGGGAACCTGAATCTCCAGTTCGATCTCACGGACCATCCCACTGGAGGGATCGGCCGAAACGCGTTGGATCAGTCGCACGCCCTCGGTCGAGATCCCCCGTTGCCGTAGAAAATCCAGCACATAGATGCCTGCACAGGTCCCGACCGAAGCCAGAAATGTGGCGAAGGGCGTGGGTGCGGAACCATCACCGCCCCCGATCGGCGGTTGATCGGTCTTGACGATATAGGGGCCAAAGCGTGCGTCGACCCTGGCCCCGCCCGGAAAGCTAATCTCCATCTCCATTGAATGCGAACCTCCTGGTTTGGTATCTCTTCTTGGATGCATTGGGCGTCAAAAGGTCACAATCCACGCCCGACGGAATCGCCGGTACCCCCTATGGGTTCTGAGACCATCCAGAGCTGTCTCCTCGCGTGAAACGCCTTCAGCGCGCCCCGTGCCCGCGATTGGAGCTGGATCTCAGCCGTCCACCACGAGCCATACTGCCCCAGCGACTCCTCGCCAACATAACAGGGAGCGGCGCTGAGCGCCGCTCCACGAGACTTGGGCAGGGCAGTCGGTCAAATGACCTAGTAGAAGCCGAAAATGCGCAGAGGCGCGTACAGGATCTCGGGGTAGAAAGCATCCATGAACCAGAGGAAGCCCCCGCAGGCCAACACGAGCACGAAGCAACCGATCCCCGCCAGGAGCCAGGGTGATCGGCGCCTCTTCTCGACCGCAGGCGTCGCCGCTGCAGCCGGAGCCGCTTGGGGAGCTGGGGAAACCTTGGGCGCTGGCGCCTCTGCAGCCTTGGCGGGCAGCGGGGCAGGTTCGGCCTTGGCCGCCGCGCTGGCCACCGTCGAGGCCGCTTCGGGGGCCACCGCATCGAAAGTCAGTGTCACGTTTTCGCCGAAGGCCACCAGATCGCCAGGGTTGAGCACCCGTGGGGCCACCAACCTCTCGCCATTCACAAAAGTGCCATTGGTGGACCCCAGATCCTCGAGCACAAAGCCCCCAGGCGTGCGCGTCAGGCGAGCATGTTGCCTGGAAACCTCGGCATCGCCCAGGACGACCTCATTGGTGACATCACGGCCAATCATGGTGACGTCTTTGGTGAGATCGAAAACCGTGCCCGGCGCTGGGCCTGTTCGCACAATAAGACGGAATGAAGACGATGTCATAGCGGCCTCCTTCCCTGACGCCGGCTAGTGTACATTTAGGCAGGAAGCGAGTCAACCAGACCCTTTATCCTCGGTCTCCACCCGGAGCCTCAGCCCGTCCACGCCTACCACGCGCACCCGGGTTCCCTTTGGAATCTCTGACCCTCGGACGCTCTCGGCTGACCAGAGTTCCCCGGCCACCTGCACGCTGCCATACGGGCGCAGATCGTCTCGCACCTCCCCCCATCTGCCGATCAGCGCCTCGGCACCCACGGCGGGCGGCCTTCTTTGCGCCCGGATTGCGAACGTCACGATGGCGATGAACAACCCCGCCGTGACCAGCCCTGTGGCCACTACCAGGGGGATGGAGACCCGTTGGAAGGAAGGCGTGCTGGGCGAGTTGAAGAGCACCAACGCCCCCAGGATAAACGAGGCGATCCCCGCTGCGGCCAGGGCGCCATGGGTGGGCGCCTTCACCTCCAGCAGAAAGAGCACGAAGGCCATGACCAGGAAGATCAGGCCAAACCAGTTCACCGGCAAAACACCTAGGCCGTAGGCCCCCAGCGCAAGGCAGACCACCCCGATGAATCCTGCCACCCACCCCCCGGGGCTCGAGATCTCAATCAGCACAGCCTGTACGCCGATAGTGATCAGCAGAAAGACGATATTGGGGTTCGTAAGCACCTGGAGCAGTTGCTCGATCAGGGTTTGCGGGACCTCCACGACCGTCGCGCCGCCGGTGTCCAGCACCCTTCCCCCATCCAACTCCACTTCGAAGCCGTCCACCTGCTCAAGGAGCGCCGGAAGATCGGGCGCGATGAAATCGACCAGACCCGCCGCAAGTGCCTCATTGGCGGAGGCAGCCTTGGCCACTTCGATCGTGGCCTCCGCCAGGGCGACCGCTTCTTCCCCGCGCCGGGCCGCCAGGCTTCGGACGGTCGCCCGCAAGATCTCCTTCTCCTTGGTAGCCAGGGTCTCGTTCAGATCCTCGCCCTGAGCCCCCACAGGGCTAGCCGCTCCGATGGCCGTCTCCGGCGCCATGGCGGCCACATGCCCGGCCAGTGTGATCACTGTCCCAGCGCTCCCGGCGATGGCCCCGCGCGGCGCAATGTATATGATCACCGGCACGCGGCTGGCTCTAATAAGCTGAACCATGCGGTTCATGAGGTCGATGGAACCACCGGGGGTGTCGAGCTGGAAGATCAGCGCGGCGCCCCCTTCCTGCTCCGCGCGCCGGATGCCACGTTCGAGGTATTCTGCCATGGCCGGCGTCAGTGGTCCTTGGGCCTGGAGCAGGTAGACAGTGGGGCCCTCCTCCCCGGAGGAGGCATCCCCTGCGCGAATGAAGGTCGCCGCGGCTATCAGCAACGCGACCGCGAATGCACGAAGTCTCATGAAGCTCCCTGTCTGGGCATTATAGCCACAAAAGTGGGAATGGGGCGGGATTTGTCCTCGCCCCTGTCTGTCTTATAATGAGCCGGTGAGGGTTGGCAAGTCCTGCCCTGGATGCAGGCTACATGCCTGAGACAATCCATCCCTGCGCAGCCGGTCAGGAAGGTAATGCCATGCGACGCAAAGATTGCTCACCGCTCCGCGATGAAGACGGCAGCATTTCGCTCGAAAACCGCATCCGCGGCATGCTTCAATTCGGGCCCTCCTGGTACTCCGAGATGCAGGCTCAGGATGAAGCCTTCGCCCGCTTGAACAAGTCCCTCGGTCGCGAGCATGTGGCCATTATGAACGTCACCCTTCCCGGCTTTGCGCTAACCATCCCTATGATCCTGCTTAGCCCGCAGGGCGTGCGCGTGATCCTCCCGAGCCGGATGAAAGGTGTCTACCGCGCCAAGGGAGATGAATGGCTGAAGTTCGGCGGCGGGCGGTCACGGCGTTTTTCGACCGCCCGGCCCAACCTTCAGACCCGGGTCACCAGCATGGCCCAGGAACTCTTCAATTTCTTACGGGACCGGGGGTACGAAATCCCCGAAGTGGAGCCCGTGCTCGTCTTCACCAACCCGCGCACGCATGTGGACTCGCTCAACGCCCGCGTGCATATCGTGCTTGCCGACGCCATCGATCATTTTGCCGCCAATTTGCAGCAATTCCATCCCATCATGGACCAGGAAGATATTCGGGACCTCAGCGAATTGCTCACCAACCCCGAAGCCGCCCTGGAGGCCGAGGCCCAGGCCGCGGCAGCCCCCGAACAGCCTGCGCCCCGCCCCGATGCGCCTATCGATCTACCCGAACCCACGGCGGCAGAGAAAGATGTGCTCACCGCCGAACAGGCTCCGGCGCTCGTCCCTCGGCGCCCACGCTCCATCCGCAAAGGGCCCTTGGCGCTTTCTCGGCGCCAATGGATCCTGCTCGGAACGATGGCCTTCTTGGAACTGCTTGTCCTGGGCATCTTCCTGATCTGCTTCCTCGCCTACAGCGTGTATTAGCCTGCAGCGGCACCCGGGAGAGACTATTGCCCCCACTCTTATCCATCATCATCCCCGCTCACAACGAAGAGCAACGTCTCCCCGCCAGCCTGGAAGCGATCCTGGATTTCTTGCGCTCGCAACCCTATAAAGCCGAAGTGCTTGTGGTCGAGAATGGCAGCCGGGACGCCACGTACAGCATCGCCCGCGACTTTGCTGCGAAGCACGGCAACGTCTTTGCCTTGCAGGAGTCTCGCGCCGGCAAGGGGTTGGCCGTGCGCCGCGGCATGCTGGAGGCCAAGGGCGAGTACCGCTTCATTTGCGACGCAGACCTCTCCATGCCCATTGACGAAGTCAACCGCTTCCTGCCCCCGCAGGCCCCGGCCTACGACATCGCCATCGCCTCGCGGGAGGTCCCCGGCGCGGTGCGCTACGGTGAACCCGCCTACCGTCATCTCATCGGGAGGATCTTCAACTTACTCGTGCGCTGGATCGCCCTTCCAGGGATCCACGATACCCAATGCGGATTTAAGTCTTTCCGTGCACCCGTGGCCCAGGACCTCTTTCGTATCCAGACCCTGGATGGCTGGACCTTCGATGTGGAGGTGCTCTACATCGCCCAGAAGCGAGGGTACCGCATCATCGAGGTTCCCATCCCCTGGCACTACAATCCAGGCAGCCGCATCCGCCTCTGGCACGATTCGTTAACGATGCTCCTGGACTTGTTTCGCATCCGGGCCAGAGCCAGGCAGGGGTTGTACGAGGCCCAGCATGACAAGACACCCTCCGCCTGACCTGCATCTGGAACGAGGCCTGCATGAGGCCGGCTTTGCCCTCATCGCCGGACTCGACGAGGCCGGCCGCGGCGCCTGGGCCGGACCCGTGGTGGCCGCGGCCGTGATGCTGCCGGTGGATGATCCCGATCTCATGCAGAGCCTTAACGGCATCCATGATTCCAAATTGCTGACAGCCCGGCAACGCGAGCGCGCCTTCTCCTGTATCCAGCGCAAGTCCCTCGGATGGGGCTTAGGCAAAGCTGATGCGGATGAGGTCGACCGCATGGGACTGCTTCCCGCCACCCGCATCGCCATGCGCCGGGCCTTGGAAGCCCTAGAGATCGAACCGCGTTACTTGTTGCTCGATCATCTCATTCTCTCCGAGGTTTCAACGCCTCAAACGGCTCTCCCGCATGGCGATGCCCGTGCGTTGAGCATCGCTGCCGCTTCCATCCTGGCCAAAGTTCACCGCGACCGCATCATGCTGGATTTGGACAGGGCCTACCCCGGTTACGGCTTCGGGCAGCATAAGGGCTATGGCACATCTGAACACCGGCGCGCACTCCAAGATCTGGGGCCCTGCGCCATCCACCGCTATAGCTATGCCCCAGTGGCGGCCACCTTGCGCGCGTAACCATAGCCCGCAGGTGAGCCTGCCTTCGTGAACATCATGAGCGACATTCGGCAGGCAAGGGGCATGAACCTTGTCATTGGGCCTCCCTCCCAAGCGAGGTACACTTGCTGGGTATGAGAACGCCCGGAGAAACCGCGTGACGATCGAAGCCTTCTTCCAGCCCCAATCCATTGCCGTGATCGGCGCCTCTACCAACCCCACAAAGCTTGGGCACGCGGTCGTCGCCAACCTACTCGATGGCGGCTTCCTTCAAGATGGGCGCGCGATCCACCCCATCAACCCCAAGGCCAGCGAGATCCTGGGGCTTAAGGCCTACCCCAGTGTCATGGATGTGGAAGGTTCCATCGACCTGGCTATCATCGTCATCCCGTATCCGCACGTGCCCGAGGCCCTTCGCACTTGCGGCGAAAAGGGCATCCCAGCCGTCATCGTGATCAGCGCCGGTTTCCGTGAGGCTGGCATGGAGGGCCTCGATCGCGAACGCGAATTGGTCGAGATCGCCCGATCCTATGGACTGCGCCTTATCGGACCCAATTGCCTGGGCGTGATCGACACCTTCACGCCCCTGAACGCCTCCTTCTCCGCTGGCATGCCCCCGCAAGGTCCCATGGCATTCATGTCCCAATCCGGGGCACTGGGGACGGCCATCCTGGACTGGGCGCAGGCCGGCCGTTTGGGCCTATCCAAATTCGTCTCGCTCGGCAATAAGGCCGACGTCGACGAGGTCGACCTTCTCCGCGCCTGGGCCGATGACGAAACCTCGAAGGTCATCCTGTGCTACATCGAAGGCCTGCCGGATGGCCAGGAATTCATCCAGGTCGCACGCCAGGTTTCGAAACGCAAAGCGATCGTGGCGCTTAAGTCCGGCGTCACGCAAGCGGGCTCGCGCGCCGTGAGCTCCCACACAGGCTCGTTGGCCGGCTCGGAGCAGGCCTATGAAGCCGCCTTCCGCCAGGCCGGCGTGCTGCGCGCCGGTTCACTCCAGGATCTCTTCGACTACGCTCTCGCCTTCGCCTACCTGCCTCCTTTGCGAGGGGATCGCATCGCCATCGTCACCAACGCTGGCGGCCCGGGTATCCTGGCCACCGACGCCCTCGAGCAGGCAGGCCTGCAACTGGCCCGGTTCGATATCGAGTGCATCCAAGCCCTGGAGCAATTCTTGCCCGATGCCGCCAGTGCCGCCAACCCCGTGGACGTGCTCGGAGATGCACGGGCGGATCGCTACCGCTTCGCGCTCGAACGGGTTCTCGCCGACCCCCATGTCGACGGCGTCCTGGTCATCCTGACCCCCCAGGCGATGACGGAAATCCCTGAGACGGCGGAAGCCATCGCTGAGCTGGCACGCAAGGCAGAGGTGCCGGTCATAGCCTGCTTCATGGGCGAGGCCCGGGTCGAAGAGGGCGCCCGCATCTTGGAGCGCTATCGAGTGCCAAATTTCGGCTTCCCCGAGCGAGCCGCACGAGTCTTCGCCGCCATGAGTCGCTACCGCCGCTATCAGCAGGAGCCGATCCCCACCTTCGAACGCTTCGACACCGACCAAGCCGCTGTGCGTGCCATCTTC
>Ga0190360_1001486_pt1 | contig 12081 bp, 13 predicted proteins | sample 48721834_MG_FD_161271 | JGI IMG/M metagenome (GOLD analysis project Ga0190360, IMG submission 161271) | Hydrothermal vent microbial mat bacterial communities from Southern Trench, Guaymas Basin, Mexico - 4872-18-3-4_MG | ecosystem: Environmental > Aquatic > Marine > Hydrothermal vents >... | reverse complement strand
TTTGCTTTCGAGAGTAGGAGGAAAAGTTTTTGCTGATTCTGTAAGAAAAAAACCGAATTTCTCCAATCGTAACGAAACTTTTAGTAAAGTTAGGGAGACAGTTTTTAAAAGAAATCAACCCCAGATCGATTGGAATGTTTGGGTTGAGGATGGGATAATACCCCAGGGAGTAGATTTGATTCAGGAGTTAAAAAAACTCCGAAAAAGATTTAAGGAATCTGAGAAATCGAAGATGGTTATCAACCCGGAATTAAAAACTTTTCGTGTGGAAGAACTGGATAAAAACCTGCTGTTGTTAGCTGAACTATATCTTTTCCGCTTTTCCCTTCCTGATTCAGCAATAAGTCAGTATAAACAACTGATTACCCGATTTCCTAACAGTCCGTATGCACCGCAGGCTCTTTATAATCTTGGTTATATTTTATGTAAGATATACAATAAACCAGAGGCATCGGATAGCTGTTATCATAATTTAATTGTAAAATATCCGCAGTCTTCTTTTGCCAATGCTGCTCGTGAGTTGTTAGGACTTCCTAAAGTAAAAACAAAGGAAGATTCTATCCGTGCGTTTTTTGAAGAAGGGGAAAAGCTTCTATTTGAAAAAAATGATCCTTCCGAAGCGCTTAAGAAATATAAATTGATATGGGAAAAATTTCCTAATTCAGATCTGGCTCCTAAAGCGCTTTATTCTATGGGATGGATTTACGAGATGAAATTGGACTCTTCCTCCATGGCCATGGCCCTTTATGATAGTTTAATAGCACAGTATCCTGAGACAGTGTATGCCAAAAAAGTGAGAGAGAAAGTTCAAGCAGTTAAGATAGAAAAATCAACAAAAGAAAAATCTAAAGGGAAAATAAGCACCGAGACAAAAAAGATAAAGCAAAAGGTGCCTGTAGAAGAAGGAATGAAGGAGAATCGGTTCAAAGAACCTGCAAAGATAAAAGATCGACTAAATGAAACAGCCTCACCTATAGGAGGAATTGAAGCGATTCAAAATAGATTGGTGTTCCCGAAAGGAATAGATCAGAAAAAACTCGTCAGCCTTGTGGTTTTGAAGATCTATGTGGATGCTGATGGACAAGCAAAGGATTTAAGTATGGAACGATCCAGTGGTGTAAAGGCTTTGGATGAATCTATTCTAAAAATAATTAGAGAAACAAAATTTAAACCCGCTTATAGAGAAGGGAAGCCGGTTTCTTCCTGGGTTAAGCTATCTATCCCATTGGGGCAGAAAGAAGCAAGAAAATTTGAAAAGTAGAGGATTTTTTGTGGGTCAACATAAATGTAAGTTACTCAGTCAAACGAGAATAAGTGAAGATATATACTCTCTATTGCTAGAATCAGATGAAATTGCCCGTATGAGTTTTCCAGGGCAATTTGTCCACATTAGAATTGGTAATGGAATAGATCCACTGTTAAGGCGGCCTTTAAGTATTCACAGAGTTGATCCCCCAAAAGGAGAAGTAAGATTTCTTTATAGGGTTGTTGGTCGCGGTACGAAACTTCTACAGAAATTAGAGAGGGGAGATATACTTGACCTGCTAGGTCCTCTCGGTACAGGCTTTTATCTTGAGGGTTCGTTTTCTCACGCACTCGTTGTAGCTGGCGGTATGGGGAGCGCTCCGATTTTTTTCCTTATTGATAAATTGTTAGAATTAAAAAAACGCATTACATTCTTCTGGGGTGTGAAAAACAAAAATGAAATTTTTGCTCTTAAGGATTTGAGAAATTCAGGAGTAGATGTGAGAATTATAACAGAAGATGGATCCATGGGGAGAAAAGGACTGATAACAGATATTCTTAAACCATTTCTTGCTGAACACAGGGAAGATCGCTCCTTAGAGGGTTTTGTATGTGGACCAGTAAAAATGTTGAAGCAGGTTCAGGGGATGGCTGAAATAACAACTTTTGGTTGGCAGGTTTCTTTAGAGGAGAGAATGGCCTGTGGTGTGGGAGTATGTATGGGATGTGGAGTGAAAATGAAAGAGGGTGGATACAAGATGGTCTGTTCGGATGGTCCTGTTTTTAATCTTCGGGAGATTCTTTTTGATGATTGATCTGTCAGTTAAAATTGGTTCTCTGGAACTTAAGAATCCTGTACTTGTTGCTTCTGGTACTTTTGGATACGGTACAGAATACAGTAAATACCTGGATGTGAACAAGTTGGGTGGAATTATTACAAAAACTATAACTTTAAGTGAAAGAGAAGGAAATCCACTGCCAAGGATTGCTGAAACTCCTTGTGGAATGCTGAATTCGATAGGACTTGCCAATGTGGGAGTCGAAAAATTTATAGAAGAAAAACTTCCTGGACTAACAGAACTTAATACCGTAGTTATTGTAAATGTTGCCGGGAATACTGTAGAAGAATACGGTCTGGTGGTGGAGAAATTCCAGGGATACGATCGGGTTGATGGATTTGAGATAAACATTTCATGTCCCAATGTTGAGAAAGGCGGACTTGCATTTGGAATTGATCCAGAGCTCACTCACAAAGTTGTCTTTCGAGTAAGAGAGGCAACGGATAAAACTGTGATTGTTAAACTTACTCCAAATGTTACCGATATAACCTCCATCGCAGTAGCTGCGGTGGAGGCAGGGGCAGATGCGCTATCTTTGATCAATACAATTCTTGGGCTCGGTATTGACATCGAGACCAGGCGTCCTCTTCTGGCCAGAGGTGTAGGTGGGCTGTCCGGTCCTGCTATAAAACCCATTGCTCTGGCCAAGGTTTATCAGGTGGCAAAAGCTGTTTCTGTGCCTGTGATTGGGATTGGGGGGATTACGTGCTGGCAGGATGCAGTAGAGTTTTTTATTGCAGGTGCCACTGCTGTTGAAGTTGGAACGTGGAATTTTGTTGAGCCTGATGGGACAATTGATATAATTCAAGGCATTGAGGAGTTTTGTTATAAGAAGAATATAGACAATATCACGGATCTTGTAGGGAGTCTTAGAGAGGGATAAATGGCTAAAATTAAACTAACATCTACTTTAGATCCATCTTCAGATTTTGTTTTATATGAAGGTGATGTTCTAGATCTTCTAAAAACAATGCCGGATGAATTTGTCAAACTCGTTGTAACATCGCCACCTTATAACATTGGTAAAGAATACGAAAATAAAATTGGAATTGACAAGTATATTTCTGGTCAAGAAAAGGTTATTAAGGAATGTGTACGTGTGTTAGATCGTAGAGGCAGTATTTGCTGGCAAGTTGGTAATTTTGTTAAAAATGGTGAAATTGTACCACTTGATATAATACTCTATCCAATATTTTATTCTTTGGGGCTCAAATTGCGGAATCGTATTGTCTGGCATTTTGGTCACGGTCTCCATGCTTCAAAACGTTTTTCTGGAAGATATGAGGTGATTCTATGGTTTACTAAGAGTGATGATTATACCTTCAATTTGGATGCAGTCCGAGTACCTCAAAAATATCCTAACAAGAAACATTTTAAAGGTTCACAGAAAGGTCAATTATCTGGAAATCCCATTGGGAAGAATCCGAGTGATGTCTGGGAAATTCCCAATGTAAAGTCAAATCATGTTGAAAAGACTATTCATCCTTGCCAGTTTCCTGTTGAATTGATTGAACGACTTGTTCTTTCTATGACAAATGAACATGATTGGGTTTTTGACCCCTTTATTGGTGTGGGTACAACTGCTATTGCTTCGTTAATGCATAATAGGAGGGCAATTGGTGCTGAGATAGTTCATGCATATGTTCAGGTTGCAAAAGAGCGTATTAAATTGGCTGAGAAAGGTTTGTTACGTATTAGGCCTATGGAAAGGCCAATTTATGAGCCAAATGCATCCAGCAAGAATATCCCACCAAAATATGTACAATTGAAGTCTCCTTCAGAACAACTAAGTTTTTTACAGGATACTTAGTATCATTTGTTTGAGAAAAAGAGAGGGAATTTAGTCCGATGAAAATAATTTACGAATATTCACATCTTGGTGGTTCAGAGATTCTAAAGGTTCGCTATCCAAAACATGAACAAGATATTTACGAAATAATTTCAAGAGTGAAAGCACATCGTATAAAGGTAAGTAAAGAAAAGACTATGAAAGGGCGAAGGCTATTTTCTCCCAAAGATATGAATCGACAATTTAAAGAAGAATTCTATGCCAAGGGTTATAAAGAATTAAAAGATACATACACGATTACAATACCAAAAAGCGAGATAGAAATATCTGGCGCTTTTAAACAAATTGATTTTGTTAAGGAAAATGTTTTGGTAGAAGTACAATTTGGCAAGTATGCATTCATGTTTTATGATATGGCAAAATTCCAATATTTTTTTAATGAAAATAAAGCCGATGTTGGGATAGAAATAGTCCCTTGTCATGATTTGTATAAGCAAATGTCTACTGGTGTTTCGTATGGGGAACAATTAGTTTATGATATTGAACGTTTGAAACGTCATTTTCCGGCCGTGCCTGTTAAAGTTATTTTAATCGATGCAGTCTAAGAAATTTTATCCAGGCCAAGGGGGTTTTATGAAACCTCAATCAATAGATACTAACCTGAAAACTGAAAAGGTGCTGATTTCTCTGTTGCGAAAAGCAAGTAGTGCAGAAAAGATTTCACTGGTCCGTTCGCTTTCGCAAACAGTGGTTCAGCTTTCAAGAAGAGCTATTGCTAGAAGAAACAAGAATCTTGATGAAAAAGAACTCGATGTACTCTTTGTGGCTCATAATTATGGTAAAGATCTGGCTGAACGTCTGAGAAAATATTTGGAAAAAGGGAAAAATGAGAAGTCCTGACATACTTGTTGCGGTTCAACCAATAGTTCAAGCCTTTGAGAATTTATCAATAGATTATTATATAGGTGGTTCAATTGCAAGTTCTCTGTACGGAACACCACGGGCAACAATAGATGTTGATATGGTAGCAGATATTAAGAATAGTCAAATTCTTCCTTTGAAAGTGCTACTTCAGAAAAATTACTATATTGACGAACAAATGATAGCCGATGCTGTCCGCAGTAAATCCTCTTTTAATCTTATTCACCTTGAAACAATGATTAAGATTGATATTTTCATTTATAGTGATGATCCCTATCAAAAGAGTGCGATCAGTAGGAGAGTAAAAGATACATTAGAGGAAAGTGATCAAACTGTAGAATTTTATTTTTCGTCTCCAGAGGATGTAATCATAAATAAACTGCAATGGTATGAAATGGGAGAGAGAGTTTCGGAGCGGCAGTGGCTTGATGTAGTGGGAATAATTAAAGTTCAGGGTAATTCGCTTGATAAAAAATATCTTCTTAACTGGTCAAAGAGGCTTAATTTAATGGAATTGTTGGATAAAGCATTTAATGAGGCTGGTGTTAGCTTATCAGAAATTAGTGACAAATAAATTACCAGAATACAAATTTATAGATTATTGTTTATTTTAGTTTCTTTGGAGGTATAGTTGTAACTAAACTTTGGCAAATTTGAGATTAGGGTGGTCACTCAGAATAAATTTCATCTAAAGGTTTCCTCATGCTGAGTCCCTCGACAAGCTCAGGGTAAACTTACATCGAAGCATGTGATGTTTTGTCTATACCAAAGATGAGAGATGAAATATAAATTTGCCAAAGTTTAGGTTGTAATTTAAAATTTCAAGGAGGAAATCATGAAATTCCACAAAAGTTTTTCCAGAGCCATACTTTTTCTCCTGAGTGGTTTATTAATTTCAAGTGGTTTTGCTCAGGATAAAAAAGATAAAAAGGAGAAGTCTCCTTATCGTTTTACCATTGTTACCGAAGTTAAAAGAACCCCTGTGAAAAATCAATATCGTACAGGAACCTGCTGGTGTTTTGCCACCATTTCTTTTCTCGAATCTGAGCTTTTAAGAATGGGAAGAGGTGAAGTAGATCTCTCAGAAATGTACGTTGTCCGTCATACCTACCCCATGAAAGCAGAGAGTTACATTCGTCTCCACGGGAATGCCACCTTTGGTCAGGGCGGAGAAAGTCATGATGTTATTGATCAAATCAGGCGATACGGTATTGTACCAGAAGAGGTATACACAGGAATGAACATTGGTGAAAAGAGACATAACCATGGAGAAATGTTTACTGTTCTTAAAGCAATGCTGGATGCAGTTTTAAAGAAGAGAGGTTCGCGTTTAACACCGAGATGGATGGAAGCTTTTCAGGCTGTTCTTGATGTTTATCTTGGTAAACCACCGGAAAAGTTTACATATAAAGGAAAAGAGTATACTCCTAAAACTTTTCTATCAGATTATTTGAAGCTTAATCTTGCTGATTATATTGAATTAACTTCTTATACGCATTACCCTTTTTACAAAAAATGTCGTTTAGAAGTGCCTGACAACTGGAGTTTCAACGAGAATTATTATAATGTTCCTATTGATGATTTGGAAAGAATTGTAGATCATGCCCTGAGAAAAGGATATTCTGTTGCATGGGATGGAGATGTAAGTGAGCGAGAATTCTCTACAAAAACAGGATATGCAGTTGTGCCGCTTAAAGATTGGGAAGACAAAACGCAGGCTGAACGAGAGAAAAAAATAACAAAACCTGTAAAAGAAAAGAAAATTACCCAGGAAATGCGGGAAAAAACTTTTGACAACTTTACTACAACCGACGATCACCTTATGCATATCGTTGGGATTGCTCATGATCAGAAAGGAACAAAATTTTATCTAACGAAGAATTCTCATGGCACCGATAGAAAATATGGTGGGTATGTCTATTTATCTCGATCTTATTTTCGCCTGAAAACAATTGCCATTATGGTAAATAAAAATTCACTTCCAACTGATATCAAAGAAAAAATAGGGATAGAATAGTAGTGCTAAAAAATGGCGGCTATTTTCATTTTACAAAAGTTCGAGTATAGTTAGGATAAACAAATGGCAAAGAAGTTATCTTTTGTTTTTTTATTGTTATTTCTTACTTTCACCAGCAAAGAGATTTACAGTGCTCCTCGAATCCATGCTGGGCTTTCTGCGGGCTTTGGTTTGCCAAAAATTCCCATTTCGTATTTTCGAACTCCTTTTTCTCTCCTTGCCGGTGGGAAGCTAAACTGTCGTTTAAGTAGAAAACTGGCCTTAGAGGGAGAGGGGTGTGCTCTTTATACCTTTAATATGGGAACTGCAAGCGGCGAGAAAGGCAAACTGAGATTTAATTTAGTCTGGGGTTCATTTATTTTTGCCTATCGGATTAATAGCGATATTGAGAAGGAATCTTTTTTAATGTTAGGATTTGGCGAGTACCATCTCTCCCAGCAGTTTAATAAAGAAAAGACAGTATTGGTTACTCCTGGTTTTAGCCTTGGCTTGGCAGCATGGAAATATAGAAGACGATTAAGCACTGTTTTTGAACTTAGATGGCATTTGTTGTTTCGTCCCAGTAATAATCCGCAGGTTCTTACCCTGACTTTTGGTGTTATGTTATGAAAATAATGCTGGGAAAGAAAATTAGAAGTATGGGTTTTTCCCTAAAAAAGTTACGCCGACGAATCACATATTCAGATAGATTTATCAATTTTGTTGCTTCACTGGCTGTTTTTATTATTACAGTTTACATTAAAACCTTAAAGATCAAGTATTATTTTCATCCTGATTTCTTAAAATTAGATCGCACAAAGGTGTTTTATGGGTTCTGGCACGGCAGGCAGTTTCTTTTAGTTCCGAGTTTTGGCAGCTGGCATATTTCTCTAATGTCCGATTTAAGTTGGGCAGGTGAAATACAGACTAGAATTTTATCCCGATTTGGATATGTAGTTGTACGTGGTTCGAGTAAGCGAAGAGGAGCGCAGGCTCTTCTCGCTATGAAAAAGGTTATTGAAAAAGGAACGGCAGGTGCTTTTGCTTTGGACGGTCCAAGCGGTCCAATTTATAAATCAAAGCCCGGCATTATATTCTTGGCTCAGAAAATGGGTTATCCAATTGTTCCTTTAACAACTTCTGCAGACCGAGCCTGGATTTTGAAGAAAACTTGGTGTCGCTATCTTTTGCCCAAGCCTTTTGCCAGGTGTTATGTTGCGATGGGAAAACCCATTTGGGTTCTAAAAAAGCAAACCGGACTTACCGCAGAAGAATTAGATCGTATCTTAATTGATTGGACAGCTCAGGCTGATCAAAAAGTTGGAAGAATTTCTTTATGGAAACAAAATTAGAAGTTAGATCTTTTGATTCACCGCTTTCTTTAGAAGAATTTGGGAAGATTCCCAGGCGTCCAATTTATGTTGTTCTGGATAATTTGCGAAGCGCTTTTAATGTAGGTTCAATTATTCGTACAGCAGATTGTGCTTTAGTGGAAAAAGTTTATTGTTGCGGGATCACCGCTCATCCTCCACACAAGAAACTGGATAAGACCTCTCTTGGTGCTCTTCCTTATGTTCCCTGGGAACACAGAGAAACTGCTCTTGAAATAGCTTACGAATTGAAAGTAAAAAGAATCCCTGTTTACGCACTGGAACTTACAAATAAAAGTCGTGTGATCTGGGATGTTTCTTTCCCCCTTCCCATTGCAGTAGTGTTGGGTAATGAAGCATTGGGAGTATCTGAGGAGGTGTTGCAAGTTGCGGATGAAATTGTGGAAATTCCCATGCTGGGTTACAAAAATTCGATTAATGTAGCGGTAGCCTTTGGTATTGTTGTTTATGAAATTCAAAGACAGTATTGGAAAGAATTCCCTAAGGAGAGCTGGATTCGTTTTGATGAATATAGTATAAGGTAAATAACTAACTAAACTTTGGCAAATTTGAGATTAAGGCGGTCACTCAGAATAAATTTCATTTAATGCTTTTCTCATGCAGAGTCCCTCGATAAGCTCAGGGGAAACTACATCGATAGTTATAATAAACAATACTGTAATTCCCGCATGTTTTTAAACGGGAATCCAGGGAGGTGGTTGCAAGGGTGGGTTCCCGAAAAAACATTTCAGGAACGACAGGGGAAAAGGAAATGGAGGTCATGAGAAAAAGAGTAAGTAATTATTTTTCCGAAACCCTTGATGTTTTCTCTATACCAAAGATGAGAGATGAAATATAAATTTGCCAAAGTTTAGTAACTAATGGAAATTCCTGCAGAACGATCTTGGAAGTTTTAATGACCATTCTATATAATTATCCAGATGAAAGTTTTTTATCTCCACGACTGGGATGTTAATATCCAGCGTGCCCGAGAAATTCAGAGGAAACTTAGGGAAAAAGTAATAATAGAAGGTGGGCCAGATAAGGTTGATCTTGTTGCTGGCGCGGATGTATCATACAGCAAAAATGGTTCAGAAGCATGGGGGGTGGTGGTTGTGCTCGATATCAGAAACTGTGGAATCGTAGAAGAGGTAAAAGAATCAGATAAGGCTCGTTTCCCTTACATTCCGGGTTATTTGTCTTTTCGGGAAATTCCACTCCTGTTAAAAACTTTTGAAAAAGTACAAACTATTCCTGATGTTGTGCTTCTTGATGGTCATGGAATTGCTCATCCGAGAGGAATAGGGCTTGCATCACACGTAGGTCTTTTTCTTGATCTTCCAACTGTGGGGTGTGCAAAAAACCTTCTGGTTGGTGAATTTAGTCCACCAGATAAAACCAAAGGTTCCTGTTCCATTATAAAATTTGGAAAGAAGGAAGTTGGATGGGTTTTGCGGACAAGAGATAATGTAAAGCCAATTTTTGTTTCTCCAGGACACAAGATTGGTTTTGAAAAATCTCTGGGGGTTGTCCTGAAATGCTGTGTTGAATACAGATTCCCTGAACCACTCAGGCAGGCTCATATTCTGGCAAACCAACTGAAAAGAAGAATTTATCACCGTGGATTCAAAAATATGGATCAGGGGTAATGAATATGAATAGAAGATACATTTTGCTTATCATAACATTTCTATTAAGTGTTGTTTTTTGCCGTGAATTATCAAGGAAGGATACTAAGATGAATCAGGATGCAAACGATTTGTATAGTGAAAAAAGAAGAAAAATGGTAGAAGAACAAATCAAGGCACGAGGAATTGATAACCCTCTTGTGCTAAAGGCAATGATCAAAGTAGCAAGACATCATTTTGTGCCGGAGCGTTATCGTGATTTTGCATATGAGGATGAACCCCTACCTATTGGTTACGAGCAAACAATTTCGCAACCTTACATTGTTGCCTACATGACTGAGGCTCTTGGCTTAAAAGGTGGCGAAAAGGTTTTAGAAATCGGAACAGGTTCAGGATACCAGGCAGCTATTCTGGCAGAGATTGCAAAAGAAGTCTATACCATCGAGATTGTTGAACCTCTGGCGAAAAAAGCAGAAGAGATTTTAAAGAAAGAAGGCTATAAAAATGTCCATTGTCGCTGCGGTGATGGTTACCTTGGTTGGCCAGAAGAAGCTCCTTTTGATGCTATTATTGTAACTGCTGCTCCTCCTGAAATCCCAGAACCTTTGATAGCCCAACTTAAAGATGGAGGGAGGATGATTGTTCCTGTTGGCACCTGGTCCCAGGAGCTTGTTTTTCTTGTGAAACAGGGGAGTAAGATAGATAAAAAATGGTTAATACCCGTTCGTTTTGTACCAATGACAGGTGAAATTCAGAGAAAATGAAACAAAGTTATTAGATCAGGGTATTTGATAAAGGGAGCTTAAGTCTATAAAAATTTTGCTAAGTAAGGATAACCAAACTTGAGGGGTGCTTTATGGATGAAAAAAGATATTTAAAAGAAGGGGAATCTAGGCGATTCTATAAGTCCAGAAAAGACAGGATATTTGATGGTGTATGTGGAGGATTAGCAGAATACCTGGGGATAGATTCTCTGCTGGTTCGGGTCCTCTGGTTTTTGAGTATATTTGTAAATGGATTGGGAGTTATTGCCTATTTTCTGGCGATGATTTTTGTCCCAGAGAATCCTGCTCACAAAGATCTTGGAGGGGATGAAAAAAGAAAAAGTGTTTATCTCTTCTGGGGAGTAATTCTCATTGTTTTTGGTTTCTTTTTTCTCTATCGGTATTGGGATTCTCCTGGCTGGTTTCCATTTTGGCGATGGTGGAATATTTCGTGGGAAAATTTTTGGGCTTTGGGATTGATATCACTGGGGGTGGCTTATATTATTTATATATTAAGAAAGGAAAAGGGGAAAGAAAGCAAAGCTGAACAAAGCAAACAAGAAAAAGCCGCTCCTCTGAAAAAACTTTATAGGACATCAGATGATAAGGTGTTGGGTGGGGTATGCGGTGGAATTGCTCATTATTTTAATATTGATCCAACATTAATAAGAATTGGATTTGCTGTTTTTGCTTTTATAACCGATCTTTTTCTCTGGATTATTGTTTATGTAATTCTTGTTTTTATTTTACCACAGGGATCAGTTAAAAAAATGGTTTCAAAAAGTGAATAAAAATAAATGAGGAATTCTGGATTTAAGATTTTAAAGGATATTGATTATGGGTGCGGGGTAAAAACATTTTTTGTTACAAATATTTAATACTTTTTGTCTTGACTTTCTTGCAATAAAAAAGTATCATTTATTGGTGATATATACGTTTGTAGTCGTGAAGAGCTGGATTTAATCTATCGAGGATAGATAAAAGAGGGGTTAATTTGCTAGCGCTTGTTTTGTATTAAATTGTCAAATATTCATGATATTTTTGAAAGGGTTCATTTTTTGTTTGGAATACCACTTCTGTGTTGTGGATTTAATTTATTGATTTTACTTTGACTTACGATTAATTACATCAAAGACTCTCTTCTTTGGCTTTTAGGTTTTTACTTTTTCCATTTGGGAAAGAGATTTTTTTAAGGATTAATATTGGCTAAATTTTGGAAAAAAAAGAAAGAGGTTTTGTCTTTTCCTCAAAAATATGTTTCTTTTATTGATTGGGCTCAAGGAAAAGACTTCTTTTCTCAGACTATAGATCCCTGGAAACGGATCCAGAAACTTTTAGTAGAAATTCAAAAACGAACTTTATCTGACCAGATTCTTCTTATTCGTTGGAAACAGAATGATGACAATAGTCTTCATCTTGTCGCTGGTTCTCCACAAGGAGCAAAACCGCTTATTAATTCTAAACTTCAATTATTTTTGGTAAAGAAGGTTTTTGCTGAGAAGAAGCTTCTTTTATGGGAAGATCTCTGG
>Ga0190360_1001485_pt1 | contig 12081 bp, 10 predicted proteins | sample 48721834_MG_FD_161271 | JGI IMG/M metagenome (GOLD analysis project Ga0190360, IMG submission 161271) | Hydrothermal vent microbial mat bacterial communities from Southern Trench, Guaymas Basin, Mexico - 4872-18-3-4_MG | ecosystem: Environmental > Aquatic > Marine > Hydrothermal vents >... | reverse complement strand
GTAGCGTGCAGATTCCCAATCTAACTTATGATGAAGTGGTTTACCTATTTGATTGCTATCAACAGGAACAGAAACAAAAAATTGAGCCAGAAGTTGTTGAGCAAATATGGTCTGAATTCAAAGGGCAACCGGGGCTGACATGTTGGTTTGGGGAATTGTTGACGGAAACTTATAATCAAGCGACTGCTCAATCGATCACGCTGACACTTTTTGAAGGTGTTTATGCGGCTGCGCTCAATTTGTTGCCCAATAATAATATCTTGAACATCATCAGTAAGGCGAAACAAGAGCCTTATAAACCTTATGTTTTGGAAATATTTCAAACGAGAAAGAAAGTTAATTTTACTTATGATGATCCCACTATCAATTTTTTGTATATGAATGGGGTAGTTTCTATAGATGAAGTTAGTTTGACAGAACATTATGTCAAATTTCCTTGCCCATACATACAAAAGCGATTGTTCAATTATTTTGCGAGAGAGTTGTATCAGGAAATGGACCTGTTATATTCACCGTTTGAGGATTTGTCGGATACCATTACTGATCAAAGTATTGATATCCATCGTTTGTTACAACGATATGAGCAGTATTTGCAAGCTAATCGAGAGATGGTATTGAAAGATGCGCCACGTCGAAAAAATGATCTACGTGTGTTTGAGGCAGTCTTTCAATTTCATCTTTATCTCTATTTGGTTAGTTTTTTCCGTAATTATGGTGTACAAGTTTTTCCGGAATTTCCGACGGGTAATGGTGCGATTGATTTATTAATACGTTATGCGGGGCAATTGTTTGGCTTGGAATTAAAAAGTTTTGCCAATCAACCGGGCTATCGTGATGCTCTCAAGCAAGCGGCTAAATATGGTCAAAAGTTAGGAGTGACTGAGATTTGGTTAGTTTTATTTGTGGAAACGGTTGATGATCAGAATCGCCAACGGTTTGAAATGGTTTATACGGATAAGAAAACGGGGGTTGTGGTACATCCTTTGTTTGTGCAAACGGGAAGTTTGATAAAGTAAAATTTAAGCTAGGTTGAAATTTACCTGGATATTTATAATTCATCCTCAATACAAAATATTATGACAAAAAAAATAGCTTTAATAACAGGCATTACCGGACAAGATGGTGCCTACTTAGCCGAATTTTTATTAAAAAAAGGCTATGAAGTACACGGTATAAAACGCCGTGCTTCATCATTCAATACCAATAGAATTGATCATCTTTATCAAGAACCGCATGAAAAAGAACGGAATTTCGTTCTACATTATGGTGATTTAACCGATTCGACGAATTTAATTCGTATCATTCAGCAGGTGCAGCCGGATGAAATTTATAATCTCGCGGCGCAAAGCCATGTTGCGGTGTCATTTGAAACGCCTGAATATACGGCAAATTCCGATGCATTGGGTACACTCCGTATTCTTGAAGCTATTCGTATTCTTGGCTTAGAACAGAAAACGCGTTTTTATCAGGCTTCGACTTCTGAATTGTTTGGTAAAGTACAAGAGATTCCCCAGACAGAATCTACCCCTTTTTATCCACGTTCGCCTTATGCTGCTGCTAAGTTGTATGCTTATTGGATTACCATTAATTATCGAGAGGCTTATGGTTTGTATGCTTGTAATGGTATTCTTTTTAATCATGAAAGCCCCCTCAGAGGTGAGACTTTTGTGACCCGTAAAATCACCCGTGCTTTGGCACGGATTAAATTGGGATTGCAGGATTGCCTTTATCTAGGTAATCTGGATGCTAAACGTGATTGGGGACATGCGCGTGATTATGTGGAAATGCAGTGGTTGATGCTACAACAGGATGAGGCGGATGATTATGTGATTGCTACCGGAGAGCAGCATTCAGTGCGTGAGTTTGTCAGCTTGGCGGCGCAAGAATTGGGTATGACGATTCGCTGGGAAGGAGATGGCATTGCTGAAAAAGGTTATGAGATAACATCGGGTAATTTATTGGTAGCGGTTGATCCGCGTTATTTTCGCCCCACGGAAGTAGAAACTTTGCTGGGCGATTCTTCCAAAGCGAAGCAACAACTGGGGTGGACTCCTAAAATCTCGTTCATGGAATTGGTTAAAGAAATGGTAGCGACAGACATGCGAGATGCTGAACGCGATACTTTGATTGAAAAAGAAGGTTTTAAAACTTTTAATTATCATGAGTGAATGTTTGAATCAGGATTATCAGGATTTTAGAATTTTCATTCTGACCCTTAAAAATTATGAATAAAAATGCCACTATTTACATTGCTGGACATCAAGGTTTAGTTGGTTCAGCTATCCAACGAAAATTGAAATCAGAAGGTTATCAAAATTTTTTATTACGAACCCACCGTGAATTGGATTTGACTGATCAAGCGGCTGTTTTAGCATTTTTCCAGTCTGAGAAACCAGATTATGTGATTTTAGCCGCAGCTAAAGTGGGTGGAATTTATGCTAATAATACTTATCCTGCTGATTTTATTTATCAAAATTTGATGATAGAGTGTAATATCATCCAGGCAGCATTTCAGCAACAAGTATTGGGTTTATTATTTCTGGGTAGCTCATGTATTTATCCCAAATTTGCTGAACAACCCATGCGCGAAGATTCTTTGCTAACCAGTCAATTAGAATCTACTAATGAACCTTATGCTGTGGCAAAAATTGCGGGACTCAAATTGTGCGAGTCTTATAATCGGCAATATGGTACAGATTTTCGTTCTATCATGCCGACCAATTTATATGGTAGCAATGATAATTTTCACCCGCAAAATAGTCATGTTATCCCAGCTTTGTTGCGTCGTTTTCATGAGGCTAAGGTGAATGGTGTCGATAATGTGACAGTATGGGGAACTGGCAATGCGAAGCGGGAATTTTTGCATGTTGATGATTTGGCGGATGCTTGCATATTTGTCATACAGTTGGATAAAGCTATCTATCAAGCACAAACTCAGCCGATGTTATCTCATTTGAATGTGGGCACCGGTTATGAGGTGAGCATTCGAGAATTGGCGGAAATGATTAAACAGGTGACTGGATTTGCGGGTACATTGCTGTTTGATAGCAATCAGCCGGATGGAACACTGCGTAAGTTATTGGATGTGTCAAAGTTAAATAATCTTGGTTGGCGAGCTAAAATTGGTTTATTGGAGGGCTTGCGTGAGGCTTATCGGTGGTTTGTTGCCGTGGAGAAAAATTAATTATAGGTTTGTATATAAATAAAATTTTGTAGCAGGGCGAACACACAGGTTCGCCCTACAAAAAAAACATCAGAAATAAGAGTATTTTTGACGGTATGTCTCTTTTTTTTGCCACTATAATACTTTTTTTGTTTTGAATTATTTTTAGGTCTAAAATGGTTTTTTTCTGTGACATCAATCAAGACGAGCGGTTCTTCTTCGGTAACCATTTTACTTGCAATAGGGGCATTCTCTATTGCTTTTGAAATTGATACTTTATGTTCAACAGTTTGCGTTTTCATTTCTTTTGAGGTCAAATTAGAAGGTTTGCCCACGGTTTTTAAGGCTTCTTCTAGTTCAAAGTCTGTTTTAAGAAAGCGTTTGGGTAAAACATTTAATTTTAATTGAGCTCGTTTTAAAACGGGTAAGAATTTTTTGATATTCTCTACTCAGTAACTGCCCTTTTCGCCCGCCGCCAGGGCGACGGCTTGTACGATTTTTTTGATAGGCTTCATCAGAAATTTCTGGTAAACTTTCAGAAAAAGCAGGTAGAAGTTCGGAAAAGGGTTTTTTACCCAAACCGGTTAGCGATTTTAATTGTCTTTCACTTCGAGTTGAATTATAATAATCAAGCATTGTTGTCCACCCATAAATTATAATTTATAATTAACGATACTTTATTATTATAACATAATAAATCATTAACTGTCAAATTGAAACGGGATTTATTTAAGTCATTGATTTTAAAATATTTTTATTTTGAGGTTTACATAAGTCTCTGAAATATATAACTTAATTATTTCGGGACAAGTCTAATATATTCAAGTTTCACGCCAATGTCAGAAAAAAGCCGAAAATTCTTTATTGGTATCCCTTTAGCAGCTAATGCCAGATTATTGATACAAAATAACATAAATGCTATAAATAGCCATTTCTTTTTCATAATTAAGTTGTTTAAGATATCTACAATGGTTTGGCAGTTTACAACTAAGGTAACTCCAAAAAATTAAAATACCCACACACAGGGCAACCATAAAGGATTGCCCCTACGTAACCGATTGATTTGTAGGGGCATTCTTTAGTGTCTGCCCTTATGAAATTATTTATCTGAACATCTATAATAGACATTTTAACCGGTTTTTTTTAGATATGGGTATTTTCCCCCATAGTATTTTTTAAAAATTGAGGTATAATTAATCTTTGTACAGGACATTTTTATTGTTTGAATCAGGATTGACGGAAACGCAGTAACGAGTGAAACGAGATTATTATCAAATTTTTCAGAATGGGTTTGTTGACGTTATTGGTGTTTTATTCTGAAAATTCTAAAATTGGAACCATTCTGATTCTAATAATTAAAAATGATTAAAATCAATAAATTAAATAAAAATGTCCTGTACAAAGCTTAAAAATAAATTTCACTGAAATCAAATTTCTGATAGAGAACCATAGACTTAATCCGAAAACTTGAATGTTTGGTGTCTAGAGACTATTTTAATCTAACCCATTGATTTATTTAAAATTATTAGGCATTAAAGTTCATTGAACCAGCGCCTCTTATTCTAACACTACCCTAAGAGTAAGCGGTTGTTTGCCCTGAGTAAGGGCTTGTAAATGCCTTTCAATACGCCGCTGTAATTCAGGAAGAGTGATAGGAAAACCGCCATCAGCAATAGCATCTTGGAAATCATTGAAATTAAGTACCACTTTTTCTAGCCCTGATAGGGATTCTTGCACCGCTTCCAAAAATTCATAGCTAATCTCATTCGCTAAACAACTGTTCTGTAAAAATTTTTCAAGTAAGGCGCGATTTTCAGTTTGGAGTAATTCCCATTGCTCAGATGCCTGGATAGTTTTTAATTCGGTGAGCAAGATTTGAGTCCATTCGTGATACAGTGTTTCTAACCTGTCACTGAGTTCTGCTAATTGATCAGCCCCCGAGGGCTGTGATTGCGGATTCGGTTTAAAGTCACAATGGGGGCAAAACGCATTCGCAAAAAGATCAGATTCGCTTAAATCAAAACAGCTTTCTAGCTGATGAAGGCTGATTTCAAAATCATCTAATTGAGGTTGGGGCATCAGCTCAATATGAACCAGTTTTTTTAAGCCAATAAAATGGGAATTTTGTAATAAACGCACTTTTTGTTTATGTTCTTCCGCACCTAACCGTGCGTGCTGGTGTAAATCCAGATAAATTTGCCGATAGTGCTTTTGCAATGCGCCCAATTCTTGTTGGATGTGATAACTAAAACCACTCGCAGCCCTTTTCGTCTTATCTTTTAAGTGGAGTAAAAGGCTATCCCGTACCGATTTCATTTCTTGAACCCAGGGATGCGCAGTCGGTAATACCGCTTCCGCTGTCATGAGATAAGCCGTGGCAGGGTTCAAATCACGGAGTATAGACATCAACAGCTTGATTTCTTGTAGCATTTCAAAACTGCGCTGTTGTGCTGTCACTTCTTCAGCACTGTAACGAAAATGTTTGAATTGCCCTAGAGTAGAATAAGATTGCAGCGTTTCCAAAAAGTGTTTGCTTTGCGAAAATTGCGCCCGATAGTCTTGCATTTCCGCGTCACTGAGTACCGCTTTACCCCAAAAAATCGCCCCTTTACTTAATTCATCTTGAATTTTTACCAAAGACGCGAGTATCTTATTCAGTTCAGCCTGTAGGGTTTGCACCGCCTCCTTCTGATTTTGACTCAGATCAATGGCAAAATGGCTAGGTAAACCAAGTAAATGAAACAGGGCTTTTAATGCCGGCATATTAAATTCTTTGGGGCGTTCCAAATGTTTAAATGCCAATAAATCTTTAAGTGGTGTTTCAGCCAATGCCCTAAAATGAGTTGCCGTCAATTTTTGCTTCGGCAAGGCTAATACTAATTCCCCTGCATAAACCAGTGCCGCCAATATCACCATGACAAATTCTGGCTCCATGCGGAATGTTTCCGGTGCCAAATAATACTCTGGCAACAATTCATTCTGATTCAAAACTTGCCCTTGAGGTTTTTTATACAAAACATCAAGAATATAAGCAGCATATTTTGAATTTTCATTAAGGGGTTCGACACGATTTCCAGCTAACAGCTTTAAAGCTTCCAACACACTGTTAGCTTGCTTGGAACGTTTTTGACTCGCCAAATTCCGCAAAGTTTCTTGCACCCCTTGGGTTAAATTATCCTGGGTAATCAGGATAGGAAATACCGGATATTCTGGTGCCTGTTCAGAAAAATTACTTTCTAAACAAAGACTTGCGATAAGATTAAACAATTCCCGAAAATTAACCCGCTCATCTTGATCCAGTTTGAGCAATTGACGCACCTTTTGCCCTTTAGTCCAATCCAATAAGGATTTAGTGCGATTTTGATAAGTCACCTCAAAGGCTTGATTAAGATTATTTTGTAACCATGCAACTAATTGCGCCAAATAAACGGCTTCTTTCGATTCATACACCGTTTTTGGATGCCCCGAAGAACTGGATTTTAACAAAGAAGCGGCACTATAAAAACGCAAAATGTGATGAAAATCATCATCTGTCTGTTTCAGACGGAAAAAGACTTCATCTTCCGTGGTAGCATTTTTCCGATATTTGGGCGGATCATAAGGTTGCAGAAAATAAAGATAAAACTCTTGTTCAGGAACAGCAGTAGAACGCTCATTAGGGGTCCCAAAAAATAAATAACCAGGGCGCATGACTTTATGGCTCTGCCATTCCAATTCATGTTGCCAAATCAGAAAATTACTCACATAGGGCTCATCAGTCACTTCCATCAATTGGCGCAATGCGGCATAATAATGACGATCCAAATCATTATCCTCAACGATTTCCGCCCTATTTTCAATAATGGCATCAAAATCTTCACGCTTTTTCAGATCCAGATAATATTGCCCGTTACTGGAATTAGCCGAAATAAATTGCCGATTAACCGTTTTTAAAATCTCCCGTAAAACTAATTCAACTTGGGAAAGCAAATCATCGGCGGGATTACCCAAATCCTCCAACCCTTTTTGATAAAGACAAAGACTATCTCTCAACTCTTTCGCCGTCACTCCCACCGGCGTATAAAGATGATGCGTGGTGAGCCGATGTACCGACAATGCCTGAATAATGCGTATTGCCATCGCCTTATAATGAGGGCGCGTAAAAGCTTGCGCAATACGATCTTCTAGCATCTGACTACAATTCATCACCTCACGAATATCGTCATTGGCACGAAAAGAGAAATTTTCCCTTAATGTATGCCAATAGCTATCATAAGCCAGCAATTTAGGTTCATGAGAAGGCAGTGTTTGCTCAAGCAAAACTTGCATCGCCCGTTCTAAAGTTTTCAGCACCTCACGCTGCTCGATCCCCACAATGCGCTCAAACACATCAATATAATCCGGATGAACCGGAAATAAATCAACAAATTCTTCCATGCGCTCATTCATCGTGCCATAAAATTGCGCGAAAGGCAGCAAATAGTGACGAACTTTCTCCTTCTGCTGCGCGGTTTTTTTCAACAGCCGCTCCGAAACAACAAACTTAATATCTTTACGTGTGATCAATAACTGCTCAAAACGATCTTTCACCCGGCGCAAATCATGAGCCGCAAATTTAAAACGGGGATTATCAAAAATCGTTTCCTGCACCCCAGCAATAAAGCGAAAGCGTAAATTCTGACACACCTCACCGATTTCACGCAAAAAACTCAAATCCAGAATCAACTCCCGATCTTTACGACTACTTAAAAACTCCAATAACTCATCAACAACTAACAATAGCCCTTGCTTTGGATAACGCGCCTCAAAAGCCCTCATCATTTCTTCAAAGGCACCCTTATTATTCGTAATTTGATCAGCCTGTGGAAATTTGAAATGAACCCCAATCTTATCCAAATAAATTTCCATTTCCTCGGTAAGACAATCGCGGAGCGAGCGTTCAACCGCACTCATTTCCACCCGAATTACCTGAAATTGACCGGCAATACTTTGCAGTGCAGCTTCCGCAACTGGTTGATTATGCACGCTTTTTACCCATTCAGCCTTCTCCGCAAGACTCGAAATCACCGCCATCAAATGTGATTTACCGGTACCATAATGACCGACAATAAATAAACCTTTCTTATCCCCAGACTGATCAAAACGAAGTTGTTCAAAAACTAAATGGATAAACTTATTAGCCATTTCATCAGAAATGACATAAGTCGCCACCAAACGTTTAAGTTTCTCAGAAAACTCAGTCGCTCGGAATTGAACAACCGTTTCTAACGGCTCAAATTGGATTAATTCAGAATATTGCATAAAATTGTAACTCATCAGGTAGTGCCATTCTAAAAAAGGGAAAACTGTTTAAATTTATTAGTATAACGGATTGACTATAACAGATTAAGAAAATAAAAAAATTTGTAACTACTCAGCCTGATTCCTTATAAGATGGCAACCATAAAGGATTGCCCCTACAACAAGCAATATTCATACGTAGGGGCAATCCCTTGTGGTTGCCCTAAGTATGCGTGCTCATAATTTGGACTTTTTAACAAGGCAAAAAAACATTCGCTCAGATCGATATTGTACTAAGGTGTTATTTTATTTTTCAGCAATAATTAATTTTAAATGCTACTTATAGTCTGTAGATTTATTGTCATCTTAACTTCAAATCACTGTGCATGTCTAATACACCTGAAAAGCATCTTGGGCAAAAAATACGTTTTTTAAGAAAACAAATGGGGTATTCCCAAGAAAAATTTGCAGATGTCTGTGGGTTACATAGAACTTATATTGGTTCTATAGAACGTGGAGAACGCAATGTCAGTCTTCAAAATATCGTAAAAATAGCCCAAGCATTAAAAATAACGCCAAGCGAACTTTTGAGTGACATCAGATGACAGTTTATAAAAGTACACCTTATGAAAATGTTAGCAGTGGGCAATGGTACAAAGTGACAGAATCTATTATTATGGAGCATCCATTGGCTGAACAAGAAATTGTCGATATTGTGTTATCATCGTGGGATTCTATTTTTGATTCGTCAATAGGTAAACATCATTTTAAGATTGGTAAACATATCTTTCCTAAACATCAGATTATGGGATTTCTTTTGCATGAGCTTATTACATTAGAAACTGCTACTCGATATCCAAGCGAATGGCGGGGAGAAAAAAATCCAGATGATAAATATCTGGTTTATATCCCCGATGTTCAGTTTTCAATTGAAATCAAGACTTCCTCCAACAAAAACAAAATATTTGGAAATAGAAGTTATGCTCAAGCTGCTGCAAGTAATAAAAAAAGTAAATCAGGCTATTATCTTGCCGTCAACTTTGAGAAATTTGAAAATACTCGAAAAAACCCGATAATTTTGTTAATTAGGTTTGGTTGGCTTGAGCATAGCGACTGGATAGGACAAAAATCTCAGACAGGACAGCAAGCAAGACTAAGTATAGAAACGTATGGGACAAAATTTAAAACATTATACACTGAACGCTAAATTGCTTTGAGCTTCTTCATCTTATTTCTGTTCTAAATAATTTTCTATTCGCGTTGCTATATACCCAATATATTTTTCTTCGATTTCAAAACCAATGACATAACGTTTATTTCTAATGGCAGCTTCTGCGGTGCTGCCTGAACCCATAAATGGATCAAGAATCAGATGATTTTCCTGACTGCATCCCTTCACAATTCTATCAATAACGTTAACAGGAAATTGAGCAGGATGCGCTGTTCTTTCTATTGAACTGCGTTTTTTTCCAGAAGTGACTTTTGGAAATTGCCAGACATCCGTTGGATTTTTTCCCAATGGGTTACATTTTAATTTCCCATTTTTCTTTTGGTTTGGGTACTTTACATTTGGATCCCGTATCTTATCCAAGTGAAATAGATAGTTGTTAGGATCTTTGACATACCAAAGAAACTTTTCATTTCGTGGCGAAAACTGATGCCGACAAGCCACGCCGGCACCATAATTCCAAACCACTTCCTGTATTAAGTAAAAAGGAGAACGATCCCAAAGCAAATAAGGGATAGGTATTGCTTTTGCCTTACCCGGTATTTCAAGATAGCCAAGATTTAACCAAAAAGCACCAAAAGAATGAGTTAAGCGATAAATTTCTTTAATCCAAGTTTCACACCAATCAAGATACCGATCAAGTTGACGCACATATTCCTTACCAATATTATAAGGTGGAGAAGTAATAGTCAAATCAACACTCTGGTTTGGCAACTTAGACATTAATTCAAGACAATCACCCTGATAAATAGCAATATTTGATGTTTCATAAGCAGGTGTGCCTAGTTTTGTTTTAATTTGAGCAAAAAATGGATTTGTTTTCATGAAGTCAAAAATTGTCAAAAGTCGTCAGTAGGGCAAACGTTTTTTTGCCCCATAATAATTTTTGGTGGGCAAATAAACACTTGCCCACCCTACCAAACTATATCCTTAAACTTAAGATACGATACCTCACGCCTACTTAATCACTTCTTGTAGCGTCTTAGCAGTCAATAAGCGTTCAGAACATTTCAACAGGGCTTCTGAGTCCAAACGTTCAATGATTGTACGTTCAGATATTGGTAAAACACCGAATTTGGTTTCCAATAAATGGGTTAGTATTTCCATTTTACCCAGCACTTCGCCCCGCGCTTCACCTTTTCACCTCGTTTTTTGAGACCACGTCTATGAGCACACGACCATTTCCATTTGCTCAGCTATTTTATTTGATAATTTTTTTTCTGTAAAAGTTTTCATTTCCTTTAATAACTGGCTTGCACCATTGGCATCATGTTTTAGAGAATGGCAACGTTCATTTATCCATTGGCTGCGTTTGGGTTGACTGCGAGAATGAGCAGCATATGCTGCTGCTTTCAAATAACCTGTTGCATGATAGTAATCTAAGTTTGGCCTTTGGGTATGTTGTTCTAAAAACGACCCAATGTCTTTTGCACCATCAGCAATTCCTACATATGTTGCTTGTGGATAGACAGATTTTACGGGCTCAATCTCTCGTTCCATACGTTCCCAGAAGGTTGCTTTTCCATATTCTGGTGTTGCACCTAAATAGATAGTGTGTTGGCGTTCTCCTTGTTTATTGTCAAATGAGATCGTACCCACCATTGCTTCACGATAACCGTCTTGACAAAGTCACATTGAGGTACCATCTACACCAATACCGACTGTTTCAACCGGTTCATCTAATTTTGGAAGCGCATAATGCCAAACCTCTTCTTTTTCTTGGACAATATGACCAATGGCCTCAGAAAGATTTTGTAAACAAGAACGGGAAATTCGACGACCATGATTATCGCACAAATCTTGTTGAACCTGTGTAGATGGCATATTAGCATACTTACTGGATACCATTCGAGCAAAATGAGGAGTGGAACTCACTATAATCCGTGCGGTGTCTTCTAATGGGCAATAGGTTTTTCCGCCTTGGGAACTTTGATAAACATGACGAGATACTGCAACGATGCCATAAGGGCTTTGATAGACTTTCTGTTTTTTACCTTTGCTTGTCCATGTTTCTGAATTTTTGATTATAGGATTACCATCTGTATCAAATTGTTCGATAGCCTCACCTGTGGCTAATGCACCGACTTCATTTACTGCTGTTAAAATAGCTTCTTCTGATTGGAGCATTGTATTTTCTATTTCAATGGTCACTTCTATAGTAATAGAACCTTTACGACGCTTGACAATTTTTGCTGACATTGTTAGTTCCCCAAGATTTTGTGATAAACTTTTTTAATTTTTGCTGGACTTTAATTATTATAACATTTTTCAAAATATTTTATACATCAAATGGAGGTCACACTCCAATAACTCGTTTGGAAGCGATTTTTTTGTTTTGAGTCTTTTGTTTTCGAGTTAAAGAAGGATTTGGGTTGGCTTTTGATTTTTTGGGTTTCTTATGAGGAATAAAAATAGAACTAGCTAAGGGATA
>Ga0190360_1001484_pt1 | contig 12092 bp, 11 predicted proteins | sample 48721834_MG_FD_161271 | JGI IMG/M metagenome (GOLD analysis project Ga0190360, IMG submission 161271) | Hydrothermal vent microbial mat bacterial communities from Southern Trench, Guaymas Basin, Mexico - 4872-18-3-4_MG | ecosystem: Environmental > Aquatic > Marine > Hydrothermal vents >... | reverse complement strand
GAAAGAGCCGTTTCGGGCTGGAGTGCATATGCGGTGGAGGAGGGCTTGGGATCGCAGCCGTATTTCAAAGACCATAAGGAGAGGGGTGGATAATTATGGAAGCAGTGCTCAAAGAAGTGGTGGTGGACGCCGTTCGAACGGCCTTTGGGCTTACAACCATGTGCGTTGGTAGGGGACAGGGATACTCCATCATTTGGGAAAACCTGATGCAATGATCTTTTTCGGGGAGCCTTTTACGAATGAATTTCTCTATAATCGAGCTCCAATACCAGGCAAGGGTTCATTAGGAGCGAAGCGGAGGAGTAAGGCCAATGGATGAGGAAAGGATAATACTTGAGAAGCGGGAGCACGTGGCGTATGTGACCATCAACCACCCGCCGGCTAACACGTGGGATCTTCTCACCACCGAACAATTCCAGCGGGCCATCCAAGAGGTGGAAGTGGACAGCGACGTGAGAGTGGTGGTCATCACGGGCAGTGGAGAGAAGTTTTTTTCAGCGGGTTTTGACGTGAAGGACGTGGCCAATGCCCACAAGACAAGCCCGATGGCGAGGGGATTGTGGACCAGAATCGACCGGTTCACCAAGCCGGTCATCGCTGCCATCAACGGCCATGCCATGGGCGGCGGACTGGAGCTGGCCCTTTGCTGCCATTTCAGGATCATGGCAGAAGATCCCTCTTTTAGTCTGGGGTTGACGGAACTGAACTTAGGCATCATCCCCGGATGGGGGGGTACACAAAGGTTGCCCCGTCTTGTGGGACGTGCAAGGGCATTGGATATGATCCTTTTCAGCAAGACCGTGGACGCAAATCAGGCCCTTGAGATGGGCCTGGTGGACAAGATCGTTCCCACGGAAAAACTGATGGAGGAGACCAATAGCCTTGCCCAAAGGCTTTGTGAGAGGCCGCCCATAGCGGTGCAATGGGTTTTGAAGGCCATGGGCACGGGTCTGTACGAGGGGATCGAGCAGGGCTTGCAGGTGGAGGCGGACGGAAGCGTTGCCGTAAGAAATACCAAAGACAGGGAAGAGGGATTCAAGGCATTTCTGGAGAAAAGAAAACCGGTTTTCAGGGGAGAGTAAAAGCGGGTTATGTCACTAATTCGTGGGCCTCTCTATCTCTTATTTTTCTTCGGTCCCGCTGGCTTTTTCTGCGTTGCCGGCTTCACTGTTACGTGAAAATCCATGGTCTCCAGAGGGGGTTTTTTGAGAATCCCATTAAGGACCAGGTCTGTCAATGGATCTGTGAGATCCGTTAGGTTTTGGGGCTTCCCCAGGAGAATCCTCCTTATGACGTTGTGCTCGATGGTTCCCAGAATGCATGAGCGAACGAGGTACACGTCGATTTCCTGAGAGAATTCCCCTTTATTCTTGCCTTCCTGGAGCACTTCAGTCAAGAGGCCGCTCAGCTTCTTGACGTCCTTGTAGGCCTGGGTTTCCAGGAACTTGCGATTCTGTTTCAGAATGAGCAGGGAGACGGACGCATAATCCGGGTGGGTCTCGTAAAACCACAGGTACCCATAGATTATGCTGCGAATCTTGTTGGCGGCACCTCTAACATGTCTTAGTATGTGCTTGAGGTCCTCTCGTGTTTTTTTTGCAGTTTCGCCAGGTATGGAGAAGAGCAGCTCTTCTTTGGATGAGAAATATTCGTAAATGGTGGCCTCTGAAAGACCTGCTTCCCTGCCAACATCAGAGATAGTGGCTTCCTGGAAACCCTTTTTAGCAAATACCTTTTCGGCAGCGGTGAGTATCTGTTGCTTTCTCAGTTCTGATTTGGAAGAGGTTTTCATTTTGTGATTCTCTTATCCGTTAAGATTTTTTTTAGGCTTAAAACAAATCCGTGATTATTTCTGGGTGCCTGCTACTGTCCTGAACTTTTCGAGCATCTTTCTCGGAGTAACCGTTGCCCTTTGGTAGATTGGAGCAGTATCCTCTATTCCAAATAGGTACTTGGCAATGCCCTTGAGTGCTTCAATATCATATCTAGACATCATAGCTATTGTTTCCATTTGAGGAGAGCCACCCCCATGAAGGCCGGCAACCTGTACCACGCCGGAAAGGTCAGATACTATAAGGTTCTCAAGCCCTCTAAAACAACGGTGCATTTCTTCGGCTGACACCTTTGGGTTCCTCTTGAGGTACTTGTTGGCAAGGGCGCCTACTTCCCCGGAGAAGAAAGAATCCTCAAAGGGCAGTGTGGCCACCAGGCCACCTGCCAGATCGGCCACCACCTGAAATTCATGATAGATCTCTTCCCCTGCAAGCCTTCGTCCCGCGTTTGTTAGTATTTCGTCCGGGATAAAGGTGCCAGAGGGTGATTGTTCTGCCCTGTATGCGCTTGCCTGGCCTGCGGCAAACACCAGTTCTGCGGTCCCTATAAGGTGAGAGAGTTTTTCCTTCACGTGGGCCTGTTTCTCTATCCCATTGTACTCCGCCACAAGCGCTGCGGCGCTGGCAAGAACCTCTGAGATGGCAGGTTTGCAACCCGTATACGTATGCCTGTGATAATGTGCAAATAGAAGCGCAAGAAAGCCTGCATATGGGGTCTGCCTGGGGTCTGCGTTACCATTGAGAAACACTCGGTCGTTGGGTACAAATACATCATCGAATATTATAAATGCCTCGCCGTCTCCCATTTCTGCCACCGGTGCCTTCAGATGCTTACGGGGGTGATGATAGGCCGGGCGCACCAGGATCTTAACTCCCTCTGCATCTGCCGGTAGGGCAAATGCCACGGCATAGTCATTGTCTTTTGGGCCCATAAACCTTGTGGGTACAGCAATGATCTCGTCTGCATAAGGCGTGTTTGTAATATTGATCTTGGCGCCACGGACTACTATGCCGTCGGACCTGGTTTCTATTACTCTCAGGTACTGGTCAGGATCTTCCTGCTCGTGGGGGCGTTTGAGCCTGTCGCCCTTGGGATCTGTCTGCGCACAACTCGCCACCAGGTCGTTTTCCTGGAAGTATTTCAAATAGGTTCTGAACCGCTTATCATAATCCGTCCTCAGGGCCTGATCCATTTCGTATGTGATAACAGAAAGGGCGTTTAGGGCATCTGTGCCCATGCACCTCTGGATACACCCTCCAACCCGGTGACAGAGTAATCGGGTCATCTGTTGTTTCATGAGAAGATCATCTATGCTTTGGTGGACATGAGTAAATCGACTAATCTCTTCCCCGGACAGGTGTGAAGTCGCGATGCAGAATTTCCTGAGATTAGGGTCACGTGCACCCTCAAATGTTTCGCGAATGATGCGTATACCCCCAGCTAAGGATTTATGGGTTCTGGCTATTTTTTCTTCGCCAAGGTACAGATTTGGCTTCATCCTTTCAAGTCGTGCATAATAATCCTCGAATGTCTTAACTGCCATGATGGGCCTCCTGTAATGTTGGCTACCATTGGTTATGTGTGAATTTCTATTGCTAAAATAAAAATCCTAGATAATTATTAGGAAAAGCGCTACATAAGTCAAGATTAAATAAGAAAATTGTGGCAGAGGCAGATATATATTAAAATTATCTTTCAAAAAATAAAGGGCAAGTGTCATGCTCTATAATTTTTCCCTTGACTTTATTATAGTTGAGCAATAGAAGATGATAGATATATTAGTTATCATTGGGCCTTCAAAGGGGTCTGCTCCGGCTGATTAAGTTGACCAACCAACGACGCGGAGAATATAGGGTGATTCTAGGAACGATCCTTGCCCCCACACCGATCTTGATACCTGCCAAACTGCGGTTTCTAAAAGTATTACATCTCAATTCAGTTCAACTGGCATTGCATGGTGAGATTGAACATATGCTGATAACACCTTTAATCCGCCAGAGGCGGATTAATTCCGCGCCCCTTGGGGCGGTTAAGATGGTTTCCGATTGATACTCCGCTGCTTGCGGCGGGGTAGTTGGTTCATCAACCCTTAAGCGTTAGGCTTTTAGAAAGGAGGGGCAAGCCATGACAAAGAAGAGAATTGGGATGATTTTCCTGGCAAGCGTATTCATCTTTACGTTTTTTGCCGTGCCAGCATGGAGCAAAGACGTAATAAAAATCGGTGTTATCGGACCAATGAATTTTCTTCAGGGCAAAGGTCATTGGAACGGAGCAACAATGGCCGCCGAAGAGCTCAACGCAAAGGGAGGTATCCTCGTTGGAAAGAAACGCATGAAGGTCGAAATCATAAAAGCGGATTCCAACGAGTTTTTGAGCATTACTGATGCTACAAATGCAATGGAACGGTTACTGACCCGGGACAAGGTGGATTTTGTGGTGGGGGGATTCCGCTCTGAGGCAGTACTGGCAATGCAAGACATTGCCATGGACTACAAAAAGATCTTTATTGACTGCGGCGCTGCGCATCCGGAGCTGTGTCTAAAGGTGTCCAAGAATTACAAGCGGTATAAGTATTTTTTCAGAGGCACCCCATTCAACTCCTATTACCTGGCCAAGACTTGTTTTATCCATGCGGGAACTGTGGGTGCCATCCTCAGGAAAGCGCTTGGCTTAAAGAAAATAATGGCCGCCATAGTGGGTGAGAAGGCGATGTGGGTAGACCCCATGATTGGCGCTGCTAAAAAGGTGCTGCCAAAGATGGGGATGGAGATTGTTGGTATTTGGAGACCCTCTCCGGTAGCAACGGATGTCACGGCCGAACTCTCTGCCATTCAGCGGTCAGGGGCGCAGTTCATATTTACAATTTTTTCTTCGTCGGTAGGAATTACCTTTGCGAGGCAAGCAGGCGAACTTAAGATTCCGGCTGTCCAAGTTGGTATCAATGTGGAGGCGCAAAAGGATGGGTTTTGGGAAGCCACCCAGGGCAATGGAAACTATGTCATGACCTTGAACACGTACTGCCGTGGTGTGGAGTATAATGAACTCACAAGGCCATTTGTTGAAGGCTATGCGAGGCGTTTTGGTGAGACACCAACTTACACAGCTGATACTTATGCTGCCATCAAATATGGCCTCGCACCGACCATTGAAATGGCTGGTACCCTCGACGCCGACAAGTTGGTCAAGGTGTTGGAAAAGAGGGTCTACAAGGTGCCATCGGGTAAGGTCAAGTATATGGTAGATGAAAAAGGCAGACAGACTCATGACCTTACCTGGGGCCCCGGCTACCTGACATCCCTCGGTGTCCAGTGGCAGGACGGAACGCAGCGGGGAGTGTGGCCTTACAAATGGAAGCCAGCAGAGGGGGTACCCGAAATAACTTACAAGGGGATAGTCCCCTATAAAATTCCACCTTGGGTAATCGCCAAGTACAAAAAATAGTATTAGTAACACTCTGGTGTGCAGCCCTCTGAACCTTTAGCGGGGGGTGTGGGGCTGCGCATGCGCGGGGCCTTATGATTTTAGATATTATAGTTACCGGGATCATAAGTGGTAGCATATACGCTGTATTGGCTGTCGGTTTTTCTCTAATATTCGGTGTAGCTCGCATCGTCAACATTGCCCACACGGCCTTTTACATGGTAGCTGCTTACGGTATCTATTTCGGTACCCAGAGGCTTGGCTGGCACCCATTTTGGTGTATGATTTTGACGGTGGCCCTGGTAACCCTCATTGGCCTCCTGTGCTACAAGGCAATTATTGATCCCATCCGTGAGCATGAGGCGGCAGTGCTGATTGCCACCATAGCACTGGCAATGGCGATGCAAGAGGTGATGCTGCTTATCTTTAGCGGTTCCTACCTTAGCGTACCTTCCTTGCTACGAGGATATTTTAAGGTGCTAGGAGTTAAAGTTTTTTATCAACAGCTTATCACCTTCGGGGTGGTATTAATGATCCTTATGGGGTTGTGGGCGCTGCTTATGAAGACCAGGCTGGGGGTTGCCATCAGGGCTACTGCAGATGACAGAGAGGTGGCCAACCTGATGGGCATCAACGAGAGCAGGGTTGCCATGATTACCATGGGTATTTCTGTTGGGCTTGCAGCCGTCGCGGGTGCAGTGGTTGCACCTTTGAGCACCTTGAACCCCTTTATGTGGATGCACCCCCTCATTATGATGATGGCGGTGGTCGTGCTCGGTGGACTGGGGAGCATCAAAGGAAGCTTCACAGGGGCATACATCCTTGGCTTTGCCGAGGCCCTCGTGGTCTTCTTAACACCAAAGGGGGCATTCCTTAAGGATGCAGTAGCTCTCTCAATAATGATTCTCGTATTGCTAATACGGCCAGAAGGATTATTTGGTATCTACTTTGAGGAAGAAAGATAGATATGGGTGCTATCGGATATTACACTAGAATACTGTTTACTATCTTTAGGCGGGAAGTGATAGTGCTTCCCAGCAGAGTAGCAGTTGGGATCTTTTTCTTGCTTATGTTACTTCTTCCCGCGATCAACAGTGACCCGTACATTCTTCGTATTTTCATTCTGAGCAGTATATTTGCCATATTTGCTGCAAGCTGGGACCTTTTGTCGGGTTTTACTGGACAGATGAACTTTGGCCATGCGCTTTTCTTTGGCGTAGGGGCCTACACTGCGGCAATGTTAAACCTGCATCTTAATCTTCCCCCTTGGGCCAGCATTCCGGTTGGGGCATTGGCCGCCGTCCTGGCGGGATTAATCATCGGCATACCATGCCTCAGGCTGAGGGGGACCTATCTGGCCCTTACCACTTTGGCGTTCCCTGTTATATTGATGGGAATCGTGTTTGCGTTTCCAGGTATTACAGGTGGTGAACTGGGTGTGTCAGGGCTTTCTCGCCTTTCCAGCTCTCGGTTGCTCGATTATTACATCACCGCTATCCTTATGCTGGGGCTGTGTACCTTAATGTGGAAGATCACCGACTCAAATACCGGAATAATTTTGCATGCAATCCGGGAGGACGAGATAGCTGTCAGAGCGGCGGGGATAAACACAACAAAGTATAAATTATTGGCATTCAGCCTCAGTGGTTTTTTCGCAGGTATCGCGGGCGGCTTGTATGCCCATTTCATGAGAATAGCTGGCCCCTCTACGCTGGAGGTATCCATGTCATTTCAGGTTGTCATTTGGTCCGTGTTTGGGGGAATAGTGAGTATATACGGACCGGTGGGAGCAGTGTTTGTCCTTTTTCCGTTTTTGGAATTCATGAGGTTCTGGCCTGAATATCGAACCCTCATGTTTGCCGTTTTGATACTTTTGATCCTTCTATATATGCCAGATGGGCTTTTCCCTTGGATAAGAGACAAGATAGAAACGGAATGCCCCAGGTGTAAGGTCAGGAATATCGCTACGAGGAGAACGTGCCGGGTGTGTACCGCCCCACTTCATTTGGAATAGCTGCGTGTAATGGGCTAGGAGAGAACGGGGTGAGATGTGCCACTGCCCGAGTTGCTTACAAGGGGTAACCAAAATCTTTAGAAGGTAAAGGGTATTTGCTATGGAAGCAAAAGAGCTTTATTTGTCCAAGCCATGGCTACAGTATTATCCCGAGGGCGTCCCTGAATTCGTGGATATCCCGGATATGAGTGTACCCGAATTATTTGACCAAGTAGCTCAAAAGTATAAGAAAAAGAATGCCCTTATATTTTATGGGAAAAAGATAAGCTACTCAATGCTGAAGGAGGCGGTGGATAGGTTTGCGACAGCTTTGCATGATATTGGCGTCTCAAAGGGAGGCACAGTTGCCCTTTACTTGCTGAATTGCCCGCAGTACGTAATAGCCTATTTTGCCACCCTCAAACTCGGGGCCAAGGTTACTCCCATAAGCCCCGTTTATACAAGCAAGGAAGTCAGACACCAGTTGCAGGACAGCGACGCCAAGCTAGTGGTATGCGAAGATATCCTCTATGACAATGTAGAAAAGAGTGGAGTGAGCCTTGACGCGGTAATTCTTAGTAACATAGGGGATTACCTTCCTCCGTTAAAAAGGTTGTTTGGTAAGGCCGCACTGGAAAAGGCCTACCAAGGAATGGAGGTGCCTTCCGAAGAATTTATTAGGCAAAAGGGCCTCTTGCAGTTCAAGGAACTGCTCAAAAAATACCCTCCGGGTCCTCCAAAAGTAGATATTGATCCTAAAAACGATTTGGCCGCATTGCCCTATACAGGGGGTACCACCGGTCTTCCAAAAGCAGCAATGTTGACTCATAATAATATGGTGGCGCTTCAGGCTCAAATAACAGCTTTTTGGCCATTGTTTGAGGAGGGCAAAGAAGTTACTATAGCATTCTTGCCCTTCTTCCACATATACGGCCAGGTGGTCGTAATGCTCAGCGGTTTGGTCCAGGGCTCTACCCTGGTGCTCTTTACGACTCCAGATTTTGATGAAATCCTCACTGCCATAGAGCGCTATCAGGCCTCGGCCTTTTACGGAGTTCCTACTTTATACGAATATCTTAAAGAATACGAAAAGACCGATAGGGTCAATTGGCGTAAACTCAAGTTGATAGCTTGTGGGGCGGACACTCTGCACGAGACAACGATCCACGAATGGGAGCGCAGGACGGGAGCAAAGATCCTGGAGGGCTATGGAATGACGGAGACCACAGCAGTGAGCCACAGCACTCCATTTGATAGGCCGAAGGCAGGTTCCTTTGGTGTTCCTCTGCCGAATGTGGACGCTGCTGTAATAGAGGTGGAAGGTACGGAATTTGTTCCCGTGAATGAAGTAGGTGAGCTCATCCTCAGCGGGCCAAATATAATGCAAGGATACTGGAAGAGACCAAAAGAAACTGAGGAGTCGCTTATTGAATTGGATGGGCGGAAATGGCTGCGGACCGGGGATCTAGTGCGCATGGATGAAGAGGGCTATTTCCATTTCTTTGATCGCAAACGTGATTTAATCAAATACAAGGGTTATTCTGTTTTTGCAAGACACGTTGAAGAGGTTCTTTACAAGCATCCCCAAATCAAAGCGGCCGGTGTGGTAGGGGTGCCGGACCCATCTGTTGGCCAGATAATCAAGGCATACGTGGTTTTACAAAGCGAGGCCAGGGGTAAGATCTCCGAGGAAGAGATAATAGAGTTTTGCAAACAACATTTGGCACATTACAAGGTTCCAAAGATTATCGAATTCAGGGGGGAGCTCCCCAAAACTGACGTGGGTAAGGTTTCTCGCAGGGAGCTGAGAGAAGAAGCAGAGGAGAGTTGACATGGGGGTGGCTTTCCTGGAGATAAATTCGCTGAACAAATCCTTTGGCGGGCTTCAGGCGATCAATGATGTAAACTTTTCAATGGGCCGTAATGAGATGGTAGGGCTCATCGGGCCTAATGGTGCTGGTAAAACTACATTTCTGCGCCTTATAATGGGCATCCTTAAACCAGATTATGGGAGCATAAGGTTCAAGGGCAAGGAGATAGTTGGGAAAAAAACGTGGGATATAGTGAATCTCGGTATCGCATGTACATTCCAAACCATGAGGCCTTTTCGTCGGCTTCCCATAATTGCCAATGTTATGGTTTCCTGTCTATCGCCCAGGGCAATGAAAAGGGGTGAGTGGGTAAAGAAGATCGAAGCAAAGGCCATGGACGCCCTTGAGTTCGCGGGCATCTCCGATATGGCTCTGGAAAAGGCCTCGGTTCTGTCCCAGGGTGATCTTAAAAGGTTGGAAGTGGCCCGGGCAATTGCCACTGAACCCGAACTTCTTCTGTTGGACGAGCCATTTGGCGGTTTAAGCCGTGCGGAGAGCGATCTTATGGCAAAATCCATTAGGCGGCTTCACAAAGGGGGGAGGTTCGGAAGGCTGCACAGTGAAGGGCCGGCAATGATTATCATTGAACACAAGCTTCAGCAGCTTATGAAAATAGTGGACAGGATCGTGGTCTTGAATTTCGGTACTATCATCGCCGATGGAAAGCCCGAGGAGGTTGTCAAAGACTCTAAAGTGGTTGAGGCCTATATCGGTCAGGAGGACGTATAAATTGTTGCTTAGCGTTGAGCATTTGACGGTCTGCTATGACAAAGCCATGCTCCTTAATGATGTTAGCGTGGAAGTTGACGATAAGGAGATGGTGAGCCTGGTAGGGCCTAATGGAGCGGGAAAATCAACACTCCTTCGATCTATCACTGGGCTAGTAGCGTGGGAGCGCGAAATCACCAAAAGATCCACACAAGGAGATATCCTTATCGAAGGTTCTGTGAGCTTTAAAGGGGAAAGGATAGATAAGATGCCTGCTCACGAAATAGTAAAAATGGGACTTGTACTTTGCCCTGAACGCCGTAGACCTTTCCGCGAGATGAATGTTTATGACAATCTTTTAGCAGGAGCTTACCTTATTAAGGACAGGGCTACCATATTAAGTGCCCTCGAGGAAGTGTACACGTTGTTTCCTAGGCTCAAAGAGAGAAAGAACCAGGTCTCTGGTACCCTGTCTGGGGGTGAACAGCAGATGTTGGCTATTGGCAGGGCCCTTATGGCACAACCTGAACTATTGTGTATCGATGAGCCCTCCACCGGACTTGCCCCTATCGCGAGGAATGAGGTCTTTGAAACAATCAGGCGAATACACAAGACAGGTCGAACGGTGCTACTTGTTGAGCAGGAAGTAAGCACTGTATTCAAAATGGCCTCGCGCAATTACGTGCTTTCGTCCGGTAAGATTGTAGGCCATGGTAAGGGGGAAGATCTTTTACAGGATGAAGTGATCCGAAGGAGTTACCTGGGATTGTGAAAGGAGAAGCTTGCCCTATACCTTGGTTTCCTTCCACCATGGATAGAAATCAGGCATGTCTACGGACGGCTTCAACGTAAAGCGAGGCGGACGCTTTTCAAGGAAGCTTGTGATGCCTTCCTTTGCGTCCTCCTGGCGACCGGCCCAGAAAAAGCACCTTGACTCTGCTAGGTGGGCCGCTTGGGGGTCAGGCTCCGAATATCCATGCCATAGTAAGGCTTTTGCAAGGGCCACAGACACGGCAGAGGTGTTATGGGCGATTTCTTGAGCAATCTTTAGCGCCTTCTTGAGGACCTGATCCCGGGGAACGACATAGTTAAAAAGCCCGGAATCTGCGGCGTCAGAGGCCTTGAAGATGCGACCAGTGTATACCCATTCAGTGGCCTTGGCCATGCCCACAATACGAGGGAGGAACCACGAGGAGCATGCTTCGGGCACAACTCCGCGTCGGGCGAATACGAAACCTATTTTTGCATCTTCTGCCACTATGCGCATGTCCATGGAGAGAGTGAGGGTTATTCCAATGCCGACTGCGTGGCCGTTTATGGCGGCTATGACAGGTTTGCGGCACGAAAAGATGGCCAGTGCAACTTGGCCTCCGCCATCGCGGTGTTCACTGAGCCGAATCTTGCGGCCTTCGTGTTTTTCGTAGTTGAACGTGGAACCTCCGGAGGAGAGATCAGCACCGGCACAAAATGCGCGTCCTGCGCCAGTAACCACGGCGGCACGGACCTGGTCGTCGCGATCCACTTGTTCGAAAATCCAGATCAACTCCTTGCGCATGGTAGGAGTGAAGGCGTTGAGTTGATCCGGGCGGTTGAGCATGATTGTGGCAACACCATCTTGGACGATGTATTTGGTCTGGGTAAGTTTCATCAGGTTCTCCCTCATTTCATGAAAGTGGTACCCTGTTTAGCAGCAAAGAAAATATTGGTCAAGTGGATAACTGTCAAGGTTTCTTATTTTTGCATGGCTTAAGGGAGGCGGAGGAGGAATATTTTTCTTCTTGAATAAAGCAAAGGGACCCTATTTTCGTTATGGCGTTCGGATTCGGTGAAGGACATGAAAGGACATAGCTGTAACAATGACTACAATTCACAGGATAGAGGTGCCCATTCCCTTCCCATTGAAATCGGTGAATTGCTATTTTGTGGAGGATTCCATACCGACGCTCATTGATACAGGTGTACTTAGCAAGGAAGGCTTTCGCCTCCTAAAAGAAGGGGTAATGCGAACAGGCAACAGGATCGAGGATATTAAAAGGATCATTCTGACCCACGGCCATACTGATCATTCGGGGCTGGCGGGAGAGCTTTCTTCCCTCAGCGGGGCACAGGTTTATATCCACTGCTGGGATGTGAACAAGACCAGGAGATCAGATGACGGATACATTGAGGAGGTAAAGGAAAACTTCAGCCGTTACTTCAAGGAGGCCGGTCTTCCACGAGAGGTCGCGGAGATGATCGTTGCGGCAGTTGAGGATAGGTATAGAAGA
>Ga0190360_1001482_pt1 | contig 12104 bp, 12 predicted proteins | sample 48721834_MG_FD_161271 | JGI IMG/M metagenome (GOLD analysis project Ga0190360, IMG submission 161271) | Hydrothermal vent microbial mat bacterial communities from Southern Trench, Guaymas Basin, Mexico - 4872-18-3-4_MG | ecosystem: Environmental > Aquatic > Marine > Hydrothermal vents >... | reverse complement strand
CTGCACCGTCTGTAATTAAAGTCGAGGGTAGGAGTAGATATTCACCGTTCTGGAGGTCTGATGAGATTAAGTCACCTCTTAAACTCCCAGCACCAATTCCAGTAACATATATTTCTTGATAGGTTTCTGGGACATATGGGTCCAGGTTATCAAGTCTTAGGACTGATATAAAGAATTGTCCCAATAAAGGAAAGCCAGCACCATATAATGTACATCCAGACGCGACATATGATACTGCACTTAGTTGCTTAACACCCGAAATAAGGTCTCCATTTTTTGGGTCATTTATACCAATTCCATTTGCTTTAATATAAATTTCTCTCTCTAAGACTAATGAGACATTATTTCTATCAAATATAACTACAACAATCGTATAATTCCCAGTTTGAAATAGCCAATCAGTCGACCATTGAAATCTATATATAACTGATGGCTTTAGGTTAGTTTCATTTATAGTAGACCAATTACTAACAAATTTTCTAATTCCATATAAATAATTTAATTGAAGCCAAGTATATGAATATACTTTAATTGTTGAAATATTAACAGGCCCACTTGTTACATTTATTGTAATGTTAATAAGTTCAAAATGTTTTTTTGAAATATAGCCTTCGACTGGATTTAATATTTCTGCTTGTAATGATACATTATAATTTATTTTAATTTCTTTTGTTATCTCTTGAGAATATCCTTGAGAATATAATTTGATCTCAAAGATATAATTACCATTTGGGATATTATAGAAATTTACTTTATTAAGCATCGATGAAAACCAAGTATCGTTTGTCATTTGATAAACAACTCCTTTATGCATAATTGATTTATTAACAGAAGTCATTGAAATTAAATGTCCATTATTGTGTGAATCAATTAATAATTTAGTGTAATTTGGTTGAGTGCATTCATGCATGTAAATCTCTTTTTTTACACTCGAACTAACATTATAGATAAAGCTAAGAATTTCAGTATTTTGCTCTAAATAAGATATTAAAATATTTCCTGTTATATCTATTGCAATAGAACAAGCGAAATCAGATGTTTTATTTCCATTATTAGTAATATTGTTTTTATTCGACCAAATTCCACTTGAACTAATATTGAAATACTGAATATCATCATTCTCTCCGCTATAAATAATATGTTTGTTATTATTTGAATCAATTTTGATATAACCATAAGTAGAATACCTAGAATCGGTAAATTCGTTTAGAATTTTAATTTCACTAGTTTTACCTGAAATCATTGAATAATTTAAATAGCAGAAGCGGTAGGGTGAGCTAAAATTAACTGCCAATAAATGGAATACCATTGATGAGTCTAAATCTGCACTTATTGCCATCAAATTATTCATATTAGTAATATTTACTATAGACCCTAAAATTCCACCCAAAAAAATACCTCGATAATTTATATTAGTACCATTACTCCATATTGCATAAATGGATGTCCCGGAATTAAGTAAAATTGGGAATTTATTATTTATACCATGTGAAATAGCAATTGGAACTCCAAAATTCCCATTTGTATTATTTACATACATAATAGTCTCAGTAGGGTTCTCTTCCGTAAACGCTATATGAACATTGTCTAAAGAATCAGTAGCAATTGCAACAAATGTATCATTAAAAGTATTATTTGTAATTTGAACGACTTCCCAGTTAGTCCCATTAAATTTTTGATAAAAAACATCAAATGTTGTGGGCTTTACTCTTTTTGAATAAACAACATGAATATTATTGTGAGAATCAAGACATGCATCGAAATATAGAACATCTTTTGAATCATCGTTAAAATTAGAAAAGTCATAAACATTTGATAGAGAAAACTTCGCTTCTGGTGGAATATTATTAAATTTGGACCATACATTCTGGTTTATATAGAAATCTTTGGGTTTCCAAACATTTAATTCTAATGAATCCACCTTTTTAGGATTAGTAAATTTTACTCTAATTGGAATTGAGGTATTAATTTCACTATTAGGCGATAATAATCTTATGTCATTGATCGGATTAGAAAAATTCACTTTTAATTCTTTTAATTCTCCAATGCCACGCCAACTTGGCTCATAATCTAGTAACGTATAGGTTAATTTTGATGGTTCATCAAAATCTACGAATTTATTATTTTGATAGCTAAAATTTTGAACTCCGCAATTTTCTAGATATAACATAATTGTAGAATATAATTCATTTGCAATTCCTTGAGAGGCAGCGGATATTTTTGATAAATTAAGAACATCAAATATGTCTAAAGTAAAGTTATTTAAAGTCCCAAAATTGAAAAAGTTTGTATAGTCCATGTGGATTGTTGTCATTTTTTGAACTGGTTTTCCTGCATTGTTCAAAATAATCCATTGCAAATCTGCTTTAGATGCTGAATTTATAGCATTTTGAGAAAAAATATCGCTTAGCCCATGTGGTACATCGTTTTTAAATTTAGAAAAAAAGTAATCAAAATTTATTAATCCAGAAAAATTATTCCCAAAAATATAGGTCATTAAGTTTGAATTATAATTTTTTGGATTATAAGGAAATGTCCCACGTGATTGAAATGGAAATTTTCCTAAATAATTTACTTTTGGAATTCCAAATGCATTTTCAAAGTCTTTTATTAAAATATTACAATGGTCAAGAGCTATCTTAGGACTTATTAAAGATGAAGTAGCTATTCCAATGAAGTAATCGGGTTTCGGAAGATCATAGTAATCAAAAAGATCATATTTATCTAAATGCTTCTGGACAATAAAAAAAACTGCATATTTTCCATTATACTGCGGTAAAGAAAGGTCTAGTCCGAAATCTAAGTTCGTCCAATTAAAAATTCCATCAAATGTTAAATTTCCATATCTATCCACATTGATATTTACTGATTCATAAAATTTTCCTGTTTTATTATAAGTCTCGTAATTATAATTCGTATTAATTCCTTGATTTGTAGTTTCTTTAAATGATTTTGGCGTAGATACAGTATTTGATACAAATATACCCGAATAGAATAATTGAAATGGTAAAATTGTTGATACCATTAGTGCTAAAATTATGAAATTGTATATTTTATGTATTTTATTGCTCATTTTAATCATTTTTATCCTTAAATAATAAAGTTAAATAAAGTAATAAAAAGTCTATAGTGAAAATTAAAATTTTGAATATTTATATTTTAATGTTTTATTAAATTAAGATTGAAAAATATTCAAATTTTTACACAAGAAACATATATGAAATACTTAAAAAATGATAATAGGTGTTTTTATGGGCTATCCATATCAAGCTGACTGGTGGTACAAATATTTTTGGTTTATAAAAATTGATGCTACAAACATGGCAGATCCAACAATAGCCGTGACAGTTCCAGCAATGATCATTATGGATATAGTAGTCTATATGTTATCCATCTTGACTTTTTATCATTCATATAAAAATTTTGGGCTATGGAAATCTGTTTTATTTTTAGGTGGTTCATTTTTTTATACTGGATTAGAAGAAATAATATGGATGACATTTGGATATTTTAATCCGAGTTTTCCAACATACCAATTTAATTATTATAAAGCAGGGTTCACTTGGTTTTTATGTATTCCTGTTGCGACTTGTCTTGGGTGGTATTTTCTTGCGTATGGATGTTTCTATATAGGCGAAAAAATCTTTAATAGTTGGAATAAAACTAATTGGGGTTTAGTAAAAACTGCAACTGTAGCTGGGCTTCTGGCTATGAATATAGATTTAATGGTAGACCCTTTTGCAGTCAGAAATGAGCAATGGTATTGGTTATCTACACAGAGTGAAACTATCTGGATACTGGGAATTCCCTATTCTAATTTTATTGGATGGTTCTTGTTAATTTTCTTATTCGCAATTTTCTGGAAAAAAGTAACTGATCTAAAACCAAAATATGGGGCTACTAAAACAACGATTATTTTTAGTGTAGGACTTATGGGCCTTTTATTTATGACAATAGGAATTATATTTATAATATCAATAATTTTTAGTCCATTTAATGGGACGATAATAGGATTTATGTGAAAAGAGATGATTTAAAATGAAAAGAGACTATTTTCCAATCATTCCGATAGTAGTTTTTATGGCCTTAATGCTATTAATAGGGAGTTCAGTTTTTAATGGTGGTATAGTAAATACTCAACCTCAATTTGCAGGGACTTTTCCGTTAGACAGTTTTAAATATTTAGTACTTAATCTTATAGAGCTTCCCGCAATTATTATTGTAATGTATGCTATATATAAAATCAAAAAAGAAAATAAGAATAAAACCAACGCTTAACTTCTAAAAAATTTTTCTTTTTTTCATTATCTATTTAATAAATTAAAATAATTTCTTGAAAATTATTTATTTATTATTAATTCTTAAAATCGGGTTCTTATTAGACTTGTTATTTAAATTTAATCTATTTAATTTTATTATGGCAAATATTTTTTTATTAAAATTTATGAATTCATAATTATGATATGGCACACGAAAATTTCTGAAATGATAGGATGTAAGTATCCAATTCTTTTAGGAGCTTTTGCTGGGTATGATAATTCTATTTTAACAGCAAAAATTAGTGATGTTGGAGCATTTGGTGTATTAACGGCTTCGGCATTTGAGACTATTGATGAATTTAAAAACGCAATACTACGAATTAAAGAGGAAACTAAAAATCCTTTTGGTATAAATTTCTCATCAACAGTAGATATTAATCCGGATCATATATTTTATAAATATCTCAAGATTGCACAAGATGAAGGAGTAAAGACAATAATAACTGCAGCTTCGAAAATTGAAACTTTTGGGAAACAAATCAAAGAATACGGATTAAATTGGATTCATAAAGTTACAACTATGCGACATGCTATTTCTGGTGAAAAGATGGGCGCCGATGCGGTTATCTTAACAGGCTTGGAGGGTGGCGGCCTAAAAAGTCCCAATCAAAACACTTTTCTGGTCAATATGGTAAATGCTAAAAAGTTAATAAATATACCTGTTATTGCTTCTGGCGGCTTAAGCGATGGGAAAAGTATATTAGCCGCTTTAGTATTAGGTGCGGAAGGGGTACACATGTGTACTGCATTCCTTGCAACTTTTGAGAGTCCTATTCCAGATTCATGGAAAGAAAAAATTATAGCAGCTAACTGCTTCGATTCTAAATTTATACAAAAAATCTATCACTTTGAAAAGCCAGAGCCTAAATATGTAAACATGTCAATGGCAGTTGGTACTATCAACAAGATAATTACAGTAAAAGAATTTATCAATAATATTATTAATGAAGCCGAAATTTTGGTAAAAAAATTGTGTAATAATAAATAATAAAATATCTTTTTAAATTAATTTCTAATTCAATTTTCTTTTTATTTATTTATGGTTTTACTTCTACCCATATAGGGCCCATCCAAGCTGCACCACCGTTAGAGTCGGTCATTCTAATATAATAATAATCCGCTCCATCAGTATTCATTTGTGATATATTAACGGGTAAAATAGATTTCTTATGTATGTAATATTTACCGTTTTTTAGAATAAAATGTGTGTAATTGGCACCAGTTATAAGTGAATTATCAGTTAGATTTGTCCTCCAAATTGGACTGTTGATATGATCAAAACTTTTCCATAATTCTGAATTTTTATAAATGTTTAATTGAGTAATGTTTGACATAATATTTGATTGCATTGAAACTCCATCAGCACAAGCTAAAATTTCCAAATTCCGGGTCGTATTTTTATATTTAACATAAACTGTAGATTCATTTTGCCCAACAGAAATTCCATTAATTCTAAATTCAAGATAATGTCGGTTTACCCATGTTGTTGCATAACCAGATCTAGACTTTAAAGCATCAAATACTGCAGTCCTGTTAAGATTTGATGTAAATATTCCCGTTAGTCCTCCAGGATATGGATGATTGAACCTATATCCAGAGAAGGTATATGGATATTGGTTTAGGCAGCGTGCTTCAGTATGACTTATTGAATGCCCAAGTCTTCCATCATGAGTATCTCCAGATGCCATTATCCCATATCTTCTACCCATTCTTAATGCATCTCTAACGGAATATCCATGTTCCGTTAATTTATCAACTGATGGATATAAATTATCATTACCAATACATTCGCATGACCCATGAACTGAATATATTTCAATCATTCTGTTTATTTCATCATCATTAAATGCATAATCTGAAGCAAATTGCGACCTTAATGTATGGTGTGTCCATGCAATAAATTCATCATGAGTTTTCTGCTTTATATGGTCATATAATTCATAAGGCGTCCGTTGAGTGTATGTACTAAAATAGGGCATCGAATTACCTCTAAAATATACATTAATGTGTCCAAATGACACATCTTGTCCAATAATTACATATTTTGGTGTCCATTCCATTGCTACAAGTGTTACAAATTTGCCTGCTATATTAAATGAATTGGTTATCTCAATATATTTCTGAAATAAATTAAATAAATCGATATCTCCTATTCTTAAAAAGTGCTCGGAATGGTCTGTTAGAGCAGCAAAATCTAATAGTGATACATACCGTGCAAATTTATATGTGTCTTCAGGAAGCCCAGAACCATCTGAATAAGTCGTATGTCCATGAAGATCTCCCCAATATAGTCTTTTACTCGCTGTCCCAACTGGTTTAACAATAATTGGATTACTCCTGTACCTATAACCTGTATGCGTTTCGATTACTTTAATATAATGAATTCCAGGAGTAGATATACTCATTTGAAATGATTTTTTACCATTATCTGCTCCATTAACAAGATATGCTGGAATTATTCCGCCCCATCTCGAAGTTGAAGTAAATGTATAATTTTTTGGAAGTGTATAATTCGAAGATATTGGTAATAATGTAGTATAATTATATGATTCAATTTGAAACGAGATTTCACCACCATACGAACCGGCTAACCTCTCGAATTCGTCCCATGCTTCCACTGTTATCGTAAAATTCTCGCCAACTTCTACAGTAGAAGGGGCATGACACCACAAGGTGACTTTTTTATTATCAAATGCCACTTTAAAATCTATAAAAAAATATATCCATATATTTAGAAGAATTAAAATTAACCCAATTTTCCCAATTAGCATCAATCTTTTTTTTAACTTACTCATTTTTTATATCATCGTTTATTTTTTATCTGGTAGGTGCAATTGTAAAAAAAAGTCCAAAATAAAATAAAATAAAAATCTGAATTACAATTAAAAATATTGCACTATAACTAATTTTCTTGTCATTTTGAAACAACAAAATTCCAGTACAAATTAATCCCAACGGAAATACTGTCGGATATGATAATGGAATTCCTATAATAAAAATTATTGTGTAAATTATCCTCTTTATTTGATGTTTTTTTACATTTTCTGCCGTTTTATCTTCCAGACTATTATCATTATCTTTCTTATCCATTATATTTACTTTTTACAATTTATTTTTAAAGTTTTATCCTCATTAATAAAAAAATTTCAGAAACTAACGACAAATATTAATACTATCTTTTTTCAATAATAAATTTTTAATCGTAAATTAAATCAATTCCACATATTTATTAGAAATTAATTAAATCCGAGTTTTTATGAATTCCTATGTTTTATTGTCACGAGTTTTTTCCTTTTAATTTTTTCAACTTTTTTTTTCACATTCTTTCTATTAAATTTAATGATAGTCCAATTGACCTCCCTACCATTATTTTCTCAATTTCGTCCTTTTTATTATCTCCTCCATTTCCTCCACAAGCTCTGGAAATTCTCTTATCGTTAAATAAAAATTTATTTGAAGTATTTAGAGATAAAAAAATGCGTTTTATATGTATGAATTATAATGCATTAATCACAACACACCCCGTGTTTTGATGCATGATGCCCTTGAAAATGATTTAGAGGAAAGCGTAAAAGAACTTTGTATTCGATATGGAAAATGCATTGATGCTTGTAAAAAAGATGCAATATCTTTTCGGACGAAAAATAATCGTTTAAAAATTCGTAAAATAGAAACACTCACGTGTCTTTCAATCACAATTTTTTGGACTACTTTTTATTTAATTATAGCAATTATTTAACTATAATACAAGATTTCAAGTGGATTAAAAGCAAAGTGAAAATGTTAAATGGTATTTAGTTTAAATAATACATTACAAATTAAGAAATATTTAAAAATGAGAAAAAGAATAGAATTCATAGATTTATATGATAGAAGAGAATTTCAATAAAAAAGATGGGATACAATTTAAAAGTACAAGACATTCTTTATCTCCAACTATAGAATATACCCCTAGTAAACCCAGATTGGGTAGGCGAGAGAGTGTCCCCCATTCTGAAGGTATTCATTACCTTTATGATGTTTTAAAGACTAATTTTCCCAATTCGACTCCTTTACCCGATTTACATCACTATTTCAAACTTGGAGATGAACTTATTGACTTGATATTTGATGTTTCTTTCTTTTATAATTGGAAATTTTCCTATGCATTATCGTCATATAAATCATTTGACTTTAATAATAGAGTACCTGACATGGCAATTAATATTTTATCAAAAAGTACTTGGAGAAGAGACATCGGAGAGCACGTAGATTATTGCGAAGCTTTGAAAATTCCTGTTTATGTAGTATATTCTCCATATGATGTTGCAACAAATTTGTATAAGCCTCCATTCTTAAGGGTATATGTCCTTAAAGATGATATATACGTCCATAAAGATTGTAGAGAATTTACATTAATAGAGGGAGAAAATAAATTAGACCTAGAAAAAATTATTGATTTAGGCGAGAACTTACCATTTAGAATGGGACTAATGTTGAGGAAAAAGAAATTATATGGTAATTTTGAATTATATCATTTAATACTTATTGATAGAGAAGAAGATAAAATACTGCCTACTAAATTTGAGATGGAGAGAGAAAAGGCGGAAAAGGAGAGAGAAAAGGCGGAAAAGGAGAGAGAAAGGGCGGAAAAGGAGAGAGAAAGGGCAGACAATCTTAATAAACTTCTTCAAAAGTATAAAGAGAAATTTGGATTAATATAGACTGGTCAAAAATTATTAAATAAATGTTTTTTCCGTTAATAAGTATTTTTCTTATTTTTAGAAGCAAACTATTTTTTTTTTTAAGAGACCAGTATTACGGAGAGCGTATCTTCCAAATGATCCTGAGCGAAATATTAGTAAAAATAGATGTAATATATTATAATATGCAACAATTACAATATTTACCGGAAATAAATTAAGTTTATTATCCAGATGAATACGGCTGCCCCCGTTATATGTTATGTTCTTTTTATAATTTTTATTTTTCGTTCCTTGAAAATTTCAACAGGGAGTGTGGTCTAAGACGCCCGAAATTTGATAAAGACATATTATTTAGATGTCTTATGTTAAAGACACTAATGATACCAAATAATTATAGGTTTTTAATAGCAAAGTTAAGGCTTAATAAGGATTTAGCTAAAATAGTAGGACTTGACCCCAATAAAATCCCAAGTGCCTCCATTTTAAAGAAATTTTTTCATGAACTTGATATTGATACTTTATACGAAATAAATCTACGATTAATTAATGAGTTGCGTTAATATAATATCCTGAATTTTGATAGAATTGTGGTGGATTCGGTGCCAATTGAGTCATGTTTCAAGCATCCGACTAAAAGAAGGCAGGGCAGTACTGATATTGATGCTACACGGGGTTTCTCGAAATTTAAAGGTGGGCGATATTTTGAGTACTAAGCCCATATTATTAACCTGGTATATCTTCTGTTATCACAAAGGTAAACGAATCAGACCAAAAAATAACGGATTTTTTGATTAATTTACTAAAAAAATTGGAGATACATCCGAAATAATTATAAGCATACGCAGGCTATGACAGTGAAGGCAATTATTTCAAGTTGAGAGAGGAGCTTAATTGTATTTGGATAATAAAGTCAAAACCTAGAGGTAAGAAGAGTGTAAAATATACCATAAAAACTATAAATAAAGCAAAGAAATTACTGAAACAAACTGCTTTAGATAAATACATTCCAATAAAAAAAAGGAAAAAAGAGTGTCGATAATGTTGTTGTGTTCTGCAGAGACACAAGATATTTAAAAAGATCTATAAAAAGAGAATATACCTTGAATAAGATAATTAAATCATAAAGAATGTATTTGGGCTAAAGAAAGGAAGGCAACAAGACTTGCCAATATATACAAAGAGATCTTATTAAGATGTATTGTATTATTAGCAATTGCAATAGTATCGGGCCAGTTAGGAATGCCAGAAGTAATGAAGTCTCCTGGATTTCCCCAGAATTAAGAATATCAAAAGAGAGAAGGACAAACCCAAAAGATTTAAAGTCGAAAATTTTTATATAAAGTCGGTCTTTAAGAATTTTTGACCAGCCTAAATATTTTATAAATGATGAAATAAGATGTTACCATTTATTTTTATTTTAGGGTTAAATTTAATTGAGTTTGTTTTGTTTCAATTAATTTATATAAGTTTTCATATTGTAATTTGTTTCGGTATGCTAATTCTTGGATTACATCTTTTATATAATGATAAAAATCTTAGAAAAATAAAAAATATTTTAAAAACTATCGGATTAATTGAATTATTTGATATGATTGTAGTATTTCTTTGTAATTTCCTTATAATTTTTGGCGCTGTATTAGTTTTATTGAGTCCTTTTTTTATGTTTATTGTTGATCTTGCGATTATGTTTTTCATTTATGATACGAATGTGCGATTTTCTAAAATTAAGGTAATTTTGTTATATATTTTAGTAATAGTTTTGTCATTTTTATTAAGTTTATTAATTACAAATTCAATTTTCAACTTAATAAATTACATCTAATCAAATTTTCTATTTCAAATAAAAAATAAATTAAATAAAAAAAAATTTGCCATGTTTTTTATCAACTAAAAATAATCCATCCATAGGTCAAGGAAATAAAGTAAATATATATTTCAATTATTATTACTGCGAGTATTCCTATTAATATCATTTCTAAAGCTGGTTTAATCCAATGCTTCTTCGATTTTGAAATTTTATTTCTTAATATCCCTAACATAAATAGTCCTGTAAACGATGCTATTGTAGCAATAAGAAACGACCAAGTAGGTAATGGAATTAAATAAGGTACTAACGGAATTATTCCACCCAAAATAAATGAAATACCCATTAATATAGCAATGTCCAAAGGGTCTCTTTTTGAAATTAATTGATTATTCTGGTTTTCAATTTTTTCCCAGATTTTTGGATGTGTATTGAAAAATTGCTTAAAATTTTCCAGTTCATCATTTGAAAAATCTTCTACTTTTAAATATTTTTTAATTTTAAAATTTATGTCCATATCGATGTCTTCAAATTTATTCTTTAATTCATTTTCAGTTCTGATCGAGATATAAGCCCCAACTGTCATAGAAACCGCACCTGATGCTATTTCTGCTAATAATGTAATTATCAATAAAACTGGATTTAAAATAACAAGAATCGCAATTCCTACTAATAATACATACGTAGAAATAAGTCCATCTTGAAATCCAAAAACAAATTCCTTAAAATTTTCTTTAAAAATAAATTTAATGTTGTTTGAATTATTTTCCTTCATATTAATTAATTAATAGTCTAATTATAAATAATTTAATACATTGAATTATTTTTATATGAATTATTTTCATAGTTTAAATAAATTGAATGATTTTGAGGTAACTATAGATTATATTTGAATTTTTAGAGATATATAATAAAATTACATTAATGTTTTATTTAAAATAATATACTATATAATATATCTTAATTTTAAATTAAAATAGAGAATATTAGATATGGAATATAAATCAATCTCTTGTTTTATTATTAATTTATTACAGATTTTAAGTCTTTTAATTTTAAAAACATTGGTTGAAAAAATTGTAAAGAGATAATAGTGAAATCATTTAAATTATAATAGAAAAATTTAGAAAAATGATTTTTTAATTGGAAAAATAGCAATCTTATATATATTTTAATAGTAAAATAAATATTAAAGAAATTCCACATATTAAAACCAAAAAATTTTAAAAAATGGGATTAATAATGAGAAAAACGAAATTTAAATCTTATTTTATAATCTTAACTTTTATTTTAATG
>Ga0190360_1001481_pt1 | contig 12108 bp, 9 predicted proteins | sample 48721834_MG_FD_161271 | JGI IMG/M metagenome (GOLD analysis project Ga0190360, IMG submission 161271) | Hydrothermal vent microbial mat bacterial communities from Southern Trench, Guaymas Basin, Mexico - 4872-18-3-4_MG | ecosystem: Environmental > Aquatic > Marine > Hydrothermal vents > Microbial... | reverse complement strand
AAGATGAAGATAACAGCAGTAATGTGGGGCAGTGATATGCCCCTTTTAATAGAGGCAAGTAAGGAGCTCGGAATAGAGCTAAGCGCGTGGTCCACGCACGATGTGGAAGATGATGCAAAGCGAGAGGACTGTATAAAATCCTTTGAGCACGCGGACGTCATCCTCTTACACCCATCAAATGAAGAATTTTGGGATGAGCTAATCGAAAGGTTGAATAAAGATGTGCCAACAATCTCTTTCGGACATGATTCATCCTTCTGGCAGCTTTCAAACGTTCCTCTGGAGGTTGTTGCAACGGTCAATGCCTATCATGTGTATGGTGGGTTGGAAAACACGAAGAACATGCTTCACTATATCGGGAAAGAGGTTTTAGAGCTGGATTATGAATACGATGCCCCGAAGGAGACGATGTGGCAGGGGATATATCATCCAGATGCCGAAACTGCTTTTGAGAGCATAGAAGACTATTTCGAGTGGTATAAACCCTCACGGAAACACAAAGTCGGCATTCTCTTCTTCAGAACCTACTGGGCAAATGGAGACCTTGAGATCGTGGATGCATTAATCCGCGAACTCGAAAAAGAGTTCGATGTGATTCCCGCCTTCTCTTACGGTGCAGGTGATAAAGAACTGGGTGCTAAATCGAGCAGCGAAGTCATTGATGCATTCTTTATGAACAGGATTGATGCACTAATAAACCTTCAATCGGTATTTAGTGCCGCTGGTGAGGCTAGCGCGGTCAATGCACTGAAAGAACTTGATGTCCCGGTATTTCATCCTCTGATGCCGTACCACACGACCGAAGAAGAATGGCGAAGGGGAAATCAGGGGTTGAGCAGCCTTGAAGTCGGCTGGAGTGTTGCGATGCCGGAATTGGAGGGTGTAATCGAACCGATAATTATAGGAGCTCTAAGAAGAGATAGCGATGACAAATTTGAGCGGCATACGCAGATGGAAGAGCGTGTGAAAAAGCTCGTGCATAGAGTGAAAAAATGGATAGCACTGAAAGATAAACCAAAATCCGAGAGAAGAGTTGCATTTATCCTCCATAACAATCCCTGTGCAGGCGTTGAAGCAACGGTAGGTAGTGGTGCACATCTTGATACTTTAGAGAGTGTAGCGAGGATATTGAGGAGGATGAAAGAGGAGGGCTATTCTACCGAGCCACCGGAAGATGGTAAAGCGCTTATAGATGATATTATGAGCAGGAAGGCAATTTCAGAGTTCCGATGGACGACGGTGGACGAGATCGTAAGCAAGGGTGGTGCACTTGCACTGATCACCAAGGAGGAGTATGAGAAATGGTTCGCAAAGCTATCGCCCGCTGTCAGGGAGAAGACATGCTCCGCATGGGGATACCCGCCCGGTGAGGCAATGAATGGTGTTCCCGCAGCAATGGTCTATGATGATAAGATCGTGGTAACAGGCGTAAAATACGGAAATGCAGTGGTATGCGTGCAGCCGAAGCGTGGCTGTGCGGGTTCGCGCTGCGATGGCAGGGTATGTAAAATACTGCATGACCCGGAAGTTCCTCCGCCTCATCAATACCTCGCCACTTATCACTACTTAGAGGCTGGTTTTCATGCTGATGTCATCGTCCATGTAGGAACGCACGGCAACCTGGAATTTTTGCCTGGCAAGTCCGTCGCGCTCTCCGAGAGCTGTTATCCCGATGTTGCTATCGGGAATCTCCCGCATCTGTATATCTACAATTCCGATAACCCGCCAGAAGGGACAATCGCAAAGCGGAGGAGCTATGCAACGATTATAGACCACATGCAAACCGTAATGACCGAAAGTGGCTTGTATGGCGATTTAAAAGAGCTTGAAGACCAGATTGCAGAATATAACAGGACAAAAACATCGGACAGGGCAAGAGCACATGCCTTAGAGCACATTATTATTGATTTGATAAGAAAAACGAAACTGTCAGAGGAGATAAAGCTTGATAAGAGGTTAGAGAATGGATATTCCTTTGAGAAGATAATAGAACTTGCACACAACGCTATCACACGCATATACAACACGCAGATTCCTGATGGCATGCATATCTTCGGTGAGATACCGCATGGCTCTAAAAAGGTTGAGCTCATCAATTCGATACTGAAGCATGACTCAGAGCTGAGGAAAATAATCATAAAACTTATGGGACTCGATATTGAGCCGTCAGATGCGGGAAGCGAGCTTTTAGCCATGGTGGATGGTATTGCAAAGGAGTTTATTTCTGCTTCCTTATCTGGAGAAGAACCTCTGGAAGCTGCGAAGAGAATATTGGGCGATAGATTAAATGTAAATGTAAATGTAAATGCGGATAATAAGCTCTCTCTGCTGAGACAGAAGATAATGGATATTTCTGCAAGGATAGAAGCATCAGACGAGCTGGGGAGTTTGCTCCATGGATTCGATACCGGATACATCGAGCCAGGACCTTCGGGGCTTATAACAAGAGGAAACATAGAGATACTCCCAACTGGCAGGAACTTTTACTCGCTTGACCCTTTCAAGATACCAACAAAGGCTGCGTGGGAGATAGGTAAGCGACTTGCGGATGGTGTAATAAGGAAATACGAGGAGGAAAACGGAAAACTTCCGGAGAACATAGCAATGTACTGGATGGCATCGGACATCATGTGGGCGGATGGCGAGCAGCTCGCACAGATAATGCATTTAATCGGTGTGGAGCCTGTCTGGGAAGATGGAAGGGTAAAAGGCTACAGGATAATTCCCTTAGAAGAACTCGGTCGTCCAAGGATGGATGTAACTATCAGAGTGAGTGGGATTACGAGAGACTGTTTTTATAACTGCATCGAGCTCTTAGACGAGGCGATACGGGAGGTCGCAATGCTTGATGAGCCCATAGAAAAGAACTATTTGAGAAAGCATATACTGGAGAATGTGCGAGAAAATGAAGATGCAGATGGGAATGAATTTGCACGGATATTCGCGAGTAAGCCCGGAACTTACGGTAATGGTGTGAATCTGGCGGTATATGCATCGGCTTGGGAGAAGGATAAGGACCTTGCAGATGTTTTTGTGCAATGGAACAGCTATGCCTATGGTAAGAACGTTTTTGGGATTGAAGCGCGGGAAGCATTGATATCGCAGCTTAAAACCGTTGATTTGACATTTAATAAGACCGTTACAGATGAATACGACCTCTTTGGCTGCTGTTGCTATTTTGGAACGTACGGCGGGCTCACAACTGCTGCAAGAGAGCTCTCCGGGCATGCGGTCTCAGCATATTATGGTGATACGAGAGACCGCGACAGGATTGAAGTGAGGACGCTCGCAGATGAGATTCGGCGGGTTGTTAGAACAAAGCTCCTGAACCCGAAGTGGATAGAGGGGATGAAACGGCATGGATACAAGGGAGCAGGCGACATATCAAAACGAATAGGGAGAGTTTACGGCTGGGAAGCGACGACACAGGAAGTAGATGACTGGATATTCGATGATATAGCGAGGACTTTTGTTCTGGATGCGGATATGAGAAAGTTCTTTGAGGAGAACAACCCATGGGCGCTGGAAGAGGTAGGAAGAAGATTAGTGGAGGCTTATGAACGGGGGCTGTGGAACGCAGATGAAGAAGTGATAAATGGATTGAGGGGTGCATACCTCGAGATAGAAGGGTGGATAGAGGATAAGATGGGCGAGGTGCGAGGAGATTTTCAAGGAGGTGCGATAGATGTTATAACAGTGGAGGATGTCGAGGTATTGGCGACTAAGGTGAAAGACATACAGAAAGAGTGAAAAATGCCTGAAGAATACTTACCCAATCTGCTTCAGATTATTCGCCTGTTTCGTGAGAGCGTAGCATTAAAGCCCGCAGAAACAAGCTTCCGCAAAGGTTGGAGAGAGGCATTAGCAGGTGAGACCATGCCAGTGTCCGAACTGTGGGAGGGCATTGATACCGAGTGAACCCACCGAACAAGTACATATCGTATTTGGTGAAAATAAAAAAAGCATATAGACGCATAGAGTGTTTGTATTAGGAGTGTTTGCAAATGATCAGTCATATTCTACCCACTTCTCTGCTATACGCCCTTTACTGGATAGCAAGAACTGTTCCTATCATAGCTATAGGAGTATTTGCAACGAGCTTTGCCGTTAACATCGGGCTGATGAGGAAATTTGACAGGTTGACCAAGCCTCTTTCCAGTAAAGCGAATATCAGCACGCTATCTGCTCTTTCGGTGGTGACCTGCGCATTTAGCACTACTGCCGGATACTCCATGCTTGTTGACGGACTGAACGAGAAAATAGTCTCCGAGCGAGAGGTCATTGCAACCACGCTAATCAGCTCTTTCCCAAGTACCCTCTCTCACCTCTTCAACTATTTCATACCCCTGGTGATTCCTGTTTTGGGGTTGACTACTGGAGCTATCTACGTGTGCATAGTGGGGTTTGCGGCATTCTTGAAGACCTGTTTTGGAATATTCCTTGCGAGACTATGGCTAAAAGATACGAAAAACAAAAACTACTCATCCAAACCCATGCCCCTGCCATACACCAATCCTGATCCGGCTCGTGCCCATGTAGGGGATAAGAGAAGTGCATTGGCTAAAAGCGCTAAGAGCACATACAAAATGCTTAAACGGATTGTGCCTACGATGTTCGTCACCCTGATTCTGGTATCCATAGCGATGGAACTGAACCTGTTTAATTCTTTTTCTGCGTTTTTGGAGCCGGTTACAGGCATTTTGGGGTTGGAAAGCGGAGTCGCACTGATCAGTGCAACAGAGATTGTAAACACCTATGCCGGGATAATCCTTGCGGGCAGCCTCCTCACTGAAGGATTAATCGCGACAAAAAGTGTGCTAATTGCCCTATTATTAGGCACGGTGGTATCGTTCTCGGCAAGATTTGTGAAACATTCTTTGCCCTTGCACGTATCGCTTTTTGGACCCCAGTTAGGAGGGAAGACGGTTGTGCTAAACGCAGGAACAACGCTTGTCATACACGTGCTGCTCATCGTAGTATTGTTGATAATTTAGCGTAATCATGGGGATATTAGTTTCAAGCTCTTAGCCCCGCATTTTTCTTAAATTATGCCTTTTTGGAGATACAGACAAAATATCAAAAACTTTATCTAACATCAATATTATCACATTATTTTAAATAGTTATAAATCAAAGACGAAAAATAAAGGGACTGAGGAGAAAAAGGATGCCTCACCATATTAGAAGGAAGATATTACCATTCACCGCGATCGTGGGACAGGAGAAGATGAAGAAGGCGCTTATTTTGAATGCCATTAATCCTCGTATAGGTGGAGTGCTAATACGGGGTGAGAAAGGAACTGCGAAGTCCACTGCCGTTCGTGCGCTTGCAGAACTCCTGCCAGAGATAGAGGTGGTTAACGGCTGTCCGTTCAATTGCAACCCTTATGACGAGGGTGAGATGTGCGACCTGTGCTATGCTAAGAAAACGAACGGTGAGGAACTGGAAGTGGCGAAACGGAGGATGTGGGTCGTGGACCTACCGTTAGGTGCAACTGAAGACCGTGTCGTGGGCTCGATAGATGTTGAGAGGGCGATAAAAGAAGGAATAAAGGCGCTGGAGCCCGGGATATTAGCAGCTGCAAATAGAGGTATTCTCTATATTGATGAGGTAAATCTTTTAGATGACCACGTTGCGGATGTCATTTTAGACTCGGCTGCGATGTCAATAAACGTGGTTGAGCGAGAAGGTGTCTCGGTTTCTCATCCTTCTAAATTCATCTTAGTTGGAACAATGAATCCGGAGGAGGGTGAGCTCAGACCTCAATTATTGGATAGATTCGGTCTACAAGTAAGTGTAGAAAGTATAGACGATCCAGATAAAAGGGTAGAAATAGTGAAGCAGGTGGAGAGTTTTGAAAGGGACGCGGAAGAGTTCAGGACGAGGTTTGAGGAAAACCAGAAAGAGCTGCGAGAGAAGATCGTGCATGCGAAACAGATAATTAATGAGGTGGAGATCAGCGATGATTTGTTGAGACTGATAGCAGATACGTGCATCAAACTCGGTGTCAAAACACATCGTGCTGAAATTGTTATTAATAGAACGGCAAAGACAATTGCGGCTTTTGATGGCAGGAAGAAAGTAACTCTTGAGGATGTAAAAGAGGCGATGGAATTGGCACTCCCGCACAGAATGCGCAGAAAGCCTTTTGAACCACCTAGTTTGGATACTGAAAAACTCGATGAGATGATGTCTGACAGAAAAAAGCAGCAAGAAGAGAAGCATGAGGATAAACAACAACAGCATCAACATCAACATCAAAGGGGCGAGAGAAGAGAAAATAAAGAGAATGAGCACACGCATAAGAATGAGCACCTCGATGCGAATCCAGAAGGTCAGGATGAGAATGGTGATACAGAAGAACAGCAAAAAGAATCTGTTTTTAGCATAGGCGACCCGATTGATGCAAGCGCAGTAAGACAAAAACGTGGGAAAGATAGAATATATCGCAGGAAGATATCTGGAAGGAGAATACCCACACTCTCACTTCACAATAACGGTAAATATGTGCGTTATGGGTTCCCAAGCGGCGAAATAAAGGACGTCGCTCTTGATGCTACTATACGTACAGCGGCACCTTACCAGAAAGAGAGAGAAAGAGAACATGAGTCTGATTTAGCAATAGTTATAAAAACGCAGGATATTCGAGAGAAGATCCGCATAGGAAAAGTATCAACGGCAACGATGTTCGTCGTGGATGCCTCAGGGTCAATGGGTGCGAATCGGAGAATGGAGAGTGCAAAAGGAGCTGTTCTTTCATTATTACTGGATTCCTACCAGCATAGAGACAGGGTTGGAATGGTTGCGTTTAGAGGTAACCGTGCAGATGTCCTGCTTCCACTATGCTCAAGTGTAGATTTAGCTTATAAGAGATTGAGGGAACTACCAACTGGCGGAAGAACGCCATTAGCCGCAGGTCTGGAAAGAGGATTGAATCTTCTGATGGCTGAGAAACGTAAGGATGAGGGAGTGATACCCGTGCTGGTGTTAATATCTGACGGTCGTGCAAATGTTTCCTCCTCATATAAAGATATCAAAATGGAATTGTTAGCACTCGCGGAGCACGCACGAACTGAGGGTGTACAGGTGATTGTGATAGATACCGAGGAGGTTAGCAAATCGTTCGTGAAAATGCAGCTTGGATATTGCAGAGATATAGCCGCTAACTCAGGCGGGAGATATTATCCCATCGCTGATTTAACACCGCAGGTGGTGCATGATATTGTTATTCAAGAGCGAGAGCGAAGCGTATTGCACGATTTGCATAGTGTTTTAATTTGAGGTGAAAATGACATCAACATCAGGCACAGAAACTGTATCAGGAACAGGAACGGAAAAAATAGCGGAAATAAAAACGCAATACAAGAAATTCGTTGGAAGGAAAATCCTTTTTATTATCCTTTCCCTTATCCTGATATTTATTATCGCTGGCGTATCCGCAACGCTTGGCTCTTATCCTATCTCAGTCACGGAGGTATATTCGATAATATGGCATGGCATATTTCAAAACGTTGAAACGACACAAGGGATTGTTGTCTGGAACTTGCGACTGCCGCGTATCATAATGGGCATCCTTGCGGGCATGGGGCTCGCAATTGCTGGGACGATGATGCAGGGGATTTTAAGAAATCCGCTTGCAAGCCCCTTCACGCTGGGAATCGCATCAGGTGCGGGCTTTGGTGCGGCTCTTGCCATACTTTCAGGTGCAAGTATTATCGCTGGTGAGACTGGTGAGTATCTTATAATAGGAAATGCATTCCTATTCTCTCTAATCCCTACTTTTGTTATCATACTTTTCACACGCTACAAAAGAGCTACGCCTGAGACAATGATTCTCGCTGGTATTGCGATGTTATATATCTTCAGTGCGGCGACGACTTTATTAATGTACTTTTCCGAATCTGAAGCGGTAAAAGAAGCTTACTTCTGGATGGTTGGCAGCCTTGGAAGAGCAACCTGGGATGAACTTATCTTCAGCTTAAATCTGGGTTCACTTTCTATACCCCTACCGGGTCCAGTGCCTATCGTGCTTATAGGCTGTATTATCCCGCTTATGTGGAAGTCATGGGACCTGAATGTGATGGCTGCGGGCGATGAAGCAGCGAAGAGCCTCGGCGTTAATGTCGAGCAAAACAGAATCCTTATACTGATAATTGCTTCTTTGATGACCGCGGGTATTGTTTGCTTCACGGGAACCATAGGTTTTATAGGATTGGTTGCCCCGCACATGTGCCGCATGGTTATCGGTGGTGATAACAGGTTTTTAATTCCTGCATCAGGTCTTTTTGGTGCTGCTCTTTTGCTTACCGCCGACACCATTGCAAGAAGAATTATAGCACCCGTAATTCTACCGGTAGGTGTAATTACAGCATTCATGGGGGGTCCTCTGTTCCTCTACTTGATAATGAGAAGGAGGAGGGAATATTGGTAAAATGAAGCTGAAAATAAAAGATGTGGGGTTTGGCTATTCAAACATGCCTGTGCTGCGGAATGTGAATATAGAGCTTGCAGAATCAGAGATTCTGGGTGTGGTGGGACCGAATGGCGCGGGCAAATCAACCCTGCTACGCTGTATTGACCGAATTCTCATACCACAGAAGGGTTGTATCATGCTCGATGGACGTGATATAAGGGAAATAAGCAGAATGGAACTTGCAAGAAAGATAGGATACGTACCCCAGGATGGTTCTCAAATCTTCCCTGCTACGGTCTTCGATACTGTGCTCATGGGTAGGCGTCCGCATCTCGGATGGCGAAGCAGTGAACGAGACACGGAGAAGGTATTAGAGACTTTAAAAATACTGAATATTGAGGACCTGGCGATGCGCGATATAAACGAACTCAGTGGCGGTCAGCAACAGAAAGTCTTCATTGCGCGAGCGCTCACACAGGAACCCGAACTGCTTCTGCTCGATGAGCCCACCTCCAATCTTGACATCAGGCATCAACTTGAGGTGATGGAGATAGTGAAACGTGTGGTAAGAGAGCGCGGTATCTCAGCTATAATGGCTATTCATGACCTCAACCTCGCATCTCGCTATGCTGACCGGATAATAATGATGAATGGAGGCAGGGTATATGCAGAGGGGGAACCTTCTTCGGTACTGAATGAAGAGAATATCAGACATGTCTACGGCGTGGAAGCGAAACTGAGCAACCACGATGGCAGACCTTACATTGTACCTGTAAGAGCCTGTGTTAGGTGCTAACCGTTAAGTTAATCAGGTAACTTAATTAAACCTTATAGTTTATAGTAAAGTTAGTAAAGTGAGGTGTTGAAATATGTTGAGTGAAATGCCGGTGGATTTGGATAGAGTGAGTAAAGCTGACAGAGATAAGGAGATATTGCGTGTAGGACTGATAGCGGAACTGGATGCGGTGAATCTGTACGAACAACTTGCAGCGATGGCGGAGCGAGAGGAAATAAAACGTGTTCTGCTTGATATAGCAAGAGAGGAGAAGACGCATGTGGGTGAATTCCAGGCATTGCTCTTAAAAGAAGACGAAGAGCAGGTTCAGGAACTGGAGCATGGCAGGAGGGAGGTAGAGGAGATAGAAAAAGGGGAGTAGGTAGGAGGAAGAGGGGAATATAAAATGGAATTCGCAGAGATATTGAAAGGTGCGGAATCCGAAGGAAAGGATAAGCATCTCCCTGTGATTGATGTGAATAAGGAACAGGGCATTGTGCATGTGGTGGTGGGGAAGGAAAAGCCGCATCCCAATACTATGGAACACCGTATATCCTGGATAGAAGTGTTTGGAGTGAAGAATGACGGTCAGATAGTCTGTATTGGTAGAGGTGCGTTCGCAGCGACTTATACAAGCCCTGAAGTCTACTTCAAAGTGCCACTTAAGGAGTTCAAGGCTTTATGTGCTCTCTCTTATTGCAATGTCCATGGTCTATGGCAGAACTGTATAGAGCTTGTGTGAGGATAAAAAATGACAATGGCTGGAAGGGCAGGTAGAGGTGCAGGTGCAGGCAGTGGAACAGGAGCAGGAGCAGGAAGAGGAAGAGGAAAAGGTATGGGAAGAGGCAAAGGAAGGGGCATGGGTGGACCGTCTCAGACTGGTGCTGGTGGTGCTCCCTCGAAATGTACCTGCCCGCAATGCGGGTATGAAGCTCCCAAGAAGCGCGGTGTGCCCTGCCGTTCTATGAAGTGCCCCAAATGCGGAACGCCTCTTGTGGGCGCATAATATCCGGATGAGAGATATGAAACCTTTTGTAACCGAGATAGAAGGTAAAGGGGTACCATGGGACGCGTCACAGCTGAGGAAGATACAGGAACATCCCTGTTTCAGTGAGAATGCCTGTCATCTCTTCGGCAGGATGCATCTGCCCGTGGCACCGAAATGCAATATCCAGTGTAATTACTGCATTCGTAAATACGATTGCGTGAACGAGTCGCGTCCCGGTGTGACGAGTAAGGTATTGAGCCCGAAGGAAGCCCTGGAAAGGGTGCGGGAAGTACTGAATAAGGTACATTACATCAAGGTCGTTGCCGTCGCGGGACCGGGTGAGCCGCTCTTCAATGAGGAAACATTCGAGACTTTTCGGCTGGTGAAGGCTGAGTTCCCGCATCTGATGCGATGCATGAGCACCAATGGGTTGCTGTTACCTGACCGGATTGACGATATAGAGGAGCTGGGCATCGGCACTCTAACTGTGACACTGAACGCAGTTGACCCCGCTATTGGCAAACTCATCTATTCGTTCGTGAACTATCATGGCAAGATATACAGGGGCGAGGAAGCTGCGGAAATACTGCTGAAGAACCAGTTAGAGGGTATTCGAGAAGCGGTAAAGCGGAAGATCATAGTTAAGGTGAATACAGTATACATCCCTACGATAAACGATAAACATATTGAGGATATAGCGAAGCAAATAGGTAAGATGGGTGTCTACATGCAGAACATCATGCCGCTTATACCTCAGTATAAGTTTGCAGACATCAAACCGCCAACACCAGAGGAGAAGAGGGAGATACAGGCTCGATGCAGTGCGTATGTGAAGCAGATGACGCACTGTCGCCAGTGCCGCGCAGATGCTATCGGCAGACTGGGTAAGGATATCCAGCAGCAGTTCTTCGCACGCCATGCCCAAACTCAATCTAAAGCCTAAATCTAAACCTAAACTCAAACTCTTTGGCATCTCCGCAAGTCCCCGTATAGCAGCAACCGATTGGATAGTCAGGACAGGTCTGGGATATGCTATGGATAACTGGGGTGCGGAGACACGATATTTCTCGGCTCATGGCAAGAAACTCAATTTCTGTATCCATTGCGACCACTGTATAAAAGAAGGCGAGTGTATCCATAGCGATGCGATGAACGAGGTGTATTCAGGATTTGAGTGGGCAGATGCAATCCTGATTGGAACACCAGTATATCAGGGTACACTAAGTGGACAGGCAAAAGTCCTTATAGACCGCATGAGAGCGTTTGTAGCGAGTGATCCACATGCACTGCGTGGCAAGTTGGGAGCGGTAGTTGCTGATGGCGGTGACCGTATAGGAGGTCAAGAGCTCGCTATCAGGTCAATACATGATTTCTATCTGATAAATGAGATGATACCGGTAGGAGGGGGAGCTTTTGGTGCAAACCTCGGTGCAACCTTCTGGTCAAAGGATAAAGGTGCAGATGGAGTAAGAGCGGATGAAGAGGGTTTGAAAAGCCTTTACAGAACTATTGATAGACTCGTAGAGGTTTATTTTTTAATAAAGATAAAGAGGCATTAATAGCGATGGAGAAGGATACGAATACGAATACCATGATCGCATGGTGCATAACAGGTTCCGGTGACCGTATAGAGGAATGTGTGGATTTCATGAAGGAACTGAGGAGGAAATACAATCCAGATATTCATGTTTATATCTCCAGAGAGGGTGCAACGGTATTGAAGTTCTACAAGCTCTTTAAAGCGGTAAAAGACGAGTTCTCACGGGTGAGCGTAGAAAAAGGACCAAATGCACCTTTCTTAGCAGGACGAATACAGCTTGGCAGGTATGATTTCGTACTGATTGCACCCGCTACTGCGAATACCGTAGCAAAAATCGCTCATGGCATCGCAGACACGCTCGTCACCAATGCCGCAGCACAGGCGATGAAGGT
>Ga0190360_1001480_pt1 | contig 12110 bp, 12 predicted proteins | sample 48721834_MG_FD_161271 | JGI IMG/M metagenome (GOLD analysis project Ga0190360, IMG submission 161271) | Hydrothermal vent microbial mat bacterial communities from Southern Trench, Guaymas Basin, Mexico - 4872-18-3-4_MG | ecosystem: Environmental > Aquatic > Marine > Hydrothermal vents >... | reverse complement strand
GTTATAGATAAAAATTAACCAGAGGATGAATAAAACGAAAATAGCGAGAATAATTTTCCAAGCCATAGTTTTAAAATTAAATAAATAAATCAAGCCTTTATTTAGATAACTTTATTATAGCAAGCCCTAGATGTTCTTCAAGGCATTTTCCAAACTTTCCCGGAGTCTGCCTCCGGAGACTGCTCTCTGGGAAGTGTAATTTAAATTTTTTGTAAAATTTGAGAATTTTCTGTTATAATGTAAATGGATTTTAATGCTTTTGCAGTTAAAATCACGAATTTGAAACAATTTATTATGACAACTGAATTGTAAAGGTCGGTTTATTAGGAGGGTGTATTAAAGATTACGTACGGCTTTTTATAAACTAGAAGAGATATCAATTGATTATGATAAATTATAAACAATTATACGAAAGGGTTGGTTCTGTAATTGGTTGGGATTTTAGTAGGATTGAAAAGAAGACAAAGGTTGTAGGCAAAAAGTGGAAGTACATTAGAGTTGTTAAAAGATATATCAATAAAGAAACAATTTTATTAGATGTAGGAACTGGCAGTGGGGAATTATTGTTAGAAGTCGCTCAATTTGTTAAGAAAGCATATGGCATTGATTATTCTAGAAGTATGATAAAAACAGCAAGAAAAAATTTAGCAGAATCTAGAGTGTCAAATGTAGAGTTTAAACTTGCTGATGCAAAGAGAATCCCTTTTTCTAAAGAGTACTTCGATGTTGTTATTTGTAGGCATTCAAATTTTTATCCTAAAGAAGTGTTTAGAGTTTTAAAGCCAGGAGGTGTGTTTATAACCCAACAAGTTGGAGAAAAAGATAAGGAGAATATAAAAAAGGTTTTTGGGAGAGGTCAAAATTTTGGGAAGAAAGTTGGTGCCTTAATGAATAGATATTCTCGAGAGCTTAAAAAAGCAGGATTTGAGATTTTAAAAAAAGACACAAGCAATGCTTTAGAATATTATGCTAATATGGAAGATTTGATATTTTTACTTAAAAACACGCCGATTATTCCGAATTTTAATATTAAAAAAGACCGAAAATTTTTAGAAGAGATTGAAAGAAGATACAAAACAAAACAGGGGATAAAAACCAATTCTTTCAGGTTTTTAATGATATGCAGAAAGCCAAATCCCTAGTTTACCTCTGGGAAGCAACTTTCCCGGAGTCTACCTCCGGAGACTGCCTCTGGGAAGTGCTTTGGGGGGTATATCAAGGAATTTAAAAATGCGGCTTTTCGCCGCATTTATTTTAATGAATAATAAATTTTCTTTATTGACCTATTACCAATGGTATAAATTCAAAAATATCACTAGCTAAAACGCCTTGTTTGTATTTTTTACATGCCAATTCGCCAGCACGACCATTGATAAAAGCAGCTATTTGAGCAGCTTTAAAAGTGTCTATTCCTTGTGCAAGAAGAGTACCGCAAATACCACTAAGTGTGTCACCAAAACCGCCTTTAGTCATAAAAGGCGACCCAGTTTTATTTAAAGCAATTCTTTTTCCGTTAGATATAACATCAATGTGGCCTTTAAGTAAAATAGTTGTCTCTAATTTATTAGCCCATTTTTTTACTTTTCTTTTTCTGTCTTCAATTTCTGGCTTTGGTTTTTCTCCAGTTAAAACTTTGAATTCTTCTGTGTGAGGTGTAATAATAGCTTTTTTGCCTTTTAAAACTTCTTTTTGTTCAGATATTGCTCTAATTGCCTCAGCATCAATAACCATTGGCAAATCAATCTTTTTAACGATTTCTCTAATTGCCCGATAAGTTTCTTTACTTCTGTTTAATCCGCATCCAATGATTAAAGAATCAAAGTTTTTTGCTAAGTTTAGGATTTTTGAAACATGCTTTGGTTTTAATTCACTGTCTAAAGGATAAGTAATGATGTCTGGTAAGAAGCAAGCTGCAATATCCATTGCTCTTTTTGGTCCAATAACAGTAATTAAGTCAGCCCCACTTCTTAAAGCTGCTACACTATTAAAAATTGGGGAGCCAGAGTATTGTTTGCTTCCAGCAACAACTAGAACATAACCAAACTGGCCTTTGTGAGACCATAGATTTCGTTTAGGATAATATTTATGTAAATCCATATGAAGTTTAATTGTTTTTGGTATCTTAACTTTACTTCCTCTCGAGCTTCTTCCCCGGAGTCTACCTCCGGAGTCTACCTCCGGGAAGACTCCAGAATGCCCTCAGGGGTTGCCAGCTGTCCGGAGTCTATCTCCGAAGACTGCCTCTGGGAAGTCTCTCCAGGAAGTCTGGGAAGCTTGGTCTAATTACTACTTATAAATTTTTGGATTAAGGCTATAAGTCGAGCGAGTAGAGTTTCAAGTATTTGAACTCTTTCAGCTAATTCTTGTTTTTCTGCTTTAGTTTGATTATTTGAAGGTGGGTTAGTGATTGTTGAGGGGATGTCTTTGTTTTCTGTCTCTCCTGGGGTAGTTTCTCGTGTATATTTGTTGTAAACCCAGCCTATTTCATTGTGTTTTGTATTGATCTTGTACCAACTTCCTTGTTCTTCTATTACTTTGTAAATTTCTCCTTGGTATACAAAGTCAATAATCTCGGCATTTAAATTAGGTGCGGATCTTACTCTCAACTTAGGTACTATAATTTTTATTGTCTTATTAGAATCCTTTGGTTTACTAGTGTGTTTTGGTTTAGTAATATTTCTTCCTCGTTCTACAACATGCATTACCCCTTGCTCTCCTCTAGCTCTATGACCTGGGACATCGCAGTAGAAAACATAGTCTCCAGGCTCTTCAGGGGCAATAAAAGAAATTCCTCTTGTTTCTCCATTAGCTACACCAATAGCAACATTACTTAATTCTGGGCTTTCAAACTTGAAAACATGAGTAGCATCAACACCAGTCACAGTAATAGAAACAACCTCTCCTGCTTTAACTGTAAATTCAGAAGGTTCAAACCCAGATGGAGTTACTGTGATTTTAATCACATCCGCAGGAATATTTCCTTCTTCTAAAGGAATAGTTTGGGAAGGATTTTCTGGATTAAATTCACCTAAAGGAGATTCAATTACTTCTGGTTCTGAAGCAGCAGTAACTGACAGTGGTTCGCTTATAAGGGGGAGGGTTATAAATGTAAGTAGAATAAGAGTTTTTATTTTTTTGTTCATAATCGAATTATTATAAATACAAATATAATTTGTATAAAATGCCCCTAGCAGGAGTCGAACCTGCATCTAAGGCTTAGGAGTCCTTTGTTCTATCCATTGAACTATAGGGGCTTTTTCTTTGTTTATCATGAAATGTTTTATATATCTTTTTTAGGTGCGTGTCAGTAATGTGGGTGTAAATTTGAGTTGTAGAGATATTTTTATGCCCTAATAAAGCCTGGATTGAACGAATGTCTGCTCCACTTCTTAAAAGGTCTGTCCCAAAAGTATGGCGAAGGCTATGAGGGGTAACTCTTTTCGTTAAGCCTGCTACTTTTGCATACTTTTTAACAAGTCTTTGAACGCTTCTTGGAGTTAAACCTTTTGAAATATTATTTTCTCCTGCTTTGTCTGTTCTGACAAATAAAGCAGGAGATAAATCTTTTCTTTGATCAAGATATTTTTTTAACCAGTATTTAGCTTGGTTGGAAAGAAAAACAACTCTAACCCTGCCTCCTTTTCCTTTAACATGAAATTCGTCTTTTTCTAAATTAATATCTTCAATTTTTAAATTGGTTAATTCAGAAACTCTTAACCCAGTAGAAAAAAGAAGTTCTAAAATAGCCTTGTCTCTTAACTTGGTTAATTCATTTTGTTCTACTTTTAAAGGAGCATTTAAAAAGTTCTCTAAATCTTCACCTTCTAAAAAGCTTATTTCTCTTTCTCTTAATTTTGGAAGTTCAATTTTTTCTGGAGCTAAAGATTTTATATCTTGTTTAGCAAGATATTTTAAAAAAGCTCTAATAGAAATTAAATAATAGGCTTGGGTATTAGGGGAAAGAAATTCCCCTTTATTTGTTCTTTGTCTGCTTAAATAACGGCGGAAAGAACGGATAAGAGGCTGAGTTATTTGCTCTGGGCTATTTAATTCATAACCTTGATTACTTGCCCATTCTAAAAATTTGCAAAGATAAAAATGATAGTTTTTTATTGTTAATGGACTTCTATTTTTTTCTATTTCTAAGTATTCTAAAAAGTCGTTTATTAGTTGATAAATAGGGCTGCTTTTAACTTTATTGTTATTTAATTTTTTGACTTCCAGTTTTGGCATATATTTTAGCTATTATTTGTATATAATAATACTTTTGAGTGTTTTGTCAAATTTTTGCGACGCAATTTAGCTGTTGACGTTTATTTTGTATTTTGTTATATTACAATATCTATCCTATTTATTTTTTATTTATATAAGATAAGGAATATGTTGAGAAAAGAAGAAAAAACAAAAATAATTAAAGAATCACAGCGCCATGATAAAGATACAGGATCTACAGAAGTTCAGATAAATATTCTTAATAAAGAAATAGAAGAACTTTTAAAGCACTTATCTGCACATAAACATGATTATTCTTCCCGCCGCGGATTAATTAAGAAAGTTTGTCAAAGGCGCAAGCTTTTAAAATATTTAGCCGCTGAGGACCCAAAGGCCTACAAAAAGATGTTGAAAAAAATAAAAAGCAAGTAAAGTATTATTAATTTTTTTAAAATGGTTAATTTTAAAGCTCAGCGAGTTGGCATTTTTATTGATGTGGCTAATATGTATCATTCAGCAAAGAACCTTTATAATGCTAATGTCAACTTCGCTAAAATTTTAGAAAAAACATTAGATGACAGACAGTTGATTAGGGCAATAGCCTATGTTATTCGCTCTAAAAGCAAGGAAGAGCAGACCTTTTTTGAGGCCTTAGCCCATCAAGGTTTTGAGGTAAAAATGAAAGATTTACAAGTTTTTCCTGGAGGGATGAAAAAAGCAGATTGGGACGTTGGGATTGCTGTTGATGCAATAAAATTAGGGCAAAAACTTGATGTTGTTGTTTTGGTTAGCGGTGATGGTGATTATGTGCCGTTAATTAATTATTTAAAGGAAAATCTTGGCTGTCGAGTAGAAGTAGCAGCTTTTAGTGAAACTTCTTCAGCTAGATTAAGAGAAGTTGCTGATAAATTTATTGATTTAAGTCAGAATAAAAGGGTTTTCTTAATCAGAAAAATTCCTTCTGGGAGGGTTTCTAAAGGAAGTAGGTAGTTTTTATTTGTCAAAAATTAGTTTTAGATTGAATTAAATATGGATGATAATTTGAAGTTTTTTAGTCGGCAAAAATTTGAAACAGAATTTGGGGGGAGAAACCTAATTGTAACAATTGGTGATATAGCTGGTCAGGCAAATGGTTCCTGTCTTGTTCAATATGGCGAAACAGTTGTTTTAGTCACAGCAACAATGGGGAAGGAAAATTCAGAAAAGGATTATTTTCCTTTAATGGTTGATTATGAAGAAAGATTTTATGCTGCTGGAAAGATTAAGGGATCAAGGTTTATAAAAAGGGAAACCAGACCCCCAGATGAGGCTATTTTAGCCTCTCGTTTAATTGACAGAGCAGTACGTCCTTTATTTGATCAAGATTTAAAAAGAGACATTCAAATAATTGCCACAGTTCTTTCTTTGGATGAGGAAAATGACCCAGATATTGTTGCTTTTTGGGGAGCAGTAATTGCTTTAAGTATTTCTGATATTCCTTGGAATGGTCCAATTGCTGGTTTAAGAGTTGGTCTTATTCCTTCAGAGGAAGGTTATCCTCCCCAGTGGAGTTTGAACCCTACTTATAAAGCTAGAGAAAAAGCACTTATTGATTTAGTTGTTGGTGGCAAGCCAGATCAGATTTTAATGATAGAATCTCAGGCCAGAGAGCAGAACGAAGAGGTTTTTAAACAAGGGTTTAGTTTTGCCAATAAACACTTGAGGGAGTTAATTGAATTTTTTTCTGAAATTCAGAAAAAAGCAGGGAAACCAAAAAGAATGGATTTAATTGAAGAAGTTAAGGAACAAAAAAAAGAATGGCAAAAATTAATAGAAGAATGGATAGAAAAAAATGTTCCGCGATTGTTTTTTGATAAGCCATTAAAGACAAAAGAGCAAAGAATGGCAACTTTAGAGCAGACAAAAAAAGAATTGGAAGAATATTTAATTAGCAAGTCTTTGAATAAAGAAAAAAGAACTAAAGCCTTAGAAAGTGTTGAAAAGCTTGTTTCAAAGCAAATAGGCAGAGAAATAATAAAAAGAAAAAAAAGAATAGATGGTCGAGAGTTGGATGAAATTCGTCCTTTGTTTATTCAGGCTGGAGTATTACCTCGAACTCATGGTTCAGCTTTGTTTCAAAGAGGAGAAACTCAAGTTCTTTCCACAGTTACCTTAGGGGCTCCAGGCATGGAGCAATATCTTGATACAATGGAAGAAACAGGCAGAAAAAGGTTTATCCATCATTATAATTTTCCTCCTTTTTGTTCAGGAGAAGTTAGCCCCCTGAGAAGTACTGGGAGAAGAGAAGTTGGTCATGGAGCATTGGTTGAAAGAGGTCTTTTGCCTTTAATCCCTTCAAAAGAAGATTTCCCTTATACTATTAGGGTAGTTTCAGAGGTCCTTTCTTCTAATGGTTCTACTTCAATGGCTTCAGCTTGCGCTTCTATTTTAGCTTTAATGGATACAGGAGTACCAGTTAAGAAATTAGTTGCTGGTATTGCTATTGGATTAAGCTCAGAAGAAAAGAATGGTAAAATTTCTCAGTACCAATTACTTACTGATTTGCAAGACGTAGAAGATGGTCCAGGAGGAATGGATTTTAAAGTAATTGGGACAAGAGATGGAATTACTGCTATTCAAATGGATACAAAAACTTCAGGTTTAAGTTTGGAAATTATTTCCCAGGCTTTGGATAGAGCAAAATCTGCCCGTTATAGAATTTTGGACCAGATGGAGAAAGTTTTAAAATCTCCGCGGCCTCATTTGTCTCCTTATGCTCCAAAAATCAGTGCCTTTAGAATAGATCCAGAGAAAATTCGTGATGTAATTGGGCCAGGAGGACGGGTAATTAATGATATTATTGCTAAAACAGGGGTAACTATAGATATTGAACAAGACGGCTTGGTTGTTGTTACTTCAGAAAGTGAAGATTCTTTGAAAAAAGCAGTTGATTGGGTAAAAGATATTACTAGAGAAATTAAGGTTGGGGAAGTATTTAAAGCAAAAATCACTCGCTTAGCAGATTTTGGCGCCTTTGCTGAAATTATTCCTGGTCATGAAGGTTTAATTCATGTTTCCGAACTCTCCCATAAATATGTGAAAAATCCAAGAGAGGTTGTTTCTGTTGGAGATGTTATTCCAGTAAAGGTAATTGGGATTGATGAAATGGGAAGAATTAACTTATCAGCTAAAGCTTTAGAAAAGCCAGTAAACACACATTATAGGAGGCATCCTAATAAAAATAAGAAAATAATAAAAAGGAGGTAGTAAATAAATTTATTTTTATGCCTGAAGAGAAACAAGAGGTAAAAACCTCTAAAAGAAAAAATGTTTTAGTTACTGGAGGGGCAGGCTTTATAGGGTCTCATCTTTGTGATTATTTGGTTAAAGAAAATAATGTAATTTGTCTAGATGCTTTAGTTGGCGGAGGGGATGTAGAAAATATTCGACACTTGCTAGCTAATCCTTATTTTCGTTTTATTAAACATGATATAACCGAGCCAATCCCTCCCTTAGAAGAGGTCCCTGAATTAAGCACTTGGAAAATAAAATTTTCTGGCATTCAGGAAATTTATCATTTAGCTTGTCCTACCTCAGTAAAAAACTTTGATAAATTGAAAATAGAAACACTTAAAGCGAATAGTTTGGGAATTTTTAATATTTTAGAATTAGCTAAAAAATATCAGGCAAAAATTTTCTTTGCTTCTTCTTCAGTTGTTTATGGTCCGCGATTAAAAGACTTCCCTTATTTTAACGAAGAATATTTTGGTCAAGTTGATACTTTAAATCCAAGATCTTGTTATGACGAAGGGAAAAGGTTTGCTGAAACTTGTTTTAAGACATACCAGGAATTTTATAATTTAGACATTCGCATTGCTCGTATTTTTAGAACATATGGGCCTCGGCAACCACTTTTTGATGGACAAATGATACCAGATTTCTTTCTTCAAGCTTTAACAAATAAGCCCTTAGTGATTTACGGGGATGAAAATTTTTCCACTTCTCTTTGCTATGTTGATGATATTATTGATGGGATTATAAAATTAATGAATTCTTCAATTACTGATCCAATTAACTTAGGGGGGCAAGGAGAAATAAAATTAGTTGATTTAGCAAAAAAAATTATAGAGTTAACTGGTTCATCTTCTAAAATAGAATTTAGACCGCCCTTGCCTTTTATGAGGCCCTTAGGTTTGCCTGATATTTCTAAAGCTAGGGATGAGCTGGGTTGGGTTCCAGTTACTACCCTTGAAAGTGGGCTAAACAAAATGTTAGAATATACCAAAGCTCGACGTTTATTACTTGAACCCTTGGTTTCAAAATATGACCAGCAATAAAACCTTAAAAATATTTGCTGTTGTTCCTGCTTATAATGAAGAAAAAAAGATAGGACAAGTTATAGAAGGTTTAAAAAAATATATTTCAGATATTATTGTTGTTAATGATGGTTCTTTAGATAAAACGGCTCAAATTGCCAAAGAAAAAGGAGCAGTGCTTGTTTCTCATTGTTTTAATTTAGGTCTTGGAGCTGCATTAAGAACAGGTTTTTGTTTAGCCCTAGAAAAGGGAGCAGATATTATTTTAACTTTTGATGCTGATGGTCAGCACAATCCTGATGATTTAGAAAAAGTGATAACACCGATTTTGAAAGGTCAGGCAGATGTTGTTATTGGGACAAGATTAAAAGGAAAAGGCAATATGCCTTTAAGCAGAAAAATTATTAGTTTTTTAGCAAGTTTATTTACTTATATTTTTTACGGGAAATGGGTTTCTGATAGCCAGTCTGGGCTAAGAGCATTTAAAAGACAAGCTTTGGAGAAGATAAAACTTTCTTCTCAGAAGATGGAAGTTTCTTCAGAAATAATTGGGCAGATAAAAAAACATAATCTCTGTTTAAAAGAGGTGCCTATTTCAGGGATTTATACTTCTTATTCATTATCTAAAGGGCAGAAATTGTTTTCTGGTTCAGTAAGAATAGTTTGGGATGTCCTTATTAGCAAACTTTTTAAGATATAAAATATGTTTTTAGGTCAGTTTTTGTTTGTTTTAGTTATTTTGTTTTTTATTTATCGCCTCTGGCGTAATTTTCTTAATAAAAGTATTAATAAAGTTCAGTTCATTGAATGGCTTGTTTTTTGGTTAATTGCTTTAGGTATTGTTATTTGGCCGGAAACAACTAGTTTTTTGGCTAGGGTTTTAGGAATTGGTAGAGGGGCAGATTTAATTATTTACCTTGCTCTTTTCCTGATTTTTTACTTTATTTTTTCTTTTACTCGGAGGTTAAAGATTATTGAGAAAAATATAACAAAGATTGTCCAGCAAATGGCTTTAGATGATTATAAAAAGAAGTCTTTTAAAGAAAAAGAAGATTAAATGACTTTATTAGATACAGATAATTTAAATAAAAACAAAAACAATAAGGGCCAGAAGCTGTCTTTCTGGGGCTATGTTTTTGATTTTGTTAAATTAATAGTTTTTGCTGTTATTTTTGTCTGGCTAGTTCATCATTTTATCTTCCAGCCTTTTGTTGTTTTTGGTCCCTCCATGGAGCCAAATTATTTTGACCAGGATTACTTGATTATAGAAAAGGTAACGAAATTATTTGGGGATATAAAAAGAGGGGATGTAGTAGTTTTTCGTTCCCCTCAGAATAAGGAAGATTTTTTGATTAAAAGAGTAGTTGCTTTGCCTAATGAAAGGATAAAAATAAGTAGGGGAGAAATTTATATTTTTAATGACGAACATCCTAAGGGTTTTAAATTAGACGAGACTGAATATTTGCCTTCTGGTTTAAAAACTGGGGGAGAAGTTGATTATCATTTACATCAAGGAGAATATTTTGTTTTAGGAGATAACAGGAATTTAAGTTTAGATTCAAGAGTTTTTGGTGTTGTTAGAAAAGATGAGATTGTTGGTAAACCTGTTTTTAAAGGGCTGCCATTAAAGGCTTTTGGTGCTTTAAATAAAAGGAATCTTTTTCAACAAATATTTTAATTTTTTTCTATGCCTAAAAAATCAAAGAAGAACAAGACAAAGAGTAAAAAAAGTCAATCAAAACCAAAGAAAAAAAAGTTATCAAGAGCTTCAAAAAAATCAAAGCCCCATTTTTATAATGTTTTTAAGTCTAAGCAAGAAGAGGGTTTAGAAATGGAAATAAAAAAACAGGACTACAAGATATTAAGAGGAATGAGAGATATTTTGTCCGATGAGTGGCGATATTGGGATTATTTCTTAAGCAAAGCAGAATCTTTAGCAAAAGATTATGGTTATAAAAGAATTGAAACACCAGTTTTAGAAAACCTTTCTCTTTTTGAAAGGTCTACAGGTCTTTCTTCGGATGTTGTTAGCAAGCAAATGTATACTTTTAGAGATAAATCTGGAGAGAAGATTTGTTTACGTCCAGAAATCACCCCTTCTATTGTTCGTGCTTACATTGAAAAGGGCCTGTTTCAACAATCTCAGCCAGTCAAGTTATATTATTTTGGTCCTATTTTTAGGTACGAAAGGCCACAAAAGGGTAGATATAGACAATTTTATCAGTTTGGGTTAGAAGTGATTGGAGCTTCAAGACCAACAATAGATGCTGAAATAATTTTATTTTCTAAAATTTTGTTTGAATCTTTAGGGTTGAAGGTTAACTTTCAAATTAATAGTATTGGTTGTTTAGAATGTAGAAAGAATTATCGTCAAGAACTTTTGAAATTTTTAAGAAAAAAAAGGAAAGCGCTTTGTCCAGATTGTCAAAGAAGAATAAGTGTTAATCCTTTGAGGGTACTTGATTGTAAGAATAAAAATTGCCAGGAGATACTTTCATCTGCCCCACAAATAGTTGATTATTTGTGCGAGGATTGTTATAAACATTTTGTTAAAGTTTTAGAATATCTTGACGCTGCTGGTATGGTTTATAATTTAAATCCTTTTTTGGTTAGAGGTTTAGATTATTATACACGGACGGTTTTTGAAATATTTCCTGAAAAGACAATAGATAATTCAGAAGATGAGCAAATAGGATTGAGCCCTGACATTTCTTTAGGCGGAGGTGGAAGATATGATAATTTAGTTGGGTTATTTAGTAGCCGGAATGTTCCAGCTTGTGGGGTAGCTTATGGAGTGGATAGGATTGTTGAAGAATTAAAAATTCAAAAGCCTTCTTTATCTAAGGAGAGAAAAATAGATATATATTTAGCTCAAATAGGAGATAGAGCCTGTAGAAGAGTTTTTTCTTTGTTTGAAGAATTGAGGCAGAATAATTTGAAATGTTTTATGAATTTAGGGAAAGAAAGTTTAAGGGCTCAGTTGGATCAAGCAAATAGCTTAGGAGTTAAGTATGTGCTTATTTTAGGTGACCAAGAGATGAAAGAGGATACTATTATTGTAAGAAATATGGTAAGTGGCGTTCAAGAGGTTATTTCTCAAGACAAGTTGGTTAATTATTTAAAAGCAGCACTTTCTTCACGATAAAAATTAATTTAGAATGCTTAACGAATTTATTAAAAGATTTGATTTTTCTTTGCTGTTTTTGGTTATAGTTCTTATTGTTTTTTCTTTGGTTGCTCAATATAGTTTATCATTATCTCAACAAAGCAGAGATTTTTTTCTAAAACATACCTTTTTTGTTTTGTTAGGAATAGGATGTTTTTTTCTTTTTAGTATTGTAGATTTCCGTTTTTGGAGAAAAATAACGTGGATTTTGTATTTGTTTTGCTTGCTTTTGTTAATTTTGGTTTTATTTATTGGGAAAACTTACCGAGGAGTTCAAGGGTGGATAGGAATTGGCAATTTTGGTTTTCAAGTTTCTGAGTTAGCTAAATTAGTGCTTATTTTGACTTTGGCTAAATTTTGGTCAGGGTTTAAATCTACTGAAATTAAAAAGATTATTTATAGTTTTTTTCTTTGTTTAGGTTTTATTATTCCTATAT
>Ga0190360_1001477_pt1 | contig 12120 bp, 16 predicted proteins | sample 48721834_MG_FD_161271 | JGI IMG/M metagenome (GOLD analysis project Ga0190360, IMG submission 161271) | Hydrothermal vent microbial mat bacterial communities from Southern Trench, Guaymas Basin, Mexico - 4872-18-3-4_MG | ecosystem: Environmental > Aquatic > Marine > Hydrothermal vents >... | reverse complement strand
AGAAAGGGGAAAGGGATACGAAATCGTTGCAGGTGAAAGGAGATTTAAAGCAGGACAGGTTGCAGGCAAGAAAACATTACCAGCTATCATAAAGAAACTTGACAACGGTCAATTGATGATAGAGAGTTTAATAGAAAATGTTCACAGAGAAGATTTAACAGATGTCGAAAAGGCGAAAGCTTTGAAAATAATAATGGAAAGGGAGGGGATTAAAACACAATCTATATTAGCAAAAAAAGTTGGAATATCAGAAAGAAGTATAAGAATGATTTTTGATTCTGCAAGAATAAGGGAAGAATTCGTAGGACCTACGAAAGAATTATCACAATCTGTAATTTCAGAAACAATAGGTTTACCAAAGGAAGAACGAAAGAAAGTTATCGAAAAAGCAGCAAAAGAAGAACTTGGTGGAAGAAGCGTTAGAAAAATTGTTTCTGTAATTAAAAAATCTCCAGAATCAATTAAAAAAGCTGTATTGGAAAAAGATTTAGAACCAGAAATAGCAGAAAGGATAATGGAAATTGAAAGACCAAGTATTAGGGAAAAGGTTTTAGAAAAGGCAATCGAAGGCAGAATAACACCATCCATGGTTCACGAAGAAGCGAGAAAAATAGAGTTGCAGGAAAGGAAACTTGTTATAGAACACCCAGAAGAAGCATACTACGAATTTACAGATTCTTTAACAAGTTTAGAAGATGCTATGGAGAAACTTGAGAAAATGAAGATAAGGGGAGTCCTATCCAAAAATCAGATAGACGGAATGGCAAGAAGTCTCTATGTTTTCATGTCAACGACATTCCCCAGATTCGTAAAATTCCTAATGGACAATGAAGCGAAGGTTGACCCAAGATTTGTGGAATACATCAAGAAATTTAAGTAAATTTACGCTTTTTTCTTCCTTTTTATTCCATGTTTTACGGCTATCTTTACCATTTTACTATAAATATCGGCTTCTTTGCATCCCTGAATACATTTTTCAAAGAGCTTTTCATCCGTTCTTCTTTCTGTTATCGGTATCATTTCCCTTATCTTTTCATTTGCCCTTAATTTCCTATCCCAAAATTTCGGTGTTTCTGGGTGATTTGGGTCAACATAGACATAACCCCTTCCTATTTTATCAGATGACAATATTGGATACCCATGTTCTCTCCATTTATGTATCGAGCTTTTTATTTTGCCCTTTATACCATCCTGAACAGCAAGTCTCATCATTATTTCAAATGTGTGTAAAAGTAGTTCTTTATCGAGAAGCATCTCTCTTAGTTCCTCTAATGTGAAATATTCGTTTGGATTATTCATAAAATGCTTTAAAATTATATTATCAACGCATGCCCACAGCTTCTTTTCATCAAATCTGGGTTTCCACACCATTCTTTCCATTTTGAAGGTTGTTAGGAAGTTTTAAAAGTGTTTCCCCACGTTTAAACATCTATCATTTTATTAGCAAACTCCCGACTTTATTAGCAAAAACTACTTTATTAGCAAAGCTTCGAGAATAGAAAAGTATTTAAATGGATAGGAAATATATATTAATGGGGTATGTTGGGTATATTTACCCCCTCTTACTTACATAAAAGGGGGGTAATATATCTTTTTCCCTCTTTGGATATATATGGAGTCATGGTGAAAACATGTGGGGACGATGGATAAAAGTGAGAAGGGTCGGCGGTTCTTTGTGCGTGACCATTCCGAAATGCATGGCCAAGTATTTCGGCTGGGAAGAAGGAAATTTGGTAAAATTGGACCGTATAGACCGCGAAAAAATCGTTTTTATTAAGGTTTTTGACGTCAAATTGCAGGAAAAAGTGGCCAAAGAGCTCGAATTGATAAAAGTTAACATGGGGAAGTGAAGATTATGATAAAGACCGGAAACTTGCGGGAAATCATAAAGTTGTCGCTTTATTCGGCATATCTGAAGGGGGAGAAAAGCGTGAGCGTGCTCGTGATAGCGAAACCGGAAAGCGGAAAAACGCACACGATGTTCGAGTTTTCCATGAACGACGGCGTTGCGATGCTGAGCGACATCACGTACACCGGGCTGATTAATCTCCTGCAGAAAGTGAAAGACGGAAGCATAAAGACGGTTCTGGTTCCCGACATGCTGAAGATCTTCGGGAGGAAGGCCGAAACCTCGAAGAACTTCATAACCCTGCTGAACGAGTTCATCGAGGAGGGAATCGTGAACATCGAGACGTACCAGCATTCGCTGGTATTTGACAGTCCCATCCGGGGAAACATCATAACCGGCATAACGTCAACCGATTTCTTCATGAACGTGAAATACTGGGGTTCCGTGGGCTTCCTGTCAAGGATTATCCCATTCTCCTATTCCTATTCAATCGAGGACGTGAACGAAATATTCAGGGAAATAATGACGTCCAGCTTTTCGGTGGAGTTCCAGAAGCTGAAATTCAGGAAACCCAGGAAAGTGTCGCTTTCGCTTCCCCTTGCGGAAAGGATCAGGACAGAGATAACGTCCAACCTGATGCAGAAGCTGGTGAAGGTTGTCGGCGAGGAGCTCTACGGGTTCAGGATACAGCGCAGCCTGCAGACGCTTGCGAAGGCGTCGGCTTACGCCGAGGGTTCGAAGTGCGTGAGGGGAAAGGATGTCGACAAGCTGGTGAAGCTGGCAAAATGGATGAACTATGAGATGAATGCACTGGAGGGATGAATATGGAGTTTAAGGTTGTTGAAAGAAGAATATACACGCCCGGAGGCACCCTCGTGGAAAGGGTCGAAAAGGCGGATTACTGGATAGTGAGGAAGGGCAGGAAGACCAGGATAGGCAAGAAAGAATTCGATGCGCGTCTTGAACGGCAGGAAAAGCTTGCCGGAAGGAAGGAGGTGCTGAAGGAGCTGAGAGAGGAGAAAAGGCCGGAAAGGAAGGGAAGGGTAAAGGCGGTATGGCACGTGAAGGTCGATTACCACTCGCCGAGAGGGGCCGCGTATGACACGTTTGTCGAGTTCTGGGTCGAGAAGGTGTATGAGTCGAGGGAAGACGCCGAAAGGGACGAGAATTACATGCGCGTGTGGATTGAAACCAAAATGCAGGACGGGTCGATAGGCGGCGGCCTTTCACCTGACCATCTCGCAAACGTGTACGGGAAGCCGGGATTCGCGCGGGAAATCGGCGTGGAATACAGGGAAACGGATGAATTCGTGACAGTCGGAGACCCTGAAATACGTGACATCGAATGGAAGAGGAGCAAGTGATATGTCTGTCATCAAGCTTGACTACGACAAAAAAGTAAGGTGGGGAAAAGAGCGGTTCCTTCAGGCAGTGGACATTCTGAGGCTGAACGTCAGGAACCTCAGGGTTTTCGAGACTTCGAAGGGTCTGCACGTTTCATTCGAGACAAAGCGGGAATTTTCGGATTATGAGACGGTGGCACTGCAAGCGATATTGGGAAGCGACTGGAAGAGGGAGGCCTATAACATCATACGCTGCAGGAACGGCGGAAGTCTTGGAAGGCACAACGTCCTGTTTTCCAAGAAGTGGACATACAAGAATGGCGAAGTTGTCGGATTTTCGGAAGAGGTCAGAAGGGAGGACATTGAAAGGGAATTGCTCTCGAGAATAAAAGAAATTGAAGAATCCTGGAAATACATGGAAGAAGTCAGAGCCTTTCAATTTCTGCAAGGTTCCTGATTTCCTCGGCTTCCGATACCGTGATGTTCGGGTGCAGCTTCCGTATGTACGTCGTTCTCAGCTGGTTCGTTCTCAGCGACAGGTACTTGCCGTCTTCCAGCAGTTCCTTCACTATTTTGTTCTTGTACTTCTGCAGGCTTGACTTCCGCTCTTCCACCATCTTCAGGAATTCGTCCTTTTTCTTCTCGTATTCGGTCAGTATGCCCTTCGGCGGGAGCCCGAGCGTTATGTAGCCGAGCGGTATTCCGGGATACGTCTGGTACACGAGAAGCCTCGCTATCTGCCTCTTGTAGTCTATCCCGTACGTTTCGAGGACGAACTGGTGCGAGTGCGTCCGTAAGGTGGGGGAATTGTATATGAAGTTCACCTGGCGCTTCCTGAACGTTTCCTCGACGTTCCTCATTTCCATTTTCGTCCTTCCGGAGCCTGCTCCGAACTCCTCGGCCTGCTCGTCCATTATGAGCGTGTTTCTTGTTTTCACTTCCGCGAGCATGTCGATTATCCTGTTTATGTCAAACTCTATGTTCTTATATGTAAATGCGGAGTTAAGCAAATGCGAAAACACGAGGCCGAGCGCTATTGAGGCGTACGACTTCCCGGTTCCGGTCTGCCCTATGACCGAGAGTATCATGTTTGCCTTGTGCGAGAACCTGAACTTCACGTGGGATATGAACAGCTGGTTTATGTTCTTCCTGGTCATCAGCGAGTATTCGGCCGAGTCAATCTTCCTCCGCTCGTCCGATTCCCTGTCCATGGGCGCGAGCTCGAAATTTCCCTTTATTTTCATGAAGTTTCCCTTTAATTGCTCAAGCAGCGGAGTATCGTCGAATCCTGATTCTATCAGGTCGGACATCTGGCTGTCCGGGAGACCCAGCAAATAATCCATGCCGTAATGGTTTGCTATCATCCTTATTTCCTCTGCCTCTATCTGCTCGATTTTCCTGCCTCTCATGCCCACGACCTCAATCACCTTTTTTAGCGGTATTCCGTCTCTTATCAGGTGCAGCACGAACCTGTAATATTCTGCGGGATTTCTGAATGGTGCGTAAGGCTTCGAATATGCGTCAGTCCACCACGGCGGAAGCGGATACGTGAACGCCATTATTTTCGAGTTGTCGAAGTACAGGGCTTCGTTGACCTTGTTCGGCATGAAGAACTGGAGCTGGTCGGACACGGAGAACCTCTCGGTTCCCTGCTGCAGGACGGAATACGTCTTGAATATTATGGCGTCCGCGAGCCTTGCTATGTTCAGGTCGGTGATGGCGGACGACTGCGAGCAGAATATGTAGTTCTTGTCCGCGTGGGCTATCACGGGCAGCCTGCGTATGAAGTCCGTGGACATCTCGTCCCGAACCCTCGAGAAGAACAACACGCTTGCCTCGTCTATGAGCACGAGCGAGCCGGGCGGTATCCTGTCCATGTCCATGGTGTGACCGTCCATGTATTTCGGGATGACCGCGGGAGGCCCGTACCACCACACTTCGCGGCCGTGCCTTTTCTTGAGGTTTTCGCCGAGTATGTGCAGGAGCGAAGTCTTCCCGCTCCTCTTGGAACCCACAATAAGGTAGATTAGCCCCGTCCTGTCGTTGAGCTCCTGCAGCATGGACGCTATCTTGTCTTCGTTGGGTATCCTGTCCTGCTTCACTATCATGTGCGTTGCATAAAGCAGGAGCTCATTCGAGAATATGCGGTCTATGAAGTTCTCGCGGTCGTCGAAGGATATGTTCGTGTCCAGCCACTTCCTGAGCTCGTTTTCGTGCTTCTCCATCCACTTCGCCATTCCGAATCCTAACATTTTCTTGGATTCCATGTCCGAGATGGAAGACACGACCAATTGTATCACCTTATAAGCATCCTCTTATGGCTTGTATTACGGATATTAAAAGCCAGAATGGCGGTTCATCTCCTTCTATTCCTTCGACATATACGTTACTTGTTTTTTTGTTAATTTCCACGAGTATTCTGTATCTTTCAATACCATTTCTCATGTTCACTCACCTCCTTTCGACCAGTCCCATAAGCGTTTCAGCATGCCTTCTTTTTCCATTTTCATCATCATCTTCCTTCTCGCATACTCGTCCCACTTCTCGTATGTTGCCATGTACTTGTCTATGAAGTCCGCAAGCATGTTCGCCTGCTTGTTCGCATAGTTTACCTCGGCTATCAGCTTGTTGACCATCGGAAGCTTGCGCAGCGTTATGTCGGAGACGTATCCCCTGTAAAACGGGGGAGGGTATCCCCTCTGCAGAACTTCCCTTCTTATGGTGTACGGGATCTCCATTTCGTCTATTGGCCTCACCGGCGTGTCCAGGGATATGTTGCGCCCGAGGTAGCGGACGGCGGAAGTCGGCACGATTATCGTTCCTTTCTTTCCTCTCAGCTCGAACGTCCCTGCGCGTATGTCCCCTATGGTGAAGCAGGTGTAAATTCCGAATTCGTCCCCGTATCCTATGGTTGTCGTGTGTATGGGGTCGCATACGAGTTTCGGAGTCAGGTGTTTCAGGGTTATCCACCCTGCCTGCAGCAGGAGCCATGCGATTATCGCGCCTGCGAAATACAGGTCGTAGTTTCCGAGCTTTATGATTTCCTGGTCCCATCTGAACACTATCCACATAAGTGCGACAAGAAGGAGAATCAGTACGTCAGGGTCTGTGAGCTTCTTGCCTTCGGCAAGTCCTGTTTGTTCTTCTTCCTCGTAAATGCTCGGTTTCTCGTCATTCATGATGCCACCGCGTTCATTCTATGCTTGGCCACAGGTCGCCGTACTTGTATTTGTTCTGCCTTTTTGAGTCCACCTTCTCAACCCTCAGGTACATCTTTATTGCCGTCCTCACGACGGCCGCCAGACTCTTCTCGTCCCTGTTTGCTATGGCTTCAAGCTCTTCCTTTGTCCGGCTGTCAAGAGGCACCTGTATCAGCGAGTTCTTCCTCATTTTCTTTTCAACCTCTTCTTGAGTTCCGCTTCTCTTCGCTCCTCTTCCATTTCACCTTTCAGGCGTTCCACTTCTTCGGCAATCTGCTCTTCCTGCGCCTTCTTAATCTGGTCGTTCTTCAGCTTTGCCATTATTTCCTCTTTCTGCTCTTCCGGTATCGGCGACCTTCTCTCGTACCTCGGAGACGACATCATGATTTTTTCCCTGCGCATGGACGATTTCCATTTCTGGTATCCGGCAAACCCTATCACGGCAACTGCGGCAAGCCCGATTATGTACCAGTTCTGCTGTCCCGCTGTCGAGCGGTATGCCTCGTTTCTCATGGATATTATCATTCCCGTCATGTTCATCCTGAACTGGTCCAGTTCCTCCTTGTCCACCAAATTCTTCTTTTCCTCTTTCCAGTCTTCGAGCCGTGCGTCAACCGTGTCCATGTATTCGTTCAGCTTCCTGTCGGTTTCCTCGTTTATCTTCTTTATGCTCGAGCTTGCGCTCACTATGTCCGCCATCCTGCTTATGCTTTCCGATATTGATTCCCTTTCCTCGAACCACCGGGTGTAATTGGCTATCTCCTGTTTTGCCGTCTGCCTTGCTATTTCGGTGACGTTTCCGATTTCCCCTATTTTCGAGTCTGTCTCGTTTTTCGTGTACGACCTCTCGCACAGGGAGTCGAATATGGACATGAATGCGGACTTGTCGGAATCCGAGAGGTTCAGCTTCCCTGTTATTGCCGTGAGAGACGCTACCTGTTCCGTGGACAGGCATGTCTCGGCGCTTGCGGCATGCGCTGTTATGAAGAACACCAGAAGCAGAACACCAGGAATTTTGCCCCTCATATAGAAATATTGTCCCAAGGATATATAAAGTTTTATACATTTCTAATAAGAATTAATAAGAGTTAATAGGAATTAATAGAATGTTTATATATGAGCATGCCAATTCTTAAATGTTGAATATAAACAGGAGGTAAAAAGGATGAACAAGTGGCTTTTACTGCTGCTTGCCCTCGGAGTACTGATGTGGCTATTCTCGGCGTTTGCAGGCTTTGAGTTCCTTTCGATTTCGACGGTATTGCTTGCATTATTCACGCTGCTTCTGCTGCAGAAGTTCGGGGTTTTCAGGGCTTTGCCTATTCCGAAACGCCAGGAAACCATCGCCCTGATAATCGTCGGCGTCATACTGCTGTTCACTGGCGGGTTCTCGTTTATCGGGCTCGACTTCAGCGGTATGATTACAGGCGCAACCATCACGCCGGCAGCACCCACTTCGGCGGCTGTGCAGACGTGCAAGGCAAGCATACCGAGCGAAAACCTCGGAAAGTCTGCTACAGTGACGGTCAACGCATACGACAAGGAGAGCAACACGCCATACTCTTCGGCTGTTGACACGCAGGTATACATAGTGGACGACGAAGGAAATGTCGTGAAGTCCTCGGACACTACGGCATATTCCCTGCAGTCATACAGCACCGGCGATGTAATAAGCGTGTACGGCGGAGATTCCAGCTATTACGTGGACCCGAAGGAAAACATCTGCATAGACAAGTCCGCGTTCCCGCTTGACCTCGATGTCCATGCGGCAGTCGCTGCATCGAACCTTCAGATAACATGCTACGACAACACGGGTTCTGCAACGCTTTCCGCAGGAACCAACTCCTCGCAGGAGGACTATGACATAACGATTGGCGCGGACGGAGAGGACTCGTTCTATTGCAAGCTGAAAGTCAACGTTGCGAACAAGGCATACAATTTGTATGCTGTCGGAACGTTGGTCTCGAACGACATAGACGAGTGCGAACCTCAGGATTCCGTCTGGACGGCAGTCGACACACCAAAGTTCCTTGACGGCATCGGAGTCGGCGCGGTCAGTTCAAGCGATGAGGACGCCATAGGCGACGGCAGCTACAACACGTGGGTTCTTCCTGAGCCAATATTGATGACCGAGTGGGAGACCAAGAAATACCAGTTCAACTTTGCTGCATCCTCGACAGACCCGGCGACAAACGGAGATTTCAAGGATTCGGACATGGCAATAGTGTGTTTCCTTGACGGGATATACGAAAGAGGAAGCGACGGCAAGATATACTTTGACTTCTACAAGCATGACGAGGCAGAGAGCGACGTCGGAGTGGACAACTCGGAAGATACGCCGGTGGGCAAGAACGATTGCGTGGTAATCGAAGGCATTTAAGGTTGAGTAGCGGAGTTTCGCTGTGATGAAACTTTCCTTATGAGTAGCCTCCGCTACGATTACTTTATATGCAGCCATACCGGTCATCCTTGAAAGTTGGGCATGTTCCAGAATTTCATAGGCTTCCGCGCCAAGGCGATGAATGTAGGCTTTGTAATCCTTTTAATTCAGCTGTTCCTGTGGATTTCGGCAAGCTACATTTACGGGGAATACGCTGAAACCGTTCGCAATATACTGATAATATACTTTTTCATGTTCCTGATTACACGGGTAACTCTTGGCGGCAGGCCTGCCGGCATGTCGCCCCGCGAATCCTGGTCGGGATTCCTGCTGGCATTTGTGTTCACTTCTGCGATACTGCTTGCTCTTGGATTCGCAAGCGGGCTCTTTGAAGTTGCCTCCCTCACGGAAGTCACGCCGGCCGCTGTCGGCGTCACGGCTCTGGGATTCGGTGCTTTGCATGCATTTGTCAAGGCGTACATAGAGGAAGACGTATTCAGAAGTGCACTGCCGCAAGCAGCCGGGCTTGGTGACTTTGTCTCGAACATACTGTTTGGCCTGTTCCACTTTTCCATGTTGATGACCGTCGGAGGGCTGACCTTGGAAACGATATGGCTTCCAATCATCGTGCTCATATCGCTCGGGATGATATGGTCTGTCGTCCGCAACCATTTCGGGATCATGGGTTCAACAGGTTCTCACTTCGCATGGAACCTGTTCGCGTTCGGTGCGTTGACAAGCATATTCGTAGGAGGTGTCGCGTGATGCCGCATGTTAAAATGAGGAAGAGTTCAAACGTGAGGCATTTCAAGTCGAAGGAGTCGTACAGGAAGTGGCTTGCGTACGGGCACATACATGGCGAGTTCAAAAAGGCGCCCGGACACCAGAAAGTTTACATAAGGGGGAAAAGGCACAAAGTGAAGCATTCAGGGTCAAAGTGAAGTGATATGAATGTATCTGCCGCTGCCGAGGGTTTGGTCGAAGCGTCTGGCCTTGGTAATGATAGCTCTCGGAATACTCCTGCTTCCGGACATCATAGCACCAACACCACTAATGGACGTTTTCCTGAACGTTCCGTTAGCGATGGTGATAGCGGATGTCTGGGGTTTCACGTACCTGAATGCGTTCATGATGACGTACGTGGTTTCGTTCATGCTGCTGCTCGGGGGGCTCGCAATATATCCGTACAACACGAAACGGCTGATAAGCGGGAGGCTGAAGGCGTCCGTGTATTTCATGATGCGCAATCCGCTGCTGGTCGTGCTGGCGCTGGTTGGCCTGCTGCTCGCATACGTGGTGGGGCAGTGGGCATACGACAATCTTTACGGGTACGCGAAAACAATAATCATGGAGGCGATATGACATGAGGAAGGGAATGTTCAACATATTCGGCATTGTCATGCTGATAGGCATATTACTGATTGCGGCTGCGTTGGTGGGCAAGGCCGTTGCCTCGAACCCGTTCCTCTCCAACTTTCCGTACATAGGCGAAAACATAAGCTGGGCCTCGGACAACTTCCAGATGATAATGATAATAGGCATATTCCTCACGACTCTCGGGCTGTTCGCATCTCCGATAGCTGCGGTGATAGCGACCATAGTCGTGAGCCTCATATTGATGTTGATAGGGGTGATACCATTATGAAAGCTGCTGCTGGTCTGGCGTTTTTGGTTCTGGCGGTTGCAGCCATAGGTCTGGTTGCGTTCTTCGGCCAGGAACTGATAGGAATTGCGAACCTGATACCTGGCGCGGTGTCTGTTGACGGCTGCACCGCAAAGACGGGAAACAGCGTGATACCCGTCATGGGGTATTACGAATGCAAGGCACAGCCCGAGATGCGCAAGTATCTGCCGTCTTCGCCTTTCATGTGGCTGAACTGCGGAGATGATGAATACACGAAAAGGTGCAACTTTTACGTGAAATGCCCTGCAAACGAGCAGTGGTTTTTCGGCTTCCTCACCGTGAGCACCCGGCTGTCGTACGACATAAAAAGCGGAAACAACGCAGGCGTGCACTACGTGAATAATGTCGAGAGGTGCTCGCCCGGTTCCGACCTGGTGAAGATATCGCTCGAGAGAGGGCAGAATGCGTATGTCGAATACCAGCAGTGGGTGATAAACATATTCGAGCCGGGAGGAGGGCACTGGCAGACGATAAGCGAGGGAGGCGTCAGGGTCGAGGAAGTATGGACTCCGTACGGTTTGTGGCTCGAATCAAGGCTCGGAAAATCGGGATGGTACAACAAGCAGGGATGCTCCGTGAATGCGGGCATGAAACTGTGCACATCCGGAAGCAAATGCACTGACGGACTTTGGGACGGGAAGAGCTACATAGATTTCGGAGAAGCGGTAAATTTCCTCGAAGGATGGGCTCTTTCGCCTGAAGAGTTCACGGTGCACGATTACAACGGCCAGAAAGTATATTGTGCAGGGACGAGCATATATTCGCTTGGGACAATACAGCTTTCGAATGGCTGCTACAAATTCCCTGAAACTATGATAGGCCATGTCGACTGCTGTCCCGGCCAGATAGCAGGAGATGCGACCTGTGGAAGCGATTTCAAATGGCACAGGCAGGTGGACGAGCCGTGCTTTACGGACATACAGTGCAAGGGGCAGGGAGCATGGTTTGCCGATTATTCTGACCCGTCACGAAGGACGATAGTCAAAGGCTCATGCGTGGACGGAGAATGCAAATACACGAAGAAGACCACCGAATGCTCGACAAACGAAGCATGCCCGACTGGTTCGGTCTGCGTCATAGACCAGTTCACGGGAGAAGGGACATGCAGGACGCAGGAAGGCGTGCCGCTGCTGCCAGAGCCGGTAATAACCGGAGCTGAAGAAGGCGGAGCCGGAGGAAACTGGTGGGACCCGCTCGTCCGTTTCTTCTGGATGTGGATTGTCGGCTTCATAATAGCGCTGATACTGCTCGTGATACTTGCGTTCCTGCTGCCCATACCGTTCCTGAAAATGATGGTATTCAGAAATTACAAGATGCTCTTTGCTGCGGCAGCGATACTCGGGGTGCTCATAGCGTTCATATTCGCAGCTCCCGTGGCGTCGATGGCAGCAAGTCTTAAAGCAAGCTTGGTATAAATAAGGAGGGAAATATGAGAGCAATAATACTGGCAGTTGTGGCAGTTGCACTGTTGTTGGCTGCATCCGGATGCACGTTCATGCCTGCCGGCGTGGTCATCAACGGCCAGGCAACTCCGCAGTATTCAGGCAACGCCCTTTCGTATGACATCAACGGATGGGCTCCCGTGAAGTCCATAACAGGCAACGGATACGGGGGTTCCGGGACGACGATGTCTCTCGAAATCAGGGCTGCAAACCTGAAAATGA
>Ga0190360_1001476_pt1 | contig 12121 bp, 6 predicted proteins | sample 48721834_MG_FD_161271 | JGI IMG/M metagenome (GOLD analysis project Ga0190360, IMG submission 161271) | Hydrothermal vent microbial mat bacterial communities from Southern Trench, Guaymas Basin, Mexico - 4872-18-3-4_MG | ecosystem: Environmental > Aquatic > Marine > Hydrothermal vents > Microbial... | reverse complement strand
GATCAACTTTCCACCGCTTCCTACTATGTGGGGAAGGTAGTAGCAGAGGTGATAGTGCCCCGCCTCTCCCCTGAGACAAAGGCTCGACTCTATACCGGGATCAAGGTTGTATCCTTCCTCTGTGCCATTTTAAAGGCGTATTTCTTTCACTTCCTTGTACTTATTGCCGCGATGGTTCTTCTCATAAGGAGCGTTCTGCCACCCTCAAGGCGAAGGAAGAGGCGGTAGGGTAGTGTTTTTCTTCTGACCCTCGGTTTTTATTTGCTCTTCAAGATAATAATTTCCTTTTAATTCAAAAAATTGAAGCGATGTGTTGACCGATTATTTGTTTTTTTAAAATCGCTTACACAGGGCAAGTCAAAAATTTGAATCTAAGCTTCAAAAATTTGGACTAATAATGATAAAAATAGCAAAGTAAATCAATAAATTTTTGTTGTAACTTATTGTTTATGCGATACTTAACTTTTTTGGAAATTCTATTAACAGAATATGAATTGGTATGGTTCTTGCTTAATAAAAAAGGGGTTTTCCTGAACAATTAACTTTCTTTAAGGAGGGAGTAAGGACAATGAGTAAAAGGTTGTTGTGGGTGGTGATGGTGGTTTTTGCCTTAGGGCTTACCGCCACCGCCTTTGCCCAGAGCTCGGTCCAGACCGGTAACCTGAACGGGACGGTGAAGGATGAGACCGGCGCTGTGCTTCCTGGGGTTACGGTGACCATCACCAGCCCAGCGATGATCGTGCCTCAGCTGGTTACCCAGACCGATGAGCATGGGTTCTTCCGCTTCCCGGCGATTCCTCCTGGTGTTTATCAGGTGAAGTTTGAGCTCGAGGGTTTTGCCACCCTTATCCGCAAGGGGATCGTCGTCTCATTGGGTAAGACCACTACCCTCAATGTTGCGATGAAGATAGCGGCGGTAGCGGAGACGATAACGGTTACCGGTGAGACGCCGGTAGTGGATAAGCAGTCGACCACCATCAGTGTGAACTTCACCACGGATCTTCTGCGTCACCTGCCGAGTACTCGGAATATGTTCAGTGTCTTCAACTTCGCTCCTGGTGTAACCGGGGATACTGCTCATGGTTCTGATGTTCGTGGGAACGCCTACAACTTCGACGGGGTGAACCTCGGCGATCCGGTGACCGGTACCCCGTTCTTCCGGATTGGGTTTGATGCCATTGAGGAGCTTGAGGTTTCGGTTGGTGGTCAGAGTGCGGAGTACGGTAATGTTCAGGGCGCGGTGGTGAACGCCATCACCAAGTCTGGTGGTAATGAGTTCCATGGTGAGGAGGTTCTCTTCTATCGGAACAAGAGCCTCCAGTCCGATAACACCAAAGGTACCCCGTTTGAGGGGCAGGCGGTTGGCTTCGACCATGAGTATGATTGGACCCTCAGCCTGGGTGGTCCTTTTGCCAAGGACAAGGTCTGGTTCTACGGAAACTATTGGCGGTACAACTCTATTGAGTATGTGGAAGGTTATGTTGATGAGAATGGTGCGTCGATCCCCTATGACAGGATGCGCTATGCTGGTATGTTCAAGGTGACCTATCAGCCTTCTGCTAAGGACAAGTTTATGGGGATGTACAACCGCACCGATTATCAGCGCCATCACCGGGCAGCGAGCTGGCAGAGACCTGAGGACTGCACCTGGATTCAGGTTACCCCGACCAATGTCTACAACGGGCAGTGGACCCATATATTCAACGACAATATGTTCCTGGTCGCCCGGGCCGCCTATGTCGATTTCGACTTCAACCTCGACCCAAAGAACGAGAAATGCGTTATCTACGACTATACCACCAGGATGTATTCCGGTAGCTATGGTTACTATGACCACTATCAGCGGAACCGTGGTCAGTATAACGGAGTGCTCACCTACTTTGTGGATAATTGGTATGGGAAGCACGAGTTCAAGTTCGGTGGCGAGTTCGAGAAGTCTTGGGATGTCCGCTCTGTCGCTTATAATACCGAATATTACTACACCGATGAGAATGGGCAGAAGCTCGGTGTCCGCCTTTACACCAGAAACGGTGAGCCGTATAAGGCTTACTTCTACTATCCCTTCAGCAGGAAGGACATCAAGCGGTATTATGCTGCCTTTGCTCAAGATACTTGGAGCCTGACCAATAAGTTGACCATCAATGCAGGCGTGCGCTACGAGCGGAATACCGGCATTATCCCCAAGGGTGGATTCGTGGAAGAGAGCTACAGTCCGATTGCTCCTTGGAACACCTTCTCCCCCCGGTTGGGCGTTACCTACGATGTGTTTGGCGATGGGAAATCGGTGGTCAAGCTCAGCTATGGGCGGTATTACGCAGCCGATATCATCCAGTACTTCTGCACCGTGAACCCGAATGGTTGGTATTACTATCGGGCTTACTGGTATAGCGGTTGGGACAAGAACTTCAATAACAACAATTTTAGGATCTACGACATCTATCAGCAGGGCATCAACAAGACGATGGACCCGAACGTCAAACCGCCCTACACCGATCAGTTCGTTCTCAGCTGGGAGCAGGAGCTGAGACCCAATATCGGTGTTAGCTTTTCCGCTATCTATAAACCGCAGACCAGGTTCATCGAGGATGTGGACATCTACCTCTTTGATGTTGACAGGGGGGATTGGCGTTGGGAGCTGTTTGAGCCGGTGACGGTGACCGATCCTGGTGAGGATGGGATTACCGGTACCGCCGATGATGGCACCATCACCGTTTACAGCCTGAGACCAGGGAACCCTGCTTGGCAATATTATGTAACCAACCCGCCCCATTGCTATCGTAATTACTGGGCACTTCAGGCGGTGTTCAACAAGCGGATGGCGGATAATTGGTCGTTGATGGTCTCCTATGTTTATGCCCATGCCACTGGGTTGATGGACCTCGACTTCGACGCTACCTGGACCGGTGCCTCCTACTTCGACAACCCGAACTATCACATCAATGCGGAGGGGAATCTCTCGCTTTCCCGTCGCCATCAGCTGAAGATAACCGGTCACTTCATCCTTCCTTATGGCATCCATGTGAGCACCTACTGGCGTGTTCTTTCCGGTCGTCCCTACACCCGTTGGCTCCGGGTGTATGGTATTGAGCCTGATGGGAACTATGACATCAATGTGGAGCCGAAGGGTTCCCGGTTCCGTCCCACCCTCAACTACGGAGATATTCGAGTGGAGAAGCGGTTCAACCTGGGCAAGTATGGGAAGGTTGATGTTCTCGCCAATATTTTCAATGTGCTGAACTCGAACACCGCTACTTCCCTGGAGGGTCAGACTGGCTCTGAGTTCAATGTGGTTCGTGGTATTCTTGATCCGCGGATTGTCCAGATTGCTGCTCGGTTCATCTTCTAATCTGGTATGATTGTGGTGGGGGCTCCTTTGGGGAGCCCCCTTTCTTTTTATCTAAGGTTGCTCCCCATCAAGTTATTAGTTATAATTAGGTATGGTTAACCAGAGGAGGCTTTGGATGAAACGGGCTTTCTTTCTCTCGATTTTGCTCTTTTTTTCCTTTGGGTTTTCTCTTGCCTCCGATATTCCTAAGAAGTATAAGAGGTGGGTTAATGACGAGGTGCGCTATATCATAACCAAGGAGGAAAGAAAAGCTTTCCTCGCCTTAAAAACCGATGCCGAACGGGAGGCTTTTATCCGCGACTTCTGGAAGAGGAGGGACCCTACCCCGAAGACTGAGTGGAACGAGTACAAGGAGGAGTATTACCGTAGGCTTGAATATGTCAATCGTTATTTTAGGGAGGAAGGAAAGAAGGGCTGGCTCACCGATCGGGGAAAGGTATACATCATCTATGGACCACCGGACAATATTTATGAGGAAGGCGTAGGGACGCCCAATCACCGGATCATCTGGACCTATAATAACCTGAACAGCTCCACCTTCAAGGGAACCTATCAGCTGGTCTTTACCCGGAATGAGTTAGGGAATTATGTCCTCTTAACCCAGGGGCTACCGCTCACTCCTGAGGCAGCTTTTGCCAATTTAGCGCGAATAAGCTTTATCTCCGATGTTACCAAGTCTCCGGTGGAATCGAAAAAAATACCCCTCAAAAAACCACCTCGGGAGGTGGTACCTGCTGCGGAGGAAAAGCTCCTTAAACTTCTTCTCACCAAGGGGAACATCCCGAATAGTTTGGGATTCAAAGTTTGGCTCTATTGTTTCCCTGGTTCTGATGGAGCGAGCTATCTTCCGATTGCCTTTTCCATTGAATCCAAGAAGCTAACTCTTTCGAGGGGAGGGAAGAATAAACTTTCTTCTCGGCTTTCTCTTTTCGGGATGGTGCTTTCGCCCGATTTGAAGAAGGTCTTTCATAGTTTTCTCATTCCCTTTGAGGTTCATCTGAACAAGAAGGAACTCGATAGCAACCGGGAATTCATCCTTTTTACCGGTTTCCCCCTTAAGCCGGGAAACTATACCCTGGCTTTTGGGTTAAGAGAGGTGTCAAGCGGGCATTCCGCTGGTTTTAGGATCCCGTTGCTTGTGCCTGATTTTTCTTCCCCCACCCTTTGGACCTCGAGCCTGCTTCTTGCTCGTGAGGTGGTTCGGGAAAAGGAGCCTCGTCCGGTGGTAAATTATCTCTATCGCAAGATGATAATAGGGCCACTTGCCATTTCTCTTGATCCAAGAGCGAGATTCATTGAGGGAAAGGATGAGAAGTTTCTCCTTTTCTATCATATATACGGATATGGGGTGGACGAAAAAGGAAAGCCCTCCTTTACCATAACCTATAGTATCTCCCGTGGTGGTAAATTGGTACGACTGTTTCCTCCGGCTGATATCGCCTTCGACACCGTACTTCAACCAATACCTATAGATGGATTGGGAGAAGGGGATTATACCCTTAATGTGGCGATTAGTGATAATATAAGGAAGCATACAGCTAAACGCTCGGTTAGTTTCCATATTATTAAATAGGAGGTTAAGAGAATGAAGAGGAATGTATTGTTATGTCTTCTTCTTGTTTTTCTCCTTTTCGCGATAGAAAGCTTTGTTACCCCAGCATATCCGGCTGCGTTCCTTCAGGCGGTGGGGAGGATTAGCGGCAAGGTGGTAGATACAAAGGGGAACCCTATTCCCAATGCTAAGGTGGTGGCTACTGCCAAGCGAAAGCTGATAAAAAAGTTCGAAGCAGTAACGGATAAGGATGGGAGATATGTGCTTATGGGGCTCGAGCCGGGTACTTGGCAGTTTACGGTTTCTGCTGAAGGTTATCAAACAATAAGGACCTTTAGGAAGGTGTATGGATACCTTCAGAACAAACCGCTTGATTTCGTCCTCAAATCGATTGAGGAGGTTACAAAGGAAGCGGTCTCTGGAGCAGAGCTTCTGGAGGCGGGGAATAAGCTCTATAATGAGGGCAAGTATGAACAAGCGCTCGAGGCTTTTAATAAATTTTTAGCAGCCAACCCGGACATCTACAATATCCATGTGAATGTGGGAAACTGCTACCTTAAGCTCAACAAGTTCGAGGAGGCGCAGGCAGAGTTCGAACAAGTTATTGAGAAAGAACCAGATTGTCTTCCCGCCCTCTATGGGATGGCTGAAGCGCTCATCGGAAAGGGTGATCTGAAGAATGCTGAGACTTATGTCAATAAGGTAGTCGCTCATAGCCCAAACGATCCCGCGGTTTACTACAATTTCGGTGAGGATTATTTCGCTGCTGGCAAAACGGATGAGGCGATTGCGCTTTATAAAAAGGCGATAGAGATAAACCCAAATTGGGAAAAACCTTACCTTAAGCTTGGCTACGCTCTGCTCAACAAAGGGGATACCGCAGAGGCAGTGAAGGTGCTAAAGAAGTTTCTCGAGCTTGCACCAAACTCTCCGGATGCCCCGTTGGTAAAGGAGCTTTTAAAGAACATCGAGGGTTGATTTCTTAACTAAAACGGTTAACCCCTTTCTTGGGAGAAGAAAGTTTTTGTGCCTTCTTAGGGTAGATTAAAGGGGTCTCCAAGGTTAGAACCCCGATCGTGAAAGGGGAGCTTCAATATTTTATTTGCTTTACAAAGAGGGAAAAGAGAGGTAAAATAAAAAGATTTTGGAAGATTAACCGTTGTATAAGGTGGGAGGGATGAAGTTTAAGATAGCAAGAGGTACGGGGGTTACTCTACACAAACAGATAAGAGAACTTATCATTCAGGGTATAGGATTAGGCGAGTTTCCTCCGAACTCCAAACTTCCCCCAGCAAGGGAGCTTGCCCAAAAGTTGGGGGTTAATGTCAATACGGTAACCAAGGTTTATCAATCACTTCGGGATGAAGGGCTGGTGCGGATTATCCAAGGAAGTGGTGTGTTTGTAACCCCTCATGGATCAACGGTTGTCTCTGAGGCGACAAAGGAGCGAGTTTCTCGAGAGCTTGGGAAATTGGTAGAGGAGGCGATTAGTTCTGGTTTATCTAAGGAGGATCTCATCGTTCAGGTGGAGAGAATCTATCAGGAGAAGAAGCGGAAAAAGCGTGCCCTCCGGATCGGCTTTACTGAGTGCAACGAAGTTCAGACCTACGGGTTTGCTAAGGATCTTGAGGAGGAGCTCGGGCTCAAAGTAATCCCCATTATGCTTCCTGAGCTCTACCTTTATCGGGATAAGCTTGATCTTCTTGTTACCACCTTCTTCCATTTTCAGAAAGCCCGCGAGATATTCGACTCTACTGAGGTGGAGATATTCCCGGTCATCGTTCACACCAAGTTTGAAACCCTTGAACGCATTGCTTCTGTATCTCCGGATAAGAAGGTAGGTTTTGTCTGCCGTGATCCAGAATCTCTCAGATTGTTGATGAGCTATATCCAAAGTAGTACCCATTTGGTAAATGAGATAAAGGGATGTATTGCCAGTGATAGCAAGGGACTTGCTTCGCTTTTCGCCAATTCCGATGTGATCATCTATATGCCCACCTGCAGGAAAGAGGTAAAGAAGTTATCCCTTAAAAATCCGAAGGTAGAGCTGATAGAGGACGAATACGAGATAGACAAAGGTTCCATCAACACCTTAAAGGAGAAGTTGATAAGATCCGGAGCGCTCTCCCCCAGCTAAAGGAGAGATAGGAGAAAAGCAATCTCCTCTTCTGTATTATAGAAGTGAGGGGAGAAGCGAATGAATTTCCCCTCTTTGAAAGCAGCTACTATCCGATTTTCTTGGAGCCGGCGGTATATTCTCTCCGCTTTCTTTGAATAAAGACTTATTATTCCGGAACGGGAAAAAGGAGAGATATCGTAACCCTTTTTAGAAAGATGGGAGTATATCTTTTTCTTTAGGGTGAGTACCTGCTCCTCTATCTGCTCCTTTCCTATTTCTAAAAGCATCTTTAACGATTCACCCATCATAGCGATGCCCAGGTAATTAAGGGAACCGGTACGGTAGCGATCTCCTCCTTCCTTCGGTTTAAGGGAAAAGCTCTTCTTCTCTATCGTCATTCCTTCATACCCATAGTAGGTGGGGGGGATCTTCCCCAAGAGATCCTCCGAGAGATAGAGAAAACCGGTGCCACAGGGAGAGAGGAGCCATTTATATCCTCCGGCGGCATAGGCGGAAGCTTTCATCCTCTTTACATCTACTCCGATCGCTCCCACTGCCTGCACTCCGTCGACCACTAAAAGGATGCCTTGCTCCTCACAAAATTCCCCTAAGCGCTCGAGGTCCACTCTCACCCCGCTTATCCAGCAGACCTCGCTCACCGCGATCACTTTAGTCCTCTTGTCGACTGCGGATATCAATTCCTCAATAGATATACTCCAACCTTTTGGCTGGATCAGGCGGACCTCCACCCCTTTCCGCTTTAGGCTTAGCCAAGGAACGAGGTTGGCGGGGAATTCGGTTGCCGGGATAACCACATTATCCCCTGGGGTGAGTTCTATCCCCTGAGCTACAATATTGATCGCATCCGATGTGTTGACGGTCAGGGTAATCTCCTTGGCTGAGGCATTTATCAGTTTGGCGATGAGCTCTTTGACCTCGAGGATGAGAGCCTCCCTTCGTTCCATTCTCTCCTCCGCAGTGAGGCACCTTTCACTGAGAACTTCGGGAATAGCCTTAAAGGAACGCTTTGGGATGATAGAAACGGCTGCATTATTTAGATAAATACACCCCTTAGACGAAGAAAATTCCTCCCGGATCTTTCCCCAGTCCACCATATTCTCCCCCTGTTTTACTGATTGTTTCCCCGCCTCTTAATAATGTGGCGTGGGTGTTTTGACCTCCTTAAATTTTTGGTGTTCGGATCCTTCCTCAAAGGTTATTGACCCGATCGTCATCGATAAGGAGAACGATAAAACGCTCTCCTGTTTTATTATAATAGCAGACTATAGGACTAAAATTCACCCTTTTTCCGTTGAATTCCGCTGAATCCCTGTGCTAAAATAGTTCAAAAAGATAGGCTCTATCAAAGGAGGGTGACTATGCGAAAGGGATTTATCTTCTCGGTGCTAATTTTATTTTCCTTTTCTTTCCTTCTCCTTGCGGCACCGAAGCCCATAGGTTTTCCTCGCTATCCCGCGCTTTCCCCTGATGGAAAGATGCTCGCCTTTTCCTATCAGGGGGATATCTTCCTCGTTCCTAAGGATGGAGGGAGGGCGTTTCGGTTGACCGTGAGTGAGGGGTACGAGAAGCTTCCCCGTTTCTCTCCTGATGGAAAATGGATCGCCTTCACCTCTGACCGATATGGCAATGACGATGTATTCATCATTCCTGCTGAAGGAGGTCTTCCGAAAAGGCTCACCTATTTCTCCGGTTCTGACCAGGTGGTCGGCTTTACCCCGGATTCCAAATGGGTTATCTTCACCTCGAGGCGCGATTTCTCCTATCATCGTCTTCCCCTTCTCTACAAGGTTTCGATAGATGGGGGGATGCCGGTCAAACTGGTTCCCACCTATGCTGTTAGCGGAAGCCTATCCCCGGATGGAAAGAAACTCGTTTTTTCAGTGGGAGGTGGGTCCTGGTGGCGGAAGCATTACCGGGGCGCTGCTGCCAATGAGCTCTGGCTTTACGATTTCACGAGCGACAAATACACCCAGCTCACAAAGAACGACTGGAATGAGTTCTATCCTATGTTTGCCCCCTCGGGGGATAAGATCTATTATCTCTCGGAGGAGGATGGGACTTTTAATATCTGGTTGCTCGATCTCAACTCCGGCAGGAAGAGAAAACTGACCAACTACAAGGATGATGGAGTGCGTTTTCCCTCGATCTCAGCCGATGGTAGGTTCATTACCTACGAGCGGAGGGATAAGGTCTATGTTCTCGATACGAAAGGAGGAAAGCCGAAGGAGGTTTCCATCTTTGTTCCCGCCGATTATAAGAAGAACCCGATCGAGTGGAAGACATTCACCCGGGATGCCAGTGAGTTCAAACTCTCCCCGGATGGGAAGATGATCGCCTTCGTTGTTCACGGTGATATCTTCGTGATGGATAAGGAGGGAGGAGAGGCTCAGCGGATCACCGATGATCCTGCCAGGGAGTATCAGATAGATTGGTCGCCTGATTCCAAAAGCCTGGTTTTCGTCTCCCTCAAAAAGGGAAACGCCGATATCTACCTCGTTACCTCCGCCGATCCCAAGGAGCCACGGCTTGATAAATCCCTCAAGCGGAAAATAATCCCCCTCGCCACCTCCGAAGCTAACGAGACATCACCCCTCTTTTCCCCGGATGGGAAGATGATCGCCTTCGTTCGTGGTAATGGTGATCTCTGCGTTATGGATAAGGAGGGGAAGAACCTCCGGACCTTAATCAAGGGGTGGGCAATGCCTTCCTTTTCCTTCTCTCCCGATTCCAAATGGATCGCTTTTTCGAGAGCGGACAACGAGTTCAATAACGATGTCTGGATCATCCCGGTAGCCGGGGGCAAGCCGGTGAACATCACCAAACATCCGGACAACGATATCAACCCCATCTGGTCGCCTGAGGGGAGGAGGATCGCCTTCGTCTCGAGGAGGATAGGGGACACATTCGATATCTGGTATGCCTTCCTTAGAAAAGAGGATGAGGAGAAGACGAAAAAGGAGCTCAAGGAGGAGTTCAAGCAGATGAAGAAGGAGAAGGCTAAGAAACCTTCCAAGGTTAAGATAGACTTCAAGGATATAACATTAAGGCTCCATCGGGTTATGCCCCTTCCCGGAGATGAAAGCGAGCTCACCATATCCCCAACCGGGGAGTACTATGCCTTCCGCTCAGATACCGACGGTGGAGATGACCTTTACATCGTAAAGTTCGATGGTACCGGGCTTAAGAGGCTCACCAGGGGTAAGGTAGGACCGAGGGGTATTCAATGGTCCAAGGATGGGAAGAGGATATATTTCCTCGATCGTCGGGGCACTATAAAGGTCGCCTCGATCAATGGTGGGGTGAAGCCGGTCGGCTTTTCGGCGCGGTTGGTGATAGACCACCGCAGAGAACGCCTCGCCGCCTTCGATGAAGCCTGGGCTGTACTCAATGCCCGGTTTTACGATCCCAAGTTCCACGGCGTTGATTGGAAGAGGATGAAGGAGAAATATCGCCCCTGGGTTTTTGAGGTTTCCCATTCCGAGGACTTCTACGATCTAATCCGGCTAATGATCGGCGAGTTGAATGCCTCTCATCTCGGCATTCGCGGTCCGAGGAAGGAGAATGTACAGACGGGGATGCTCGGGGTCATATTTGACGAGAAATACCGCGGTCCCGGGCTGAGGATCGATAGGGTCGTTCCCAAGACGCCAGCGGATATGGAGCGGAGCAGGCTTTATTCCGGTGAGATCATCCTCGAGGTAAACGGCAAGAGGATCGGGAAAAACGCCAACATCTACTCTCTCCTCGCCGATACGGTGGGGAAGAAGGTGTTGCTCAAGGTGAAGAGTAAGGACGGGAAGGAGAGGGAGGTGGTGATAATCCCTGCCTCCTATTCCTCCTTCCGTCAGGCGCTTTATGACTGGTGGGTTGATAAGAGGAGGAAGCTGGTGCACAAGCTTTCCGGTGGGAGGCTCGGCTACATCCATATTCAGGCGATGAATGTTCCCAGCCTCGAGCGGTTTGAGATGGAACTCTATTCTGAAGCCCACGGCAAAGATGGTTTGGTGGTCGATGTGAGGAACAATGGCGGAGGTTGGACGACCGATTACCTCCTCGCAATGTTGATGGTGAAACGGCATGCGATAACCATCCCCCGGGATGGGGAGCCGGGCTATCCTCAGGATAGACTCCCCCTCTATGCCTGGACCAAGCCGGCGATATTCCTCTGCAATGAGTTCTCATTCTCGAACGCCGAGATCTTCTCTCATGCGGTGAAGACCTTGAAGCGGGGGAAGCTGGTCGGTTGGCCCACCTATGGAGCGGTCATCAGCACCGGCGGCACCACCCTTATAGACGGATCTTACTTCCGCATTCCCTTCCGCGGGTGGTATGTGAAGGGTAGTATGGTCAATATGGAGAAGCAAGGAGCAGTTCCCGACATCATTGTTCAGGAGCTTCCCGGTGATGAGGCGAAGGGGATAGATAGGCAGCTTGAGCGGGCGGTTAAGGAGCTTTTAGCGGAGATAAGGAAGGCTAAGTAGCGGGAGGTGTAGCGTTATTTCCGATAAAAGGGCGACGCTTGTCGCGTCGCCCTTTTTTTCTCAAGTGAGGAGGAGTGGGTTATAATTGTCTTAGATACTACCTGAAGGAGAATGGAGGATGAAAAGGGCGTTTTTCCTTATCTTGTTATTTCCTCTGATGTTCCCCCCTTGGACAATGGCAGGGGTGGAGAAAGGGAGCTTGGAGATAACCCTCTTTGCCGGGGCGAACCTCTTTGGAAACTTCAAGGGGAATGAATTTCTCAGCTTAGGTGTGGGACAGGAGAAGATATACGATTACTTGTATGGTGGGTGGATCTACGGGGGGATATTTACCTTCGGCGATTACTACAACAGCCTCCCCCGAACTTATGACCTCGGGAGCAGGGTAAATTGGAATTTTGGTGTTTCCCTATCTTACAACACAGGGAAGCATTTTGCCCTTGAAGGGGAGTATGAAATGGCTCCCGTTGATTATAGGGATATAAAGGACTTTAATCGGATAGGACTTTCTCTTCTCACCCATCTTATGCCGAAAGGAAGGCTTGTTCCTTACTTTTCTCTTGGTTTCGGTCTTCTCTTTACCAGGATGAAGGAGGGAGACG
>Ga0190360_1001475_pt1 | contig 12125 bp, 13 predicted proteins | sample 48721834_MG_FD_161271 | JGI IMG/M metagenome (GOLD analysis project Ga0190360, IMG submission 161271) | Hydrothermal vent microbial mat bacterial communities from Southern Trench, Guaymas Basin, Mexico - 4872-18-3-4_MG | ecosystem: Environmental > Aquatic > Marine > Hydrothermal vents >... | reverse complement strand
GTAAAATTCTTTCCAAGTCCCTCAAAATATTTAAATGATTTATAATAATATTACAACATGAGTTCATTAAAAGCAGAAATTATGAACTATATCAAAATTTATCAACCCTGCTCAAGTAGAAATGTTATTAGTGGTGTAAGTTGGAATCCAAAAAAATTAGGAAATAAAAATCCAAAACTAAGCTATGAATTTAGAAAAATGTGTCAAATTCAAAAAACTCTTAAAAAATTGGTTGATACTGGTTGGCTTGAACGAACCAAAGAATTAGATAAATATTTTTACTTACGAGGAGAAAGAGCAAGGAAATGGGTATACAAGTATAGACTCACTAAAAAGGCAGAATTAGTATTTTTTGAATATGGAAACTTCAGGGAATATCAGATAGTAAAAGCAAAGAAATGGTTGGAGAAACTGAAAGAACCAAGCAGCATTGAAATAAAAGAACAATATCGAACTTGAACTTGGATAGGTATATCCTGCTTAAGGCTAAGAGTTTATATAGAATTTAAATATGTCATTCTTTATTATATATTTAATTTAAATCTTCCTCTACAATTTTAGCATTGCCTCTTCTGTCTTTCACAATCTTTAGGATTGTTGCTATTTTGTGATTCTCATTTAGGCACATCACCATCTTCTCCTTACACCCTTATACGCTACTCCAGCACCGCCTTTGGCTACTCTCCACACTCCGGCAAGTATTCCAAAGACAATTACTCCGAATCCGAGGTATATTAGTATTCCCATTCCAGCAACACCAATAATGCCAAGTATGAGTATGATGAACCAGTTTGAAAGTATCATGTAAATTATGTAGCCGACTATTCCACCTATGATTGCACCTACTCCAGCGAGTACAGGATCTCTGTTCCTTCCAAGACCTAATAGACCTCCAAAGATTGTAAGCAAAGGAATCCATAACCATAGCCAGTCCATCTCCTTTGGTTTTGGTATAGAGGTACATTCTTCTACTGTCTTGGCACAGGTATTGTCCGGACAGCACACTGGCTCTGATACTGAACATTTTTTGTCAAAATAATATGGTTCATTTTCACAGCATTCAAATGGGCATGTTTTCTTGACAATTGGTTTCTCCTTGCATCTGTAGTCTGAATCACAGAACCATCCTGATGGACAGTTGACATCATAACAACAGTCAACATCTTCAACAGAGAAGGTACACATTCCACCAACGCATCTTGGAGTCTTCAGTTGCTTGGTAGTGTAATCGCATGTAACTGTCCTTCCGCAATCGTAATCATAAGTGCACTCTGCTGTCGTCACACATCTATACGTTTCTGGATCGCAGAATGCTTGGGGTCCACAAGTTCCAGTACCCGGACAACATTCAACTGGAATTGTCAAGTATAAATCACACTTTGACTTAGTTCCATACTCAAGGCACTCTACTTTGTGTCCAGCTTTGTCATATCGTTCCTTTGTACATACTCTGGTTCCACTATCCAAGCAGTCATAGAGTTGAAGTTGTGATGCAATACATACTGCTCCATATGTTTTCCCAAGATAATTGTATGTGTCAGGGTATTTGGTTATACAGTCTGCCGTTGTTGCACACTCCTCACATGTGTTTCCAATTGGGTGTCTGTTTACCTCTGGGTAATATGAGTAACATTCTCCATAAGGAACAGTGTAAGCAAAAGCCCCTCCGGGTTGCATAACACCATTAATTTTTATCCTTCCGTTTTCATCATAAACATCATCTGTCGTGACGAATCCACACTTGGTTGAACCAAGCACTTCTGGACATGGAACTCCGCATGGATTTAGTGGACAGTCACACAGTTTGTAATCAAAAACCTTATAGTCAATTGGAACGGATAGCCATGTATAAACTGAGTGATAACTCGTGTAAATATAATCTCCCGGATGTATCTCTATATCGGAGCCGGGATTTCCATATCTTTCGTTTGGGCAAGTCCATTGTCCATAATAATCAAAGTAACAGTTACCAGAACCGATTTTAAATGCACCAAGATTTGTAGACATCACAATCGTGTACTCGCATTTATATGCTGTCGGTGGGCATTGCCACACCATTCTATTATAATCATTTGGAGTAGAGGTTAAGATCTTGCTACCAGTATAGCTCTGTATGTAGTCACAGCATCTCCAAGCAGGATAGTATGCCCAGATGTCTTGGCATGTTGCCTGAGTTGTGACACTCGAAAGAAGTAAAGGGATTACTCCTGTTATAATTCCTACCCCTAAAATAGCCACTATCATTGCTATGATAGTGGCTATTAGTGAATATCTCATATTTTTTCTGCCTCAACGATTGCTACAATACCTATAATTACCAAGATAAATGGTACAATCTGGGTAATTAAGTAAAATAGAGATTGTAGGCTTGTCGGTATTATGGTGCTAAGATTAAGGAATATAGAGTTTCCCTGAACGAAACCTATTATTAGGAGAAAAAACCCGATTCCTATATTTGTTGCACCAAGACTATTCAGCGTGTTCTTGGCTGATTTGGCTGACATATTGAATATTATGTAACTTTGTATTTAAATATTTTTTGCGTAATATTACTCAATATGAGATACAAAAAACCAACCGAAGAAACAGTAAACAAAGTTAAAAAAATATTAAAGGAAGAGGAAGCTCCTATACTGAAATCTTTATTTGTTAGGTTCTATCATATAAACTACAACTCACTGAATAGGATATTGGTAGATTTAGAGAAGGAAGGGTTTCCATATGTTAATAAGGTTAAAAAGTGGGGAAAACAGTGAACTACAACCCTATTTTTGGACAAAATGATTTAATAAGTAGAAAAGCCGACCAAATCGAGAGGTCGGCTTATTTACCTATATATAAGTTGGAATTGGGGCTTTCCTTCCATAAGGTCTAATTGGATACAATATCTTAGCATATTATTGTATTTTTTATTTATATAAATTTCCTTCTTGAATAACGGCATTCTGGACAAATTTTTACATATTTTCCCTTTGGAAAGAAACTTTTACCACAACGTCTACATGGTCTTCTCATTCTGTGGAATCTTCCATCATAGCTCATATAAGTCACCAGATTGATCCAAGGAAAAATGCGAAGCACACATCATAAACCCAGTGGAATGCAATTGCATAATATGGATTATACAGCCCTCCACACGATTTGCCAATCAGAATCCCTACCATTCTAAATGTTAAACCCAGACTGAAGATAAATAAAAATGCTCCTAGATTAAGTCCAACTGCAATTATGTGGGTGAAGCACCAAATTATTGTTCCAAAAATAATGGATATTACCCATAGATTGTCCTTGCTTTCAAAATATTTATTTAAATTATTTGCTATAGTTCCACTAAACCATACTGTGAATAGCTCCTCATACAGACTTACAATAAAATATGTGACAATGATTAACAAGGTGCCCATAGTCATAAGGGTTAGACCTGATGGAAAGGCAAGGATTGTCATTCCCATAGAAGATAGAAACAAGTATACAAAGTATCCTGATACTGCTCCTCCCACTAATGCACCGATTGCTATAAGCTTGTCTGTTATTTTTGGAGTATTGAAGAAATATGCTGTCTTGAAATTTGTCCATGATTCTCGTGGAGAGAATACCATCATCATTAAAAATGTTACAACAAAAACATAAGGTAATAATGCCTCATAGGTTTGTGTTCCTGACAATGGCACAGAATATACTAAAAATGATAGCAATGTGAATGTAACCAATGCTATAACTACCCAGCCCTTTGGAAAAAAAGGAAAAAATCTTTCATAATCCAGCATACTGCTCCTCCTCTGTTTCTTCTTCAGTAGGATACTCCTCTATATCAGACTCATTTCTTCTTATCCTTCTGATAACTCTCTTTATTCTCTTATTACCTTTAAAATCAAACCTTATACAAACTATAATGAAAATTACGAGAGTTATACCAACTAACACATGCCATATTTCTAAATCAAACAACCCCAAAAAGTTTGGTATGATTATTGTCCTAAGTAATTCCACTAACCAGTTTATAGGTTCGGGAGCTGGACCAATTATTGAATAAACCTTTATGTTTATTACGCTTCCCTGCCCAATGGAACCAAGATTGACAATGAGGCTTCCGCATGACCATTCAAGCTCTTCTTCAGTAACAGAATTTATTACCCTTACCACATTTGAACAGTTTATATCTGGAATTTCTAATTTTACGGACTGCATTGGAATTGGACAGATGGATTTTATTGTCCATTCATTAACATTAAATATTGTAGTATTGATAGTATCTTTGTATGATGGTTTTTCTTCACTCCATGCGGTGTATATCAAGTAGCTTATGGTGTAATTGTGTATTTCAAACGGCGTCATATTTCCGATTTCAAGAACATAAGTTCCAGAAACTATGTCTGCACTATCTATGGCGTTTGATTCGTTGCACACAGAAACAAAATCCTCACATAAATACAATTCTTCCCCGTAATCTATGGTTATGGATTTCTCAACATCAGTTATGTTCTGGCTCGCCCAGTTCTTCACCGATACGTTCATGTTTATAATAGCCTTTTCGTCAACCCAGAAAACATCTGGATAGTCAATTGTCACTGTTACTGAAGTTGGGGGAGTTGAATACTCAATTTCGTGTATAATTTGGCTTCCTCCCGCAAGCGTTCCCGTCAAGGTAACATATCTTCCGTTAGCGTCATATTTAGGTTCCGTTGACACATCATCAACCCTTATGTTCACTGCGTCATAAGGCAGATATATTTTTATTGAATACGAATGTGAAACGGTGTCAACGTTTTTAAGAGTCACTTCATTGAGCCAGTTTATTGGCTTGAATTCTGTTACCGGAGGATTTGTTATCGTTTTGTTTTCCACGACCACGATGTAGCTTATGTACGCCCTGAATTGTCTTAAACCGTCAAGCAGAGGAACATACCATGAAACTTTGTCATATGAATCGTCTCCGTCAGTATCAATATTCCTGAAGGTGTAGCTGGCGTTGTCCGTTCTGTCCGTCCATGTACCGCTTATAAGTTCTTCAAGAACATAGGTTCTGTTTATTTCGTACACATCAGAATAAGCGTACACATCTGTTATGTTTGTCACATTGTTAGTGACGTTAAGGTAAAAATACCAAACACCCCCTACCGTTTCGTTGTATTTAGTGTAGTTTATTATGGTTGTGTTGTAATAGAGGTTCCAGCTTTGAGTTTCGGTGGCAGTTATGTTGGATATAAGCCATTCTATGCAGTTGCCTGTTAGATTTACTGTGAGTATGTCATCTGTGTGATTGTCCGTATCGTTCCATAGTTCGTACCATACGACATCACTGACTATGGATGTATTTGCAATGAAGTTCGTGTATGAAGTTGCTAATGGATTGTAAACTGAATCGGTTCTCTGCCATTTGGTCGTCTTGTTTATTTCGGCGTCCCCCTGTATAACCGAACCTTCTGTTATGGTCAATTTGTATATGTTCAACTGTGTTGAGTTTAGACCGGTTTGGTTGAACGTGTCGTTTGCAGTTATGTTTACGCTGTACGTTCCGTTTGTCCAGTTCAGGTAAACCGTCACATTGTATTCAAAGATGTAGCCGTTTGTGATTGATGTGGTATTAATCATATTTGCGTACACTTTGTTCACTCCGTTTGGGTCGGTTATGTTCAATATAACACTGTTATTATCAATTCCAGTTGCGTCTGTTATGTTGACCTTTACGGTTATGTTGCTTCCACGAAGTATGGATGTGTATTGGGTGTTGTCGTGGTATATTAACGGAGTTGTTATGTTTGGACCGCTTACATCATAGGTGAAATAAACCGTTGTGTAATTCGTATTGTTAACAGTGTCGTTACAAATCACTGTTATGTAGTATGTCGTTCCGTCAACCAAATTTGATGCGTTGCTGAAATTGAACGTTCCTGTTGACGATACGTTTATTATCGAAGAGTTGAATGATGTGTCGTTTAGCCAACACGAATCTTTGTGCAGGTCAGATGTCGTTCCGTTAATCGTTAAACTCGTGTTGTAAAATGAACCGTTTGTCGGAGAATCTATCGTTACTGTCGGAGGTGTCGTGTCAACCGTGAACCACACGGTGTCGCTTGCCATGTTTCCGGATGAATCGTTGCCCCAGACGGTTATATTCTGATGACCCTCTGAAGCTATAATTGTTGTATTGATACACTTTTTAAAATTTCCGAAATAGTATTTATAAACTTCAGAATTATCATAGTCAACTATCCAGAAATATTTTCCGTTTTGGGTTATGCCTGTTGGTGATACATAAATTCCGTCTACTTCTGTGTCCCAATGTTCTCCTGTATAAGTTCCGTTCATCCAATATTTATAGACTTTTTTACTAGTACTATCCGTAATCCAGAAATATTTTCCATTTTGTGTTATGTCAACCGGATCTTCATTTCCACTTCCTGCTGTGTCCCAATGTTCTCCTGTATAAGTTCCGTTTATAAAGTAGATGTATACCTCTTTATCAAAGTTGTCAACTATCCAGAAATATGTTCCATTTTGTGTTATGCCAACCGGATCTTCATTTCCACTTCCTGCTGTGTCCCAATGTTCTCCTGTATAAGTTCCGTTCATCCAATATTTATAGACTTCCGAATCATAATAATCAGTTGTCCAAATATAAGTTCCATTCTGTGTAACTCCTAAAAGAAAACTATTTGCACCACCAGATTCAAAATAAACATCGATTTCATCTCCTGTGTCCGTCCCTTTTATTGTATATATGTTTATGTGACATATATCATAATTAACAATCCAAAAATGTGTACAATTTTGTGTTATACTATAAGGGTAAAAAATTCCACCCATTGCTGTGTCCCAATGTTCTCCTGTATAAGTTCCGTTTATAAAGTAGATGTATACCTCTTTATCAAAGTTGTCAACTATCCAGAAATATGTTCCATTTTGTGTTATGCCTGTTGGATAAGGAAGTCCACCAACTGCATTCCAATGTTCTCCTGTATAAGTTCCGTTCATCCAATATTTATAAACTTCCGAATTCTCAAAGAGTATCCAGAAATATGTTCCGTTTTGTGTTATGCCTGTTGGTGATACATAAATTCCGTCTACTGCTGTGTCCCAATGTTCTCCTGTATAAGTTCCGTTCATCCAATATTTATAGACTTTTTTACTAGTACTATCCGTAATCCAAAAATATGTTCCATTTTGTGTTATGCCTGTTGGTCTAGATTGACCAGAAGTGTCCCAGCTTTCAATATATGTTCCATCCATTAAGTATTTATAAACTTTAGCGTCAACAACATCACTTACCCATATATATGTTCCGTTTTGTGTTATGCCATATGGATCATTATTTTCTACGGTTGTGTTCCAATATTCTCCTGTATAAGTTCCGTTCATCCAATATTTATAAACTTCAGAATTATCATAGTCAACTATCCAGAAATATGTTCCGTTTTGGGTTATACCTAATGGGTTAAGATTTCCACTTCCTGATGTATCAAAGCTATCTCCCGTGTATTGTCCCTCGTTTGTAAAGCTTACATTCGCACTACCATTCAAAGAATAAGCACACCAATCCAACGTCTCGTTGGTGGTCCAGTTCAAATCTATGCTTGTTGTGTTGTAAGTTGTGTTTTCAGGATGCCAAATGGTTATGTTTGGCGGTGACGTGTCATGAATTTCCGTGCCAAAAGCATAAGTTGGTTCAGGTAACTGGTATTTTCTCATAAACACATAATCAACTGAAAAGAATGCATATATTGCTAAGAATCCGAAATAATGTCCCTGATGGTCAAGATTCCCATCCATGCTGTGATTGCCTATATGTGTTTTGTTGTTGTCATAATACAATTCAGCATGAGTTACATTTGTCCCTGAAGTCTGGAATTTTATTTCACCATAATACCATGCACTTAAATCGAAATCTGAAACAGACCAGCTTGGAACATTGTAATCAGAATATATTCTCGAATAGCTTTGATAGTAACACGGTTCATAAGCTTCATCATATTTTAATGTTGAGTTCCCGTTAAGTAACAAAAAAATTCTTTTGTCTGCTACTGCCGAACCATCGTTAACTCTGAATCTGAGATGTATTGAATAATTGTCGTTTCGGACAGAATAATTGTATTTCAGATAACTAGCAGATCCTAATGCGTCAGGAGAGTTCATGACTCCATCAGTAGCATTCCACGTACCGCTTTGTTGTGTCCAGTATGTGAGATTGTTGAAATCGTCAAACATCTCAAATGTATCCATACCTTCAGATGTCGTATCTGCATCCTCATTCCCATAATACATATAGATTGTATAATTAGTTGTTGTGATGTTTTGGTCAATCTTGACCCAAACATAAGCATAGTTTGAAGTTACATTGTATTCAACCCAGTAAGGAAGTTCCGCATTTTCAGAACCGTTCAGAAACCTTAAATCACCAAAATCTGATTGCATATCAGAATCATATGAAACATTAAGCATCACAGTATAATTCTTTTCTGTCGTTCCTGAACTTACGGAAATATTGATTGGTTTTTTTCTTGTCCACGTTGAGTTCCACCAAGCCCATTCACTTATTTTAAAATTCTTTATTGTTGGAATCCATTCTATGTTGTTTGCTCCAAGCTGGGCATGTTTTTTACCTTCGAGTTTTATGTAATAATCTTTATCTTTATGTAACACTTTCCCCCAGAAATTAAATGGTTTGTATTCCTGTCTGTATCTTATTTCTTTGTGAGAACCGACTATTTCAGTAACATTACAGGCATAGTGAGTTTCATTGTAACCCCAACAATCACTTGGAATTGTTGAATTTCTTTCGTAATAATAAGTCACCTCACCATATTCATACACTGTGGCAAAGTAACTGATATTTCTTAGAACTTTAAAATTATATGAACTAAGACCCAACATATTGTGTCTTTCCTTTATGAATTCCCATCTAAACTCATCATTCTGAGAACTTGGGAGTGATATGTCTCTATACGGATGAATTCTTAGTATAGCATAACAGTCTATAAGACAATATCTTGTATTTTCTATTAGCTGTACATCAACTACTGGGACTTTTTCTGTGGTTTGGATTCTTATTGTCTTATTGCCAATGTTAACCTTTTCCAGTCCTCCAGCAGTCCCCAAAGGAATAAAAAACACTCCAACTAAGACAATCACAAAGCAAAACACCCCTATCCCAAACTTTGTGTATGCCCTCATTTTTTTCTGACCTTCCTTATAGAGTTAAAATCAATTTCTACATCATCCCCAACATTAATTCCTTTACCGTTTATTAAATCTTTAGAAAGAGTTATGGCTTTACTGTCTCCAACCCTGATTACCTTTTTTATAATCTTCATAAGTATTGTATTAGAATTGGATATTTAAATATATTTTATGCTTTTCTACTCGCAAAAATAGCATAGATTGATATAATTAGAAGTATGATTCCAAAGAAAAATCCTACCATGTTGGTGAAACTTCCAAAAAATTGATCCTGTGGAACCGTTCCTACTGATAGCAGTGGTATCATACTGGCTGTTTCAATCGGTGCCTTGATATTTGTCAGCACTAGAAATAATCCGGTTATGGAGCCGAATGCTCCTAAGAGTTGGATACTATCTCTTAGTTTCTGTGACAGACCCGGCTTTGCCTCAATCTTTTCTTGACATTCCCTCAATTTCCTTCTGAGTTCTTCTTCGTTCACATTCAATTATATCTTTGACATTAGTCCTTTAAATAATTATCCTTTCTCATTTGAAAACTACTTAACCAAGGCTTTGAAATGTTCACAGAGTACCCATAGCAGTATACATGACACTATGAAAAAAAACAAATTGATTACGAGTAAGATATTAAGTTTTGCTCTGCTGTATCCAAACTTTACAGCCTCGACTATATCAGTTGAGTTTCCAAAAATAAGATTCGCTGATGTGAAGAATGATGTAAATACACTGATTAGTGGAAATGCCATAAGCATCAGATTTGCCTTTGTATCAAAATAAATCCCTCCCATCCAGATTTCTGCCCGTTCCTGATATGTTGGATTTATTATTTCCCTGCACCACACATATCCACAAACCTCTTTCGGTGTTCCATAAAGTTCATTGATAGTTATTGAACTGCCATTGCCAATCACAATATTACAGTGAAGACACCCGTACTTGTAATATTGATAGCAGTGTCCAGCTTCATGGTTGTAAACCATTGCTCCACTAAACCACCAGCACATGACAACTATTGTCAGCCCCAAGTATGCCAAGTAAATCAATTGTTTTGTACCTTTGTCCATATTATCCTATTATATTCCATACACTGACACATGCACTATCACCCATGATAGGAAAAATATCCCTATCCCAACCATGTGCTGTTTTGTTATTTTCATACTAACTCCCTATAAATCCCTATAAATCCTTTAAAAGCTTTTTGCCTTTATGTGTTATTCTGATTATTGAATCTTCAGATGGATATAATGAAACCACCCCTGCATTTAAACATCTCATGAGCTGAATCATCGCCCCTCTTACCTTTTGTGGTTTTAGTTCCCCATTTTTTGTATATATATTTTCAACCAATCCCCCTTTGGATTCTATTTCAAGTAAAGTTTTGAAATTTATTTCATTGCCTTTTCTGGCTATTTTTTTAAGCATTAGAAGCATTAAGCCATTCTCAAACCTATCCTCTACTTCCATTTTCACCCCTCCTCTTCTCTTTACTTTTTTTCCAGCATTTTTTAAAACATTCTTGGCATATATTATAACTATTTACCTGAATCAAATCCTCTTTCCTATCAAACTTCTCTTTACACAGCACACACTCATAAGTCATTTTCATCATCCTTATAGTAATGTATGCAGTGTCCAATTCTCACAGCTTTAAGTTTCTTGGTCATTCACTCATCCCTTCTGCAGCACCGATTAAAATATTGGCACATGATGATGCCTTCGTACCGTCTTGTGATACAGGGTGGTTCATGCCACGTCTAAAACAATCGTGACACAATCTATGTCCCATATTCACCTGCCAATCAAACAGTGGTTTCTGACATTTTACACATCCGGTTACTTTTGATTTTACCATACTTTATCATCTTCCCAAGAATCTCACATGGAATACTCGTGCTTATACTCCCCTTGATTATTGCATTTTCTACTACATTGATACCAAATCTATCACCAAATTTTGGTACAAGTTTCTTGTAATACTCATCACCGAGTTCTCTGAATACCTTTTTGATTAGAAGCATATTTCCCGAACCTATTGTTTCCCAGAATGTCTGCGATACGGTACGTGACAATCTCTCATTGTAATTATCTTGATTGGGATTGGGAATACGCTTGAGCATAGTTGTAGTCCACCCCCTATCATAATAACAATATTTCACGACAGGATATAGAACCTTCAGGTTTGCTTGGAAGTATGGGTCTTTCTTTACCCAGCTTACCCATCCACCAGTCTTGCGGTATAGATTTATTCCTTTCTTTGGGTTGTTCTCAATTTCGTTGATGATATATGAGTGAACACCATCCGTAAACGCCTTGTTTTCTTTGACTTTATCCTTGTAAAGTCGGTTCAATATTTCGTTATATAGTTTATCTGTCCTCTTGACCATCTCTAACATCTTCTCTTTCGACAGTTTTACCAACAGCTCAAATTCCTCTTTAGTGAGATTTTTATTTTTCATGCTCATAATTCTCCACGATTTTTATTATATCGTTCTTGTTAAGGTAAACAATCTTGTCTCCAAACATATACTTCAGTATTACAAAATGATCATTAATACCTATAATAGTACCAAAAAACTTTTTTGATTTGTCTTCATCACGTATCAGTATGCTTACTTTCTTGCCTTCAAGATCGTTCACTTCAACAACCTCCTCAAAAGATTTTTATATTTTTTCTCAATTAAAGCACGTAATTTTTTATCGTTTTTTGGAATCCAATAATTAGGATATATCTTACTATCAGATTTATCAAGCAGTCCATCTTTAACTAACAAGTTCAATCTTCTTCTTATCAAATCTCTCTTTTTTGTAATATACAAAAAGTCATCTACATAAAACAAATTGTGCTTCCATTCTTTGTTTTTATAAAATTTTATAAGTAACTCCCAATCAATTATGTTTCGTATCTTTATTTTCATTCTCATCCACATCCTTAAACCATACAAT
>Ga0190360_1001474_pt1 | contig 12128 bp, 12 predicted proteins | sample 48721834_MG_FD_161271 | JGI IMG/M metagenome (GOLD analysis project Ga0190360, IMG submission 161271) | Hydrothermal vent microbial mat bacterial communities from Southern Trench, Guaymas Basin, Mexico - 4872-18-3-4_MG | ecosystem: Environmental > Aquatic > Marine > Hydrothermal vents >... | reverse complement strand
AAAAGGAAATTGAAAAAGGAGGCAATGTATGAAAAAGGTAGCTATAGTTTTAGTTATGGGGTTTTTCCTGTTAGGAGTTATTGGACAAATAGCTCTTGCTCAAAAGGATGTAACCCTTACAGTTACCTGGGCTGCCTGGTATCCTGCCGACTATCTGATAAAACTTGCCGATGAGTTTACCAAGAAAAATCCCAACATAAAAGTGAAAGGAGCATTCATCCCCTGGCCTCAGTACCATGATCGAGTCTTCACCGAATTTGCCTCTGGGAAACCAAGTTTTGATATAGTGGTACCGGATAGTCAATGGATAGGAGAGGCCGTTGAAGGAGGACATTTGCTGGAACTCAGTGATTGGATGAAGAAAAACATAAATTTTGATGAATGGTACGAATTTCCGCTCCGTTCTTATGGGGAATATCCTGACTATTCGGACCACTGGTATGGTGTTCCTCTTCTCCTGGACTTCGTTTTATGTGCTTATCGTAAGGATCTTTTTAATGATCCGAACGAAAAAGCTGCATTCAAAAAACAGTACGGGTATGACCTTGATATTCCAAAAACCTGGCAGGAACTTCTGGATATTGCGCGCTTTTTTACCCGACCTGACAAAAATTTATACGGATTTGCCACCTGGGAGGCTCCCATTGCCACAGCAGGACTTGCTGATGTGTTCTTAGGACCTTTCTGGTCCATGGGTGGTAATCTCTGGGATCCCAGAACAAAAAGAGTTCAGGGAATTATTAACAACTGGGACGGAATTGAAGCGGCTAAACTCTGGGTTGAGCTTTACAAAACTCATCCTCCTGGAGCAGCAAACTACAGCATAGACGAAGTAATGACTGCCTTTCAACAGGGCCTTATAGCCATGGCAGCTATGTATGCCATGTTTTACCCCGGACTTCTTGATCCTAACCTGTCCCTGTATGCAGATCAAACTGGATTTTTCACTGAACCTGGTGGTATAGGACGTGATGGTATTTTCAGACATTTTGTCCAGCTTGGAGGTCAGGGACTTGCAGTTTCAGCTTACAGTCCTTACAAAGAAGAAGCTCTTAAGTTTATCAAATGGACAACAAGTGATGAGTTCCAGTGGAAATGGACAGAGGGCGGTAACTATACAGCAAAGAAAACCATTATTGAAGATCCTGCTTACTTAGAGAGATTTCCTAATGCTGAAATTGCTCAGGTTGTTAGAGAAAGCGCTCCTTTACTTCGTGATTTCTGGGAAATTCCTCAGTATAATGAGATGGGCGAGTATCTTTCCATCCAGCTGAACCAGGCCATTCTCGGTAAGATAACTCCGGAACAGGCCATGGATAACATAGCCAAGCGACATGAAGAGATTTTAAGAAGAGCTGGCTACTACGATTAAATAAGCTACATGTGACCAGCACCTTTTAAAGGTGCTGGTCCCTGAGGAAAGGAAGGTGAAAGAAAGGAAAATTAGAGGCGGATTTGGTAGAAGGGTAAGCGATAACGCTTTAAAGATCTATTTTCTTGTTCCTACTTTTGCACTTCTTCTTTTCATGATAATTTTCCCCCTTATATGGTCCTTATACTTAAGCTTTACTCGTTATAATGCAGTAGCTCAGGCTCCACCCCAATTTGTAGGACTTAAAAACTATGCCCGACTTTTATCTGATCCTGAAGTCTGGGCACGATTTGTCATTACCGGTAAATTTGTGGCTCTTGCTGTGCTTATTGAATTTGCTCTGGGATTTGTCCTTGCTCTTCTTTTAAATAGAGAATTTAAAGGGAAAGGAATTATTACTACTCTTTATCTTTTACCTATGATGTTTTCTCCAGTTGTTATTGGTAAATTCTTTGCTTTTATTCTGGATACCAACTGGGGGATATTAAACTACATTTTAGGCATCCTGTTTGGAATACCTAAAATAGCCTGGACAACCAGTTATAAGTGGGCTCTTTATTCACTGGTAATAGCTGATGTGTGGATCTGGACACCTTTTATGCTACTTTTAACTTTAGCGGGACTTTCTACGGTTCCCCGCTACCTTTATGAAGCTGCTGAAGTAGACAGAGCTTCAGGGTGGTTTAAATTTCGTTATATTACGCTTCCTCACATCTTTCCGCTTTTAATTTTAGCTTTACTTTTCCGCACTATGGATGCCTTCAGATTTTTTGATATAGTCTATGTTTTAACAGGTGGAGGACCGGGTTACTCCACCCAGATTCTTCCTTATTATCTGTATAAACTGGCTTTTCAGTACTGGTACACGGGTGAATCCTGTGCTTTGGCTTACATTTTCTTGATCATAATTATTGCCTTAAGCAACATTTATGTTAATTATCTTAACAAGTTAAGAGCAGTTTAATGTGGGAAGATGAATTACCTGAAAAAACAGAAATATAAAAATTACATTATTATTGGTATTTTGATCTTTATTCTGTGTATCTATCTTTTTCCCGTTTACTGGATGTTTGCTACAGCCACCAAGACCAAGCTGGATGCTTTCTCTCTACCTCCCAAGTGGGTTTATAGACCTATTATGGACAATTTTAAAAATATATTTATTGCGGGTGCCGGTGGAGCTGTGGGAAGAGTTGAGATCAAGGGAGAATTTAAATGGTCAGCATTCCCTCATCAACTCTTTAATTCCATAATTGTATCCTTTATCAGTACAGGTCTTGCGGTATTCATAGGTTCTTTTTCTGCTTATGTTTTCTCTCGCTTTGACATAAAAGGAAAAAATGATCTTCTATTTATCATTCTATCCAGCAGAATGCTCCCTCCCATAGTGATAGTAATACCTCTGGTAATAATGTATAGAACCTTGGGGCTTTACGATACACGTATCGGCCTTATCATTATGTACACTGTATTTAATCTGGCTTTTACTGTATGGATAATGAGGAGCTTCATTGATGAAATCCCTCGAGAATACGAAGAAGCAGCTATGGTTGACGGGTATTCCCGTTTTCAAGCTTTTTTCAAGTTTGTTTTACCAGAAATGCGTCCCGGAATGGTGGCAACAGCTATTTTTAGTTTAATTATGGCCTGGAATGAATTTACCTTTGCTCTACTTTTGACAGGTGAAAATGCCAGAACAGCGCCCCCGGCAATTGCTCAGTCTCTCGGAACAGCAGGAATTAACTGGGGTCACATCGCTGCTGGCTCCGGTTTGATGGTAATCCCGGTTGTCATCTTTACCTTTCTTTTAAGAGGAAATCTTATTAGAGGATTTACTTTTGGAGCTATAAAAGGGTGAGCTTTATGCTAAAAAGGCATTTAACCACAGTTTCTGTTGTTCTCATACTCTTTGGCATTTTCAGCATGTGTCAACCGTTTACCTTTTCGCTTTATCATTGGGGTTTTGCTTTTTTGGGAGCAGGAGCTGCACTTTACATAGTGCTGTCTCATTTGTAAATATTTAAATTTTTTATACACTTTTTAAAAACAAAAATGGCCAGTATAACCATAAAAAACCTTACCAAAAGATTTGGGAATTTAGAAGCGGTTAAGAATTTAAACCTTAAAGTAGAAGAAGGGGAATTTGTAGTTCTTCTTGGTCCATCCGGATGTGGAAAGACTACAACACTTCGTTGCGTTGCTGGTCTTGAACATCCCGATGAAGGTGAAATTTACTTTGATGATGAACTGGTTAATGACCTTTCTCCTTCTGACCGGAATGTGGCTTTTGTTTTTCAGTTCTACGCTCTTTATCCTTACCTTAACGTTTTTGACAATATTGCCTTTCCATTGAGGGCGGAAAAGATTCCAGAGAAAGAGGTTAAAGAAAGAGTAAATAGAATATTGAAGCTTCTCAAAATTGAGGATATAAAGGAAAAAAGTCCCAGAAAGCTCACCAGTGGACAGGCTCAAAGAGTGGCTCTTGGCCGAGCTATAGTCCGTCATCCAAGGGTATTTCTCCTCGATGAACCTTTGAGTAACCTTGATGCTAAATTCAGGGAGGAAATGAGATTGGAACTTCGCCGACTCCAAACTCATATTGGAACAACCACCTTATACGTCACTCATGATCAGGCAGAAGCTGTATCTATGGCTGATAGAATAGTGGTAATGAATCTTGGAGTAGTTCAACAAATAGGAACCCCCAGGGAAGTTTACAGTCATCCACGTAATCTTTTTGTGGCCAATTTTATTGGAAGTCCAGGGATGAATTTCTTAAACTGTACTTTCCAGCAGGGAAAGCTCGTGGGAGAGGAGAATCTTTTCGTTTTACCTGTTGATGAGCAAATTAAAGATGAGATAAAAGCTAAACTGGAAGGAAAAAAATTGATACTTGGAGCAAGACCTGAAGACATAATTTTTACTCACAAAAAAGAGGTTGAGACTATCCCTGCCATTGTTTATGTGGTTGAACCTCTGGGGACAGAAAATATAATTAATCTCAAGATAGGAGAACGTATAATAAAGGCAAGATGTGCACCCAGTTTCTTTCCTAAAATAGGAGAAAAAGTCTGGGTAAAGATTAAAAAAGGTAAACTTAGACTTTTTGATAGAGAAAGTGAGGAAAATATTATTTAGTTTTTAAAAAAACAAAATGGCAACCGTAAGACTGGTAAATGTAAGTAAGAGATACGGTAATGTGGAGGCTATAAAAAAAATAAATCTCCACATAAAAGATGGGGAATTAATAGTGCTTCTTGGACCAACAGGAGCGGGTAAGACAACCACTTTAAGGTCAGTGGCAGGTCTTGAACATCCAGAGGAAGGTGAAATTTATATCGGTGAAGAGAAAGTCAATCATCTATCGCCGGCTGATAGAGATGTTGCTTTTGTGTTTCAAAATTACTCTTTATATCCCCGCTATACAGTTTTTGATAATATGGCATCCCCCTTAAAAGCTCGGGGAATGGATAGAATTGAAATAGAGAAGATTGTAAAAAGAACAGCTAATATGCTTCATATAGCTCATCTTCTTCATCGTAAGCCCGAGCATCTAAGTGGAGGAGAAATGCAGAGAGTTGCTCTGGGACGAGCTTTAGTTCGTAACCCTCGCGTTTTTCTGATGGATGAGCCTCTTACTAATCTGGATGCTAAATTAAGAGAGGAAATGAGGGCCGAATTGAAGAGACTGCAAGCTGATATTGGGGCTACTTTTTTTTACGCCACTCCTGATCAGGCCGAAGCTCTATCCATGGCTGATAGAATAGCTATTTTAAAGGAAGGGAAGATCCAGCAGGTAGGAACTCCCTTTGAAGTGTACAATAATCCCTCTACAATGTTTATAGCGAATTTTCTTGGTAGTCCGGGAATGAATTTCCTTCCCTGTAGATTGGATAAAAAATCAATAGATGTAGGTCCGGGTATCTTTAAAGTTGCTCTTTCAACAGAAAAACTAAAGAAACTGCAAGAAGTTTCACCCCCGGTATCAGAACTTGTCTTTGGAATAAGACCAGAAGAAATCACTATAAGCAAAGAAAAAGGACCGGGATTTATTCAGACAGAGATGGACGTGATGGAACTTATGGGTTCCTGGACGATTGTTAGTTTGAAGTTGAAAGCTCATTACATAAAAGTCAGAAGCGATGCCGATTTTGAAGCAACTCCTGGAGAAAAAATCTGGATAAAGATAAACGAAGAAAAAGTGCACCTTTTTAACAGAGAAAACGGAAAATCTATCTTTTAAGAGGGAAAAAATGGCTTATTTAATGGGAATAGATGTAGGAACTACAGGAACCAAGACTCTGATAATTGATGAAAATGGCAATCTGATTACTACATCTTTTGAAGAATATCCAACTTACATGCCTTACCCTACCTGGTCAGAACAAAATCCTGAGGATTGGTGGAAGGCCACTGTAAATACCATAAGGGATGCTCTTACCAAAGCTGGTTTAAAAGGAAAAGATATTGCGGGAATAGGCCTTTCTGGACAGATGCATGGGTCAGTTTTTCTGGATAAAAATTACAAGGTTCTTCGTCCCTGTATTCTGTGGAATGACCAGCGGACTGTCAAGCAGTGCGAATACATAACCCAGCGTATAGGCAAAAAGAGATTAATGGAAATTGCCTGCAATCCTGCCCTTACTGGATTTACAGCTGGAAAGATCCTCTGGGTGAAGGAGATGGAGCCCGAAATTTATAATCAAACTTATAAAATCCTTCTTCCCAAGGATTACGTTAGATTTTGTTTAACGGGGGATTTTGCCACCGAGGTTTCTGACGCTTCGGGAACCCTTCTTCTGGATATTAAAAAAAGAAAGTGGTCAAAGGAACTTCTTTCTGAACTGGAAATTGATGAAGAACTCATGCCTTCCTGCTATGAATCGCCTCAGATCACAGGTAGTATAACCAGAAAAGCTTCGCAGTTAACCGGACTTAATCCTGGCACTCCAGTTGTGGGGGGAGGAGGAGATCAGGCTGCAGGTGCGGTGGGTAATGGTATTGTTAAAAAAGGAATGATTTCCAGTACGATTGGGACATCAGGAGTAGTTTTTGCCTTTAGTCCTGAAGTAAAAATTGACCAGGAGGGAAGAGTTCACACTTTCTGTCATGCTGTACCGGAAAAGTGGCATGTTATGGGAGTTATGCTTTCGGCTGGAGGTTCCTTAAGATGGTTCAGAGATAGTCTGGGTGAAGTGGAAAAAGAAGAGGCCAGAAAAAAGGGAGTTGATCCTTACGAGATTCTTTTAGAGAAAGCTGGTAAAATCCCGCCAGGGGCAGAAGGCCTGCTCTTTCTTCCCTATCTTTCAGGAGAGAGGAGTCCTTACCCCAACCCTCATGCCCGGGGTGTGTTTTTTGGATTAAATCTGCGCCATAAAAAAGAGCATCTTATAAGAGCTGTAGTTGAAGGGGTAACTTTTGGAATGAAAGACTGCCTTGAGATTATTGTAAAAATGGGAATTTCCGCCAGTAAGGTAAGAGCATCAGGTGGAGGTGCAAAATCAAAGCTCTGGCGACAGATTCAGGCTGATATTTATAATCTGGAAGTTGAAACTGTAAATGTTACTGAAGGTGCTGCTTTCGGGGCGGCTCTTTTAGCGGGGGTGGGAAGTGGTGTGTACAGCACAGTGGAAGAAGCCTGTGAAAGCACTATCAAGGTGTCTACCAGCATTAAACCAAATCTGAAAAATATTAAGTTATACGAAAAATATTATCAGATTTACCATTCTCTTTATCCTGCTCTGGTTGATCATTTTGACCAATTAAGCGAAGTTGTCGGGATGTGAAAAAAGATACTAAGGAGGAAACCGAAGGTGAAAATTATCTGTAATAGAGATGATCTTCTACAAGCGGTACGAACCGTCCAGAATGCACTCACCAGTACCGCTCTTCCTGTTCTTTCTCATGTTCTTATTCTGGCAAAAGAAAAGGGTGGAGAGGTAATTGCTACCAATCTGGAGAGTACAATTTACTCCAATTTTGAGGCAGATGTCGAGGAAGAAGGAAATATCTGTCTCCCGGGTGTAAAACTTTTTTCCATCTTAAGAGAACTTCCACCTGGCCAGCTCAGTTTGGAAACCAGGGATTCTGAAGGTTTAATAAAAATGGAACAGATTTTCTTTTCTTTGCTGGGGCTTCCAGGAGAGGATTTCCCTGAAACTCCTGCTCCTTTAAAACCTGTTTTCACCCTTCCTCAGCAGGTACTGAGAATGATTTTTGAAAAAACCATGTTTTCTGCAGGGCAGGATGAGGTAAGACAGAATCTTAACTGTGTATTTTTAGAAACAACATTTCCGGAGCAAAAAGCCACAGCTATCTTAAAAGCTGTGGCCACTGATGGACGTCGCCTTTCACTTTTAACCGTTTCTGATCTTCAAATCTCCGAACCTTTCCAGATTTTGATACCTCTAAGAGCAGTAAGAGAACTTACCAAAATTCTGGAGAAAGAGGGAGAGGTGAAGGTAGGGGTAGAGCAAAACAGAGTGTTTTTTCAAACCCATAATTTTTCCTTTTTCTCTCAACTAATTGATGCCAGGTTTCCTGACTATCAGGGAGTAATTCCCAGAGATTATAGAATTTCTTTCAAAGCTAAAAGAGAAGAGCTTATGGCGGCCATAAGACGGGTGTCACTTTTAACCGAACAGCAGACTCGCCTGGTAAAATTTACCTTGAAGGGTGATAGTCTACTAATTAACACCACCTCGGCAAGACTGGGAAGTGCTTACCAGGAACTTTCGGTTTTAACTGAACAAAAAGAGGAAATAGAAATTGGATTTAACGCCACATTTCTTTTAGAAGCTTTAAGAATAATGGAGGAAGATTTAGTGGAAGTGCATCTTATAGACAACGAATCTCCCGGGGTTTTCCAGCCTGTAGAATCTCAAAATTATCTTTATATCCTTATGCCCGTTAAATTAAGGGATTAAATATCATTTGCAAAGAGAACAGGGTCTTGTTATTGTGGTTAAGGAATCTTCAGGTTACAAATTTTAGGAATTTCTCTCACCTTAATCTTAGATTTTCTCCCGGTGTAAATATTTTTGAAGGAAAAAATGGTGAGGGGAAAACCAATTTACTGGAGGCGATTTACTGTTTAACGAGAGGGTTATCTTTTAGAACTTCCAGGGAACAGAGACTGATAAAGTGGGGAGAAAAAAATCTTTATCTTAAGGGGGAGGGGGAAAAGCAGGGTAATTTCCTGAAATACGAATTTTCACTGGGGAAAACCGAATCTAAAAGGAGGAAGGTAAATTCTCACGCTGTTTCACTCAAAAACAGCAAATGGTGGCTCTGGCCAGTTATATTTACAAGTCAGGACATGAAGATAGTTCAGAGTGGTCCTTTTTATCGAAGAAGTTTCATAGATGAGGTACTCTCCTTCAGCTATCCTGAGTTCAATTATCTCAAGTTATCCTTTAACAGAGTGCTAAATCAGAGGAACATGGTGCTTAACCAGTTAAAAAAAGGTAAAAACAGTAAAAAACTTCTGGACAGCTGGGATTTTCAGCTGGTCAAATTTGGCTCAAAAATAGTTTACCTTCGTATTCAAATGTCAAAAGAACTTTCCTTAAGATTAAAAGACACCCTGAATCAGCTCATGGGTAAAAAGGTTTCCTGTAAGCTTGTTTATCAGTGTTCTTTTATAAATGGAGAAACTGATAAAATTTCTTTAGATTCCATAAATGAGCTTTTTACCTTTCAACTTTCAAGGATTAGGCAAAGGGAGATAGAAAGCGGAATTACTTTAATTGGTCCTCATCGGGATGAATTTAAGATTTTTGTGAATGGTGTTGACCTTAGAAATTTTGGTTCTCAGGGTGAACAAAGAGTCGTTGCTATCGGTCTACGATTGGTGGAAGCAGAGCTAATCAGGGAAGCTCAAAAAGAAGCCCCATTGGTTTTGTTAGATGACATCACTTCTGACCTCGACTGTGAACGAGAAAAATTTCTGTTAAAAAAAATAAAAAGTATGGGTCAGGTTTTTTTGACCTGTCAAGACCTATCAAGATTAAACAAGGCTATCTTAAATGAAAGTTTGATTTTCCATTTAAAAAATGGAAATGTCGAGGTTAAAGACCATGGATAATCCACCTTCTCCTGTAGGAGAAATTCTGGAGGAAGTACTCTCACGTCTTGGTATAGACAATAAGATAAAGCAACTTCGTATCTTAAAACACTGGAAAGAAATTGTTGGCAAAACCCTGGCCCGCCATTCCTGTCCAGTTGCTGTGCGCAAAGGTAACCTTTTTGTCAAGGTGGACAGTTCTGGATGGCTTGCACAAATAACCTATTTTAAAGAAAAAATCATCTCTGAACTCAATCGAAAAGCGGGAAGTGAAGTAATCCGTGATATTTACCTTAGCCTGGGAAAAGTTTATCCTCAAAGGAAAAAAGGTAAATTGGCTCCTAATTTGCGTAAGATAAGATTAAGCCAGAAAGATTTAAACTGGATAGAAAATACTGTTAAAAATGTCAAAGATGAGAGTTTACGAGAACTTTTACGAAGAATTCTTATAAAGGACAAAAAGTTAAAAAAATTTCAGAATCGTTCTTCTAAAGCGAAAAACTGATCTAAAAGCCACTTTTGACAGTTATGCTGTGTATTGTAAAATTATGTGACAGGTGCAAAATGGGTTATAAGAAATTGCGGGAGCAAATGGTTAAAAACCAACTTATCCCAAGGGGAATAAAAGATAAAAAGGTGCTGGAAGCTTTTCTTAAAGTGGAAAGGGAAAAATTTGTTCCTCCCTCAGTTAGGGAAGATGCTTACGGTGATTTTCCTTTATCTATAGGCGAAGGGCAAACAATTTCTCAACCTTATATGGTGGCATTAATGACTCAATGTTTGAAATTAAATGGTCAGGAAAAAGTTTTAGAAATTGGTACCGGATCTGGCTATCAGACAGCTATTCTTGCACTTTTGTCCAGAGAGATTTACAGTGTGGAGAGAATCCCCTCCCTGGCCAATAAAGCCAGAAGATTACTTAAAGAGCTGGGTTACGAAAATGTTAAAATTTTTGTCGGTAATGGAACAGTCGGGCTACAGGAGTTTGCTCCCTATGACCGTATAATAGTTACTGCTGGGGCAAAAGACATCCCTCCTCCTCTCCTCAACCAGTTGAATGATGGAGGAATCATGGTAATTCCGGTAGGAGATCCATATTCTCAGGAACTTAGAGTAGTAGAAAAGAAAAAGGGAGGTAGATTGAAAAGTAAAACCGTTGAGAGATGTGTATTTGTTCCCCTGATAGGTCAGTACGGCTGGGAGGAAGAACGTGAATAAGCAAACTTTTTATTCCTATTTTTTACCCTTTTTTATCAGCATGCTTCCTGTAAGTGAACTTAGAGGGGGTCTGCCTCTTGCTCTATCTCAAGGACTTTCACCATTTCGGGCTTATTTAATTAGTGTCATTGGAAATACTATACCGGTACTCCCTCTCTTGATAGGTCTTAAATCTTTTATTAAACTAATAAAAAGATACAAATGGCTTAAAGGGGTTCTGGAAATTATCGAAAAAAAAGCTTTCTCGAAACAAAAAACAATTCAAAAATACGGGATTTACGGAATAATATTCGTCGTTATGGTGCCACTTCCCATGACAGGAGCCTGGACGGGAAGCTTGATCAGTGCTCTTCTTTCTATTCCAGTTAAATATGCTTTTCCCGCTATTTTTGCTGGAATTTGTCTTGCAGGATTTATAGTTCTTTTTGCTGTAACAGGATTTTTTGAAATAGGGAAACTTTTAAGCGGGATGTAGCGCAGTCTGGTCCAGCGCGCCTCGTTCGGGACGAGGAGGTCGGGGGTTCAAATCCCCCCATCCCGACCAACAAGGTAGAAGGCAAGGGGATGAAAATAACAAAAATATTTTTAATCATTTTTATAGCCAGCTGGTGGGGAGGTTTTTGCTCTTTTACTCAGGCAGCAGTGCTTACTTACTATCGTTATCACATAGTTCAAAAAGGTGATACCTTGTATGATATAAGTAAACAGTACAGTGTTTCCATAAAGGAAATAAAAAAGAAAAACAGGCTCAAAAGTGACAGGATTTACCCCGGTCAAAAGTTGATTATCTCCGTCAAAATCAGGGGAATCTACCATCCGGTAAAAAGAGGGGAGTATTTGTGGCGGATATGCAAAACCTATGGAGTTGATATGGAAGAAGTAATAAGGTTGAACCGCATATCGGATCCGGATAACATTAAAGAGGGGCAAAAAATATTTATTCCAGGTGCCACCCGTGTTAAAAATATCAAGGTACCCGAAGAACTCATCCTCAAAGAGGATATTTCCTTTCAATTTGAACACAGCAAAGGTAAACTGGAAAAAAGAAAACAAATAACTATAAACATGAGCTGGCCGGTGAATAAAGATCTTGCTCGCTATAAATACAGTGAATCTGGAACCGGTATTGATATTTTTGCACCTGAGGGGACAGCAATTATTACTCCTGCTGATGGGAAGGTATATTTTAGTGGATGGTTGCGCGGTTATGGGAAGACTGTAATAATTGAACATCCGGAACTTAAAATATTTACCTGTTACATGCACAATTCGGTTAATCTGGTTGAAGTTGGAGATGTGGTAAAAAAAGGAGATGTTATTGCCAGAATAGGCAATACAGGGACTGACGAAATAAAGCTTCATTTTGAAATTAGAGACGAAAATGGAAAACCTGTAGACCCACTCCAATATCTCTCTAACAACTAAAAAGAAAAGGGGTTACGGAATGTTAAGTATTAAGTGGATTAGAGAAAA
>Ga0190360_1001472_pt1 | contig 12144 bp, 10 predicted proteins | sample 48721834_MG_FD_161271 | JGI IMG/M metagenome (GOLD analysis project Ga0190360, IMG submission 161271) | Hydrothermal vent microbial mat bacterial communities from Southern Trench, Guaymas Basin, Mexico - 4872-18-3-4_MG | ecosystem: Environmental > Aquatic > Marine > Hydrothermal vents >... | reverse complement strand
TTGGAAATAACTATTTTACTTGTAATTGCTCCGATTGCACTTGCAACATCTGTATTATCCGGAATAATATATTTTGTGTTTATATATGATGATATTTTAGGTAAGAAGTATTTTATCGGCGCACCAACTCCAATTACCGGGTATTTAAGATGAAAGATTACATCCATGGTAGTACTTTCTCTATTTAACCACATTTCCATTGTTTTTTGAATGGAACTGCTCTTTCTAAAATTAATGTTTCTTGGCATTTCATAATCAAGAAGTTTGTAGATAATCTCCGTAGCTATAATCCTTGCAATGGTGTTAAAAACATACTTTATAAACTCATCTCTACTGGAAAAACCTCCGAGTGTAGAATACATTTCGGATAATCTGCAGGCAATCTTTTTCCCTGTTTTATCAAATTTTTCTTTTATGTGTATCAAATCTGTCGGTGTTAGACCACATCGTTGGATTATATTAGCCTTCTCGAGTCGAAGTAGTGGAACAAGATGCCAATTTTTTACCTCTGTGATCTCAGCCAGCTCATCAATGGTGTGAGGCCTTGATTTCAAGGCTTCGATTATCATCTTTTCCCGGACTGTGAGCCTGAGCTTATCCCTGCACTGTGTTAAAGCTATGATCTGTATCGGTTCTGTTGAGTTTTTGTAAAACTCAAAATTTTTCTCCACATAATCGATTGCGTATCTTACCCCATCATGGAGTGAGCCTATCCAGCTGATAGGGGAAACATGAACAGGACCAATTTCAATTTCTCCATCCACAACCTTTATATAGCTGTCTGCTCCAAGACCTATTGTTGTTACGTCGATAGCCTGAACATGGGTTTTTCTACCACCTACAAGTGTTCCGTCTGAACATTCTTTGATTGTCCCGTTTTTGATTAGACCTATATCCGTTGATGTGCCACCGATATCAATAACGATTGCATCGTCAAAGTTCGTAAGATGTCTGGCTCCAGATATACTGGATGCTGAACCGGAATGAATTATCTCAACCGGTCTTTCCAGAGCCATACCGATGCTTACCAGAGAACCGTCACCCTTTACTATTGCTATTGGAGCATTAAGATTTAGCTCATTCAGTATATTTTTTAAATCATTGATAAACCTTTTGACTTGAGGTATTATTCTTGCGTTCAATACAGCAGTGGTGGCTCTTGTTTTAAAATTGAGGAGTTCTGATAGCTCGTGTCCGCATGAAACAAATAGTCCGGTTTCCCGATGAAGGATATCTTTAACAAGCATTTCATGTTCTGGATTGATTGTACTGGCATAACCGGAAACTGCAAATGCATCGACACCGTAGTTTTCTATGAGTTCTTTGCCGATTTTTCTAACCTGCTCTGTATCTATGGGTTCGATTTCACTCCCATCTATATCGAGTCTTCCCTTTATTATTCTAATAGGATCATGGGGGATATCTGAAGGTTCAAAAAGATTATAGGGAGGCATGATTATCAAACCGACATTTTGGCCCTTTCCTTCAACAATTGCATTTGTTGCTAGTGTGGTAGACACTGTAACAAGCTCAACTGATTTTAGATATTCTTTGTTTATCTCTTGAAGGGCATTTTTAATACCAATAGTGAAGTCCCATGGAGTTGTTTGTGCTTTAGATTTTGCGAGTAAAAGATTGTTTTCAAAGTCGAAGATCACGACGTCTGTGTGGGTTCCACCCACATCAATTCCCATCCCATGTTTTATATAGCTACTATTGCATGATGAGAATTTATCTTTCTTGTAGTTTGTGCTCTTAGTATTTCCCATATTCTGACATTTATGTATTTTTTGTAAAATTAAGGTTGTGTCAAGAGAGTTGATTTTTTCTATAGTAATTTATCAATGCCTCAAGAAGTATCTGTGCATTCTTGGTAATTCTTTCTTTTTCCTTCGTATTTTTCTTTTTAGGTAGCTGAATCATATCAGATATTTCGCCGTGGATATATCCCATTATTATTTCAGCAATAATTTCACACTTTTCGTGATTTAACTTTTTATCGCTCAATGCAAAAATCATTAATACAAAATCGTCAATGAACTTATTCCAGTATTTCATGACACTTTTGGGAGGCGTGCCGGGCGCCGGTTCAAGCCACATGAATCTATATAAACCAGGATGCTCGAGAGCAAAATCAATCTGGCTTTCAATCAATTTTGCGAAAAACTGAGAAGCGTTGTATTCAGTTCCAATTTTTTTCATGATGTATTGTGCAAGGAACTTATAAGAATGTGCAAGCGCATACCAGATCAATTCTTCAAGATTCTTAAAATAGTTGTAAATATTTGTATGTGCACATCCGGCCCTTTTTGCTATTTCTCTCAGGTTTACACCTTTACTTGAGTGATGTTCATCAATCATTTCAAGTGTCAATCTTAGCAGTAGCTCAGGAGTAATATTTTTATTCGTCCTTTTGCGTGTTCGTGTGGAAGGTTTGGAATTTCCCTTTTGAATGGATTTATTATTTAGAACCTGCATATTAGAATCTTAATTCTCTCAGCTGATTTTGTCAAACCTAAAAATCAGCAAAATATTCAGTAGAATTCCTGTATGGTAAAAAGTTTGAATTGAGATCTATTTTCATCGTAGATTAATTTTTTTGATTTGACAGGTTCTTCGGCTGAAATGGATAATTTTTTGTTAAGTAATTTGACCTGATTATAAAATCCAACCTTGAGAAGTTCCTCAATATTCAGGAGTTTTAATGAAGCAAGATAGTTCATACATTCAAGCATATTTGAACCAGATCCGGCGAGATATCCATCCGAGACAGAAAAGATCATTTTGTTCTCTTTCAGAACTACTTCAGATCCCTTGTAATTATATCTCCCGGGTGGGAGACCAGCCAGTGGAGAACTATCGCTGGTAACGATTGTTTTATTCGGAGTTTTTGTTTTTATAATTGTTTTGATCAAAGGAAGGGGCAGGTGGTGCCCATCGGTAATGAGCATTGCAGAAAGTTCATCCCTAGCGAGAGCTTCAAAAATAGGATTGTAGTGTCTGTGAATCATATGTGGAATTCCGTTTCCGAGATGAGTCAATAATTTTGCACCTGATTTTATAGCCATATCTATCTCTTTACCACCAGCTAATTGATGACCAAGTGAGACAATAACACCTTTCCTGGTGGCGAAATGAATTAACTCTTTCGCTCCTTCAAGCTCACTGGCCATTGTAAGGATGCTTATTTTCCCATTTGCCCACTTTAACATTTTTTCAAAAAAGTTTATTGAAGGTTTCCTGATTAGTCCGGGGTTATGTATCCCTCTTGCTCCATTGTGTTCTGAAATAAAAGGTCCTTCAAGATGGATTCCGGGTACATGGATGCTGATATGGTGGTATTTTTCAATTATTCTGGCAATTAGCTTCAGGTTTCTTTCGTAAAGATCCGGGGGAGAGGTTATTATTGTTGGGAGAAATATCCATGTTCCACAATTCACAAGTTTCTTAACAACCTCAATAAATTCATCCTCACTCAATTCGTAGGATGAAAAGTCAATTCCCATATACCCGTTAACCTGAAGGTCGATAAACCCAGGTATCTTTAGCATTTTTGGTGGGTTTAACATTTGATGTATCTTTCTCTGTTTTTGAGTAAACTTGAAGAATCAATGTCAAGATACATATAACAATTCTTATGTAGCTGCAGAATAGATGCGGGACAGTAAGGCGTTACTTTTCCCTCTATGGCATTCTTACATGCCTCCGCTTTTCTTTTTTCAGGAACAGAACAAATTATATACCTTGACTTCGTTATCTGTTTTATGCTCATGCTTATGGCACTGGATGGCACATCTTCAAGTTTTTTGAACCATCCTTCACCCACCTGTTGTAACCTGCACTTTTTATCAAGTTCAACCACAATAAATGGATATTCAATATCAAAATTGGCAGGTGGATCGTTAAAAGCCAGATGACCATTTTCTCCTATCCCGACAAGAGTAACGTCAACCCCGTAGTTTGCAATTATGCTGTTGAGACGAGTACACTCGGCATATGGATCCTTGCTATCTCCATTTATAAAAAATATATCTTTCACTTTTTTTACTTTAGATAGGAAGTTTTCTTTTATATATCTTCTGAAGCTCGCAGGATGGGTTTCGGGAAGACCTATGTATTCATCGAGATGAAAGACAGATACTTTACTCCAGTCAATTTTGTTGCTCTGGGTCAGACACTCAAGTGTTCTCAATTGGCTCGTTCCAGTGGCAAGTACTAAACATGCAGAATCTTTCTCTTTTATTGAGTTTAATAAGATTTCTTCTGCTTTTTTCCCCGCCTCTCTGCCGAGCATTTCAATTGACTTGCATATATATACCTGCATTTTTTATTCCCTGATTTTTAATATATAATAATAAATACACAAATATTTAATTTCTCATAAACCCTATTTTAAAAATTTATTGAGCCACTCGAAAGCGGTCTCTTGCATGCTCTTATCAAACTTATGCCCTCCGGGGAATAATTTGAAACAAAAATTATCTGGAGCCCCCATCTTTCGATATATCTCTCTAATTTTTTCTGAAGCAACTTTGACCTCATTTAAAGTAAAAAGTGGATCTTTTTCTGTGGCAAGCACCATCGCAGGTGAAGGGGCTCTTAATCCAAGGATCTGTGGATAGTCCATCATCCTTGGGAGTTCAGGAATATAAAGCATCCAGGTATGTGTAAAGCATATGTTGGAGGCGAAGTCTTTCCATGTACTCATAAACCCCGCAGTCACAGTACATATAATTCTTTCATCGATACCGCCTATGAGATTTGTTCTAAGACCTCCACCCGATAGGCCACAGCAGCCTATCCTTCCGGAATCAATATCATCCCTGGAAAGCAGGTAATTAAGTGCGCATGTATCTTCGAATAGTATAAGTGCTGGCCAGCAAAATCCCATTGATAATAAAGATTTTGCTATGATATCTTCATAGGGCTGACTAATCGAGTTATATAGTTGGATTATTCCAGAATCTTCATTTTGAAGGTCCAGACTAAAACCCGTGCACTCTATTTGTTCGATTTTTTCTGGTGTTAATTCCTCATGTTTATCGGGAGGCTGAAGAATACGATCAATGACAAATTGGGGTACCAGTTTGTAATCCAGCTTTCTGCTCTCAAAGGTAAAAATGTCAGGTACAAGAACGCCGTATCCCTGTTTTGCAAGTTCATTGGCAATTGCCCTGCCTCCATAGTATTTCTTCTGGTGTTCTTCTATCAAGGGATGGAGTTTGTCTTTTATTTTAACGACCTTGGATTTACCAAAATATTTGAATCCACCGTGGTCGTGGAGCAATAGTATTCCGGGTAGTTTACCCCTATGTCGGGATGGCTTCAGAAAGAATGCTTCTGTTGGTGGACCGTAGGGTAGGGTCCACTCTAGGAGTTCGATGTATAGGTTATCCATAGTATAGGTTTTTTTTACCCTGGGTTCAGGGACAAATGGTTTATGGGGGAAATAAAGTATTTCGCCCAGTTTTTTCAAGGTTTTTTCCCTGTAATCATGCGGATTTTTCCACAAAGGATTCAAATATGAAAATGGCAGCTCTTCATCTTTTTTTGATCCCACATTGGATAGGAGGATTATATTGCCATAGTTTCCCAGGATATTTTTATCATTTGTGTATTGGTTATTGGCCTGTTTATTTTTCATTTGATAATACTCTACCGTATAAGCGAAAATTCATATCAAAGTTGGCCAGATTATCCCAGCTGGGATTTTTTAGTCTTACATTCATAAACCTTGTGTCATCCGCTTCCCCAAATACATTTCCATCCTGCGCGTACCATTTGAAAATGCAATTTCCCGATGATCTCAGTGCAAGCCAGTAGTATCCCGATTCAAGCGCTGGAGTATTCTTACCCGTTGGAAAATCAATCCAGGGGTTGTCAATTTGCATGAACCTTACTCTACTGGAATCCACAGAGAGGGTTCTGAAATACCTTTTACCTGGCATTCCATTATTATCACTGAAAATATCAATCCAAATTCTACCAGCATCACTGAATTTGATAAGTGGTAACTGAAACCTTTTTATCTTTATCTTATCAGGAAGAAAGAACCTCTGTGCATATACCAGGTTTTTGGTGGCATCCACGTCGACATGTTTTGAGATATTTTCCAGGTAGCTCTCAAATGAACCATCTTCTATGCTGAAAAAGTATGCCATTCCTTTATTGGACTCTAAATTTCCAGAATTTTCAGATAGGGTAATTTTATAGTCTGCTGGTAATTCTGGTATCTGGGGTGAAAGGATGATTTTTCTTGTTATTTCACCTGTTAATGCCCTGTATTTCAGTGCAGAACTGTAATTTTTAATATCAAAAATGTACTCACTTTCAAAACTAACTTCATCTCCACCGGCGCTCCATCTGTCCGAAACATAATTCGTATCCGGTCCGACAGAGAGTGCGATCAGATTGGGAGTGGTACAGAAGTATAAACCTCTAGGATCGTAGCCAATCCATCCAGTATCTGGAAAGTAAACCTCAACCCAGTATCTTGTGCTGTTTGGAAAATCGAATATATAATTGATCTTACCTGTTTTTATGGTAATTTCCTTCTGAAAAGAAATACCATATACTACCCTTGAAGGAATGTGCGCTGCTCTGAGTAGGGAAACGATAAGGTTCACAATGCCTTCCTCTGTTCCCATTTTTCTTTTAAGTATAAAAGCGGCATCTACATGATTATCACTGTTTTTAAGTTTTCTTTTCTCAATCAGTGCTATATTTTCATCAACCCATCGGAAAATACCAAATACAACGTCTATTTCTCTATCTCTATTCTTTGAAATGGATTCTGCCAATTCTTTTATGGCGGGATCATTTGCAGGTGTCAGTTCAGTGGATTTCAAATAAATGCCCATATTCTCAGTATACACCTGGATAGGATATACCGCCTCAGAGGTATAGGGATAGTACCTGCTGCACAGTAGAGCCTCGAACTGAAGGTCAACCTGAACATTTCTGACCTGCTTTTTCCATATTAAATCCAGATACTTATTCCCATACTCATCCTGGTATTCATTAATCTCTGTAGGAAATGGGGTAATGTATCTTCTTAATCTTTTGATGTTTTGAGTTGTAAGGGAGTGTTCCATATTTCTGGGCAGGTACATGTGATAAACAAGATTCTTTGTTCCAGGGTAGCTGAAAAATCTTTTGGTCACATAAGCGGTAATATTTGCCTTGCTTTCTCCTTCAACCTGTACTATTTCTGCATTTAATGGGTAGAAAATGGTAGATATGAAAAGGCATAGTAGAATCCATATCTTTGGTATTTTGCCTGTAAAATTCATTTCTAGCCACCATACTCCTTAAGGGGTATTAAATAAAAAGTTGTAACGGGATTTTTAAATGCTAAAATATAATTTAATGGTTAATAAGAGAAAAGAAGTTTAAAAATGAAAGTTATTTCACTAATATCGTATATTATTTCACCACTTTTAATTGGGATTGGTTTAGGTTATTTGTTTAAAGCACTGGGTATTGTGAATCCAAAACATTATGCAATTTTGATAATAGTAACACTTACCATGAGTATAGTAAATATGGTTATAGTTACTGTTAAGCTCTCCAGGAAGTGAAAGTACAAAACCGTTTTATTTCTACCGGGCGATTTTTGTAGAGTACTGGCAAACACTTTCTTTGTGATGTGAGTTAAAAGTTAAAAATATATGAAAATATAATTGAAGAGGAAGTATGTAAGAATTTATAATTTAACAGTCAGTCCTTCATAGGCATAGGTAAGATTCCTGAACCTTCTCCGATAATAACTCTGCCGCTTTCTCAAATCAGAATCAGTTGCCGATGGATCATGGTGTGTAAGTATGAGATTTTTTACCTCTGCTCTCTTTGCCACTTCAATGGCCATTTCGGCAGTACTGTGACCAAATCCCTGTTTTGGTGTGGGAAGTCCAACATACTGTTCTTTCGTATACTGGGCGTCGTGGATAAGGTAGTCAGCACCTTTGGCAAATTCTATCAATTTGGAATTACCAAAAATATAACCTTCCACGTCTGTAGCAAAAATAAATGCCCTGTTTTTATATTCTATTTTATATACAAAGACGCCATTTGCAGGGTGGGAGTAGTCATTCATAATACTTATAACCATATCGTTTTCAGCAGGCTTTACTTCATTTTGGAATTTATTAATGAGTTTTGGTGTTTTGCTGTCTGGTGAAATAATAATCATATTATTTTCTTTAATCGTCTCTACCTCTTTAACGGAGTTCGAATGGTAGAAATCAATCGGAAAGTTAGGAGGTATCATTGATCTCTCGAGTGTAACACTCAGTTCACCACCAAAGTTTCTTGGACCAAAAAAGTGTAGATGAGATTGGCCAAGGTAGAGTGGGGTGAAGAAGGGCAATCCCTGAGTATGGTCATGGTGTAGATGGGTAAATAGAATGGTGAGTTCAAGTATCTTCTCTCCAGAAGTGAAAAACTCCTGAGCTAATTTTTCACCAAGCTTGATAATCCCTGTGCCTGCATCAATTATAACCACGGCCCCCGCAGCTCGAATTTCCAGACATGTGGTGTTACCACCAAATTTTAATGCATATGGCTGGGGTACTGGATGGCTACCCCTTACACCCCAGAATGTAAAGGTGAAATCTCTGTTCATTTTTTCCTCTTATTGGTTGGCTTAATACCACTCTCAGTTATTAGATAATCGACAGGTATATCAAAATCCTTTACAGGGAGCTCATCATAGAGCTGAAAATCATATGCGAGGGAGCAGGTAATACTTTCTGAGTTAGATAAAAATCTGTCGTAAAACCCTCCACCATAGCCTATCCTGTATCCCTCATGGGTAAATGCAAGTCCCGGCACAATTATTAAGTCTATTTCTTCTGGATTTACCTCTGGACATTTCTCATCAGGTTCGAGAATCCCATAAAACCCTTTCTTTAAATCTTTATTCGGATCTTTTATAAGGAATGGTTTCATGAGATTCATCTCAGGAAGGACTTTTGGAACACATACTCTCTTTCCTCTGGTAAGTGCATCTTTGATGATATCCAAGGTATTGATTTCGCTCCTGAAGCTGACATAGCAAAATATTGTTTTTGCCTCTTGGTAAATATTCCAGTTAAACAGAAAGTTCAGGATTTTTTTATCTTTACTTTCCTTATCATTTCTGGGCATTGAGTCCCTTATCTTCTGTATTTCCCTCCTTATCTGTATTTTCTTTTTCTCTTCTTCTTCCATCCTGAACTTTTTTTCCCTGAACTTTTTTTCCATCCCTCTCCTCCAGCTTTTTCGCAAGATTTCTGTAGAAATCGTACCGTTTCTTGAACTCCCTTTCATCACCCAGAGGTTTTTCATCCGGCTTGTAAAACCTTACATCCTCATCCATGTACTTCTGAGGAACAAAATGGTACTCAAAATCATGGGGATACTTATATTCTCCCTCCGCCCGCACTGAGGATCTCAGGTGGGGTGGCACCTCCTGGGAAATTGTTTTTTTCACATATTCTATTGCTTCGGAAATTGCTCTGTATGACGAATTACTTTTAGGTTGGAGCGCAAGGTAAAGAGTTGCATGTGCCAGAATGATCCGGGCTTCAGGCATACCAATTGTATCAACAGCATGATAGGCAGCATTGGCAAGAATGATGGAAAAATTATCTGCGAGTCCTATGTCTTCACTTGCCAGTATTATCAATCTTCTGGCTATGTATAGGGGATCTTCGCCCGCTTCGAGCATCCTCGCAAGCCAGTAAATAGCGGCATCAGGATCTGAGCCTCTTATTGATTTTATGTAAGCTGAAATAATATCGTAATGGTAGTCTTCATCCCTATCATAAATGAGGGATTGTTTATCAATAAGAGTCTTTAGATGAGATATGTTCAGTTCTTCTCCAATATCTTTAATCTTTAGTCCAGCTTCCAGGAGGTTTAACATTCTTCTGGCATCTCCATTTGCAAACCTCACCAGAAATTCCCTGACTTCCTTATTCAATCTTATTTCCAGTTTCTTTTCTGCGCTGTCAAGAATTCTATTAAGATCTTTCTCTTCAAGTTTTTCAAACTGGAATAAAAGTACCCTCGAACGGAGTGGAGGAATGAGATAGAAATATGGATTATGTGTTGTTGTCCCTATCAGGGTTACCAGTCCATCCTCCAATGCCGGCAAAAGGCCATCCTGCTGCATTTTATTAAACCTGTGTATTTCATCAATAAAGAGTATCGTTTTTTTACCGAGCATTCTATTCTGCCTGGCAATATCAAATGCTTTCCTCAGGTCTTCGCTTTTTGCCGTAACGGCATTGAGTTTCAGGAACTCACTTCCTGTTTTTTTTGCAATTATGTTTGCAAGAGCCGATTTCCCACTTCCGGGTGGCCCATAGAAGATGCATGACGGCAACCATCCACGGCTTATCAGTTTTCTGATAGGTCCTTTTTCAGCAATTATTTTTTCCTGTCCGTAAAACTCGTCAAAGTCTTCAGGGCTTAGCCTGGTTGCAAGAGGTTTATCCTCTTTTGAATGTTCCTCTGAACGTTTCTCATCGAATAGAGACATGATCAACAGCCCTTAATCTTATTCATCGCTGTTCTGACCAGAGTTTTTCCTTTTTCGATAAACCATTGAGCTCTTTCGGATGTATGTGCTTCTGAAAATAATCTAATAATAGGTTCGGTATTTGACATCCTTATATGAATCCACTCATCACCTATGTTTACCTTAACTCCATCCAGTGTGGATATCGAACTAGCATTTAACTCCTTTTTGATCAATTTCTCGAGTATATTGTAAAAGTCAGTTGAGGCAGGGGGTTCTGGTAGATAATCATTTATTTTTATTTTCTCTTTAATCATGGAAAACCTGGGGAATAGGGATGTGTAGTATGAAATTGGTTTCTCTTCCTCAGCCATAAGCTGAAGAATAAGAGCTATACCAACCATGCTATCTCTACATGGATTTATTGAGGGAATTATTACTCCACCATTTCCCTCACCACCGAAATCGGCTCCTATTTCAAGCAATTTCTCAGTAACATTAATCTCTCCTATCTTTGTCCTGTAGACTTTTACGCCATACCTTTTTGCCAGATGGTCAATCATACTGGAGGTTGAGAGATTGCAAACAATATCGGTTTTCCTTTTTCTAAGGTAAGATTCGCCGCAAATGGCAAGTGTGTACTCTTCACCGATTGCAATGCCCCTTTCATCCACAATTGAGAGCCTGTCGCCATCTGGATCCTGTGCAAATCCGATATCTGCCGACTGTTCCTTCACTACTTTTTCAAGGGTTTTTAGATTTTCCGGTACAGGCTCAGGGGCTCTGGGAAACGATATACCAGGTTTTTCATTTATCATTATCAGTTCACAGTTAAGCATATGGAGTAGTTTTTTATCGATATCTCCCGATGCCCCACCACCGGGATCCACAACAACCTTAAATTTTTTCTTTTTGATTTTCTCAACATTTATTGTTGATAATACTCCCCGAATATGCATGTCCAGAGCATTTCTGGAGTCTATTCTTTTACCAAAAGATCTGTAGTTTTTCCACAATCTTTTTCCAAAATCATCTTTTTGCAGAGAATCCTTTATTTTTTTGATATCCACCTGACTGAGAAAAATGCCATTGGAGTTGCAGAACTTGAGGGCATTCCATTCAGGTGGATTATGGCTCGCTGTTACCATTATTCCACCATCTGCATCTGTATGTCCAGTATAGTAAAGGAGAGTAGGAGTTGTACATACACCAATGCTATAAACATCTTTTCCTGCCCATATTAAGGTGCCAGTAGCAATGCTTTCTATTGCTTCTCCTGTAACTCTCGTATCCCGACCGAGTGCAATACTGTTCGATTTATCTGGAATAGATGAGAGAAAGGCCGAGATAAATCTAACTATATCGCCGGGTTTCACTGAATCTCCAACTATTCCCCTTATTCCTGATACACTTATCATCAAGGACATTTTGAACCCCTTAATTTGAACTATTAATCATACCCGAGAAGTATCTGCACTTATATGTTAACCAGCCAGTTTTGCTATTCTTCCCTCAGTCCGGTAAGAGTAATTCCCCTTATGAACTGTTTCTGGGCAATTAAAAAAATGATTAAAATTGGCATTGTGGAAATTGTTGTTCCAGCCATTAATTGTCCCCAGTTTATACCCCCTTCTTCTTTA
>Ga0190360_1001471_pt1 | contig 12145 bp, 6 predicted proteins | sample 48721834_MG_FD_161271 | JGI IMG/M metagenome (GOLD analysis project Ga0190360, IMG submission 161271) | Hydrothermal vent microbial mat bacterial communities from Southern Trench, Guaymas Basin, Mexico - 4872-18-3-4_MG | ecosystem: Environmental > Aquatic > Marine > Hydrothermal vents > Microbial... | reverse complement strand
CGGCGCTGATGCCTTTATCAAACCTTTCTCTGGCTACATCGAAGGGGAAGAATTGGCCTTCGTAAAGACCTTCAGCTATTTCCCCATTAACATGAAGAAATTCGGCCGCCCCACAACCTCGTCCATGGTAATCCTGCTCGACGCCGAGACCGGGCTCCCTGCTTGTGTGATGGAGGCCAGTTGGGTCACCGGATTGAAGACGGCCGCATCTACCACAGTGACCACTGCCTATCTTGCCCGCCCTGAGTCAGATACCGTGACAATCTTTGGCGCTGGGACCCTGGGCCGTCTGCATTTGCTGGCCGTTGCGGAGCGCTTCAAGCTCAAACAGGCCTATCTGGTGGATATCCTGCCCGAAGTTGCAGAAGCCCGGGCGGCTGAGCTTGAACCGATCGTGGGGTTTCAGGTGAACGCCGTACCGCTGGACGACCGGGAAAGAGTCGTCAGGGAATCCGACATCATCTTCACCGTCACGACGGGGAGCCAGGCTCTATTCAAGCATGCTTGGCTCAAGCCAGGGGCCTTTGTCGCCCGCTTGGGGTCCTATCAAGAAGTTGATCACGATGTGATCACCAAGGCGGATAAGGTCGTTGTAGACCGCTGGAAGTACGTCAGCCCCCGGATCCCTGAGATCGTGGAATTGGTGGAAAAGGGTGAATTCTCCTTTGATCGGGTGCATGCCGAATGGCCCGATATCGTGGGCGGAAGGGAGCCGGGTCGAGAATCACCAGATGAGATCATTGTCTATATCGCCCTGGGCATTTGGGGAGAATACGCCGCCATCTTGCCGGAGGTATACCGCAAGGCGAAATCCCTGGGCTTGGGACAGAACCTGCCTTGTTCGCATTAGCCCGGGGACACAGCCGGTACCCACAGGACAGATACTACCGCATACTGAGTTGACGGAGGAGAACGGCATGAGCATCCAAGGACCCAAGACCAGCGCATTATTCAAGAAAGCCAAGGCCGTGATCCCATTCGGCGTAAATTCCAATTTCCGCTATTGGGGAGATGATGACACCCTGATCGCCACACGCGGTGAGGGCGCATACGTTTGGGATGCCGATGGAAAGCGCTATATTGACTACCGGCTAGGCTTTGGGCCGATCATTCTGGGGCATGGCTATCCAGCCGTCGTGAAACGTGTTCAGGAGGCGATCCAGGATGGAACCGTCTTTGCCTGGACGACGCCCTATGAAATCGAGCTCTGCGAACGCATCGCGCGCATGTGCAAAGTGGACAAGGTCCGCTTGACCAATAGCGGGACCGAGGCCACGATGCATGCTTTGCGCATCGCCCGTGCCCACACGGGCCGGGAGAAATTCATCAAGTTCGAGGGGCAGTATCATGGCATGACCGATTACTTTATGTTCAGCACGGCCTCCGCCAGCCCCAAGTCCCTTGGATCCAAGCATAGCCCGATTAATGTGCAAGCCACCTCCGGCATCCCCCGAGGGATCAGCCAGTACGTCATTAACCTGCCCTTCAATGACTTCGAGCGATTGGAAGAGACCATTAAAGCTCAGTGGGGCGATATCGCCGCCGTCTTCGTCGAGCCCATGCTGGGGAATGCTGCCGGCATCATGCCCAAGCCGGGCTACCTCGAGAGGATGCGAGAGCTTTGTGACCAATATGGCATTGTATTGGTTTTCGACGAAGTCAAGACCGGATTCAGAATTGCCAACGGCGGAGCCCAGGAGTATTTCAACGTTCGGGCCGACCTGGCAACCTACGCGAAAGCGATGGGCAATGGCTTCCCGATTGCGGCCATCGCCGGCAAAGAAGACGTGATGATGACCATCGAGCCCGGAGCGATGGCCCATGGAGGGACCTATTCTGGCAACGTAGTCGGCACGGTGGCAGCCGTGGCCACCCTTGAAATCCTTGAGTCGGAGCCGATCCTCGACGCCATCAACCAGCGCGGCCGGGCCCTAATGAGCGGTATTCGCGAAATACTGACCGAGGCGGACATCCCGCATGTATTGACCGGGCTGCCGCCCATGTTCGGCATCATCTTGGGCTGTGACCAAGAGCCGCAAGATTTTCGCGAGTATTTCAAAGGGGACGGCGAGCTCTACGAGAGGCTGGCCATCGAGCTCATCCTGAGAGGTGTGCAGCCAGATGGCGATGCACGCGAGCCCTGGTTCCTGTGCTATGCCCTCAGCGATGAGGATGTGGACGAGACCCTGAATGTGTTCAACGACGCGATCAAGGCTGCTAAAGAATAGGGCGTCTACGATTTCCGGGAAACGGGACTCAGGGGGACATGAAATCTAATGCCGCCCGTTTCCCGGAAATTCAAATGTTCCAGATGTGATGCTTCCATGTCGGGCTAGGAGGGATAGGCACCAGGCTGGAGCCTCATTTCGGAGCCTGTCTGCAGCAGGTTGACGGGGTAACAGGAGGAACCATGTTCTCAGAGACTCCCGATATCATCTCGATCTCTTCCCACCACAGGATCGAAGTATTGAGCGCCGATGAGTTGGCCGCACTGCAGAATGGAACTCTGCAGATTCTGTCCGAAGTGGGCGTGTATTTTCCGAGCGAAAAGGTGCTCTCGATTTTTTCAGATCATGGGGCCCAAGTGGATTGGGAAACACGGATCGTGCGCATCCCGCCCGACTTGGTGCGGAAGGCGATGTCGACCGCACCACGCAGCTTTGTGCTGGGCGGCCGTGAAGAGAGGTTCGATTTGCTTCTGGATGGCAGCGCCTCCTACTTGGCCACGGATGGCTGCGGGGTGCATGTGATTGATCTGGAGACCCGCGAGAAACGCGCCTCCCGCAAAGCCGATGTCGCCATGATGGCCCGCATCAGCGATGCCCTGCCCATGGTCAGCTTCTTCTGGCCGTTGGTGAGCGCCCAGGATTATGGGAAGACAGCTCCCCTGCACGAATGCCACGCCGGCCTGACGAATACCTTGAAGCATGTGCGCGGCGGTACCACTGTACACCCCAAGCTGGCGCCTGCAATTGTCGACATGGCGACCGTGGTCGCCGGGAGTGAGGCCGAGCGCCGTCGCAGGTCGCCCGTGTGTGCGAATATTTGCACCATCGCGCCTTTGGCCCAGGATGCCCACGGCATTGAGACCGCCCTGGTATACGCCGAGGCAGGCATCCCCACCAGTTTTATGGCTATGCCCACCATGGGGTCGACGGCTCCGGCCTCGTTGCTCGGAGCGCTCATGGTGGGAGATGCCGAAGTGATCAGCGCCATGGTACTAATGCAGCTGGCCTATCCCGGCGCGCCGGTGTTCCATTCGATCATCAATTCGCTCATGAATCCGCGCACCGGCGGATATATCGGGGATGTGCCTCTGCCGGGGTCATTGATTGCCGTGCAGCTTGCGCATGCCTGGAATGTTCCAAGCCTTGGCGGCGGTTCTTTCAGCAGCGATGCAGAGGATATTGGCTGGCAGTCCGCCTTCGAGGCTGGATCTGGCAGCGTGCAGATTCCATTGGCCGGGGGTGAGATCTGTGGCTATATGGGATTGATGGATTCCTCTATGATCTTATACCCCGAGCAAATCATTCTAGACCACGAGATCGCTCTGAGTGTGTATCACACCTATAAGGAATTCGTGTTCGAAGATCTAGAGGAGTCCCTGGAGGTGATCAGGTCTGTGGGCCCGCGGGGCCACTTCCTGCGCGAGAAGCACACGCGCAAGCATCTACGCGATTTCTACTACTCGCCACTCTTTCACCAACAGGACGCTGAGGGGAATCTTCGGGAGCCTCGGGAGGTCGCTCTGGAGGAGTTCAAGAAGATCCACGATACCCACCACCCTGCGCCCTTGGAGGATCAAGTTCTCAAGGAATTGGACCAGATCCTCGCTGCAGCGGAGAGAACTGCGAAATCGCTGAAGGATTGATATGATGGCCAAGAAGACAGCAACCAGGGATGCGAACGAGCTTCCAGCCCATGCGAAAGTTGTAATCATTGGAGGGGGTGTGATCGGGTGTAGCACCGCCTACCATCTGACCAAACTCGGCTGGAAGGATGTGGTTCTGTTGGAGCGGGCCCAGTTGACATCCGGCACCACCTGGCATGCCGCTGGGCTGATTGAGGCGGGCGGCTTTTTCAGCGAAACCACTCTCGATATGACGAAGTACACCCTCGAGTTGTATCGCTCTCTGGAAGCCGAAACCGGTCTTTCAACGGGCAATAAGAATGTGGGAATGCTTGTTGTGGCCAGTTGCCCCGATCGAGTGGAAGAATACCGCCGGGTGGCTGCCTTCGATCGCTTCTTTGACGCCCCGATGGAAGAAATCTCTCCCGCGAGAGTTAAGGAACTCTGGCCGCTGATCTACGCGGACGATATTCTGGCCGGTTTCTATTCGCCCGGGGACGGCCGTGTCAACCCCATCGACGTAACCATGTCGCTGGCAAAGGGCGCTCGCATGGGGGGCGCGCAAATCTTCGAAGAGACTCCGGTCATCGGCTTCAGGAAGGAAGGGCACCGGGTGACCACGGTGATCACGACGCGGGGCGAGATCCAGGCGGATATCGTGGTCAACTGCGCGGGCATGTGGGCGCGCCAGATTGGCGAAATGGTGGGCGTTAAGGTCCCTTTGCAGCCTACCGAGCACTATTACTTGATTACCGAGCCCATAGGAGGTGTCGACCCGGAATTGCCCGTCTTGGTGGACCTCGATCGATACGCTTATTATCGTGAGGAGGTGGGAGGAATCCTGCTAGGACTGTTCGAGCCCGCCTCCGCTCCTTGGGCGGTGGAGGGTGTCCCCGAGAATTTCATCTTCGGCGAAATCCAGCCCGACTGGGATCGCATGATGCCCTACGTCGAAGAGGCCATGAAAAGGATCCCCGTGCTGGAGAATGCCCGGATTCAGAAGTTTTTCTGCGGGCCGGAGAGCTTCACGCCCGATTTGGAGCCTATGATGGGGCTGGCGCCGGAACTGGATAATTTCTATGTGGCTGCCGGTTTCAACTCATTGGGCATTCTGATGGGTGGTGGTGCCGGGAGGATCCTGGCCCAGTGGATCGTGGATGGCGTGCCCGATGTCGATATCACCGAGGTCGATATCGCCCGCATGATGCCATTCGAGAATACGCCAAGCTATGTGAAAGACCGGGCGGTCGAATTGCTGGGCTTCATGTTCGATATCGGCTATCCCAACAAACACTTCCAGACCGCTCGGATGGCGCGCAGATCCGCCTTCCACGACCGCCTGGCGGATGCCGGGGCCCACTTTGGGGTATATGCCGGCTGGGAATATCCAGAGTGGTTCGCACCCGAGGGGGTCGAACCGCAAGCCGAATACACCTGGAAGCGACCAAGCTGGTTTGAATACAGCGCCGAAGAACACCGCGCTGCCCGCGAAAGTGTGTCCCTGCTGGATTACTCTGTGATGGGGAAGATCCTCGTGCAGGGCCGCGATGCGGAAGAGGTTCTTAATCGTATCTGTGCCAACAATGTGGCTGTGCCTATCGGGCGCTGTGTCTACACCCAATGGTTGAATGAACGCGGCGGGATCGAGGCCGACCTAACCGTCACCCGCTTGGCCGAAGACCAATTCCTGATCCTCACCGCCGACCGCACCATCAGGGCGGTGCAGGCCTGGTTAAGGCGCCATACACCACAAGATGCGCACCTATGCGCCACCAATATCACCTCGGCATACAGCGTGTTGAACGTGCAGGGGCCGAACTCGCGCGATCTCTTGAGCCGCGTGACGAGCGCCGATATGTCCAACGAGGCCTTCCCCTTCCTCACCATGCAGGAGATAGACATCGGCTATGCTCTCGTCAAGGCCATCCGTGTGACCTATGTGGGCGAGCTGGGCTGGGAGCTCTATATCCCCACGGAATTCTCTCTGCACGTCTTCGATATCCTGATGGAAGCGGGGGCAGAATTTGGGCTGCGACTTATCGGGCTGCAGGCCCTGGACACCTTGCGCCTGGAGAAGGCCTACCGCGATTATGGCAACGATATCGACAATGCCGACACGCCTCTGGAGGCCGGCCTGAGCCGCTTTGTGAAGTTTGACAAGCCGGGCGGTTTCATAGGCCGGGAGGCGCTCCTGCGCCGGAAAGAGGCCGGGTTGGAATACCGCCTGGTGCAATTTCTGCTCGAGGACCCGGAACCGCTGCTCAATTATGGCGAAATCATCTACCGGGATGGCGTCCCTGTGGGGTACATCAGGGCGGGGGGCTATGGGCACACACTGGGGGCCTCGGTTGGCGTGGGCGCGGTGGAAAACGAGGGGGGAATCGCATCGGTCGATTTCATCGAGAGCGGCAGCTATGAAATCGAAATCGCAGGGGTGCGCTATCCCGCCAGGGCCTCGCTGCGGCCGATGTACGATCCCAAGCTACAACGCGTGCGCTGCTGATCGTTGTTCAGGGGCTGTCTTAAAATATCGCGAGGGCAATCCCGAGAGGGGGAGGGGGAAATGAAGAGATTCGCAGGGAAGAAGCACGCCCCAGCCACTTGATGTCTTGCCGAGCACCCGCGGAGGCGCCTGCCCCAGGCGAAGCGGGGAGGGGTTCCCCAGAGCATTATGATGTGGATTCCCCCTTCCCTGAGGTTCCCAGCATGCACGCACCCGGACGACCGACCACGCGTCTCGGGCGCGAGCCAGAGACCGGAGGCAAACCTCCGAACTCCGCGAAGAAGGAAAGAGACTGCCCTTTTGGGACAGTCTCAGCGGGAGATATCCCTATAAGAGATCCGCGACCCAGCCTAAGCCCAGTTCCTCCAGCTTTGCTCGCGTGGGGTTACCCGTCTCGGCATCCCAGCCGCAGATCTCATAGTACTTGGCCAGCGCCGCATCCACCTCTTGGCGATCGAGCTTCCAGCCATCGCTCACGCCGCCTTTAAGGGGTTTGAAGAGTTTTTCGGGCAGCGTATCATTCTTGCGATCAAAGCCTTCGCGGGCGTTGAAGGCCCGCATCATATTGAGCCGCCGCTCGCCTACTGTCTGCAATTCCTCCAGCGTCACATCCTCCCAGCCCGTGACGCTGCGCACCAGTTCCACGATATCCGCGGGCCCGTAGAGCTGCCAGGCCGGGCCAAAGACGAATTGGCAGAGGTTCAGGCTGTCCATGAGGCTGTACAGCCGTTGGGTCACGGCCGCGAAACGGATCTTTTCGTCGCTCAAGGATTGGGGTTCTTGCGGCTCGCTGAAGCCTAGAAGGGCCAACCGCTCGGCGTAATACTCGAAATCGCCCTCGATAGCCGGGTCGTGCTCATGGCTTTGGTGGTCAGCGCCAAAGGGGTTCGTGGCATAAATGACGGCCAGCGAGCGCTTGACGCGCGGCATGTGTGCAGGCGCCTCCTGCCCTTTGAAAGTGATAAGGTAAGCCTCGGTGCCGCGCCCGATCTTCTTGGCGGCGCGCTCGGACCCCTCGGCCAGCAGGTCCCCAAAACCCTCGCGCTTGGCGATCTTCTCTGCCAGGGCCACCATCGACTCGGCGTTGCCCCAGGTCAGGTCGAGCCCGTCTGTGTCCTCCAGGGTGAGCGCTCCCGCATTGAAGGCCTCAAACGCCCAGGCGATGGTCGCTCCGCAGGAGATGGTGTCCATGCCATATTTGTTGCATATCTCGTTCGCCTTGCAGATGGCTGCCAGGTCGTCAATAGCGCAGTAATTGCCGAAGGTCGAGGTCGTTTCGTATTCGGGCCCACCGTAATGGGGGTCGACTACGTAGGGCCCTTCGGTGATCTCTACCACACGCTTGCAGCGGACAGTGCAGGCATAGCAAGTGTCCCGCCCCAGGCGGTCTTGCTTGCCCTCGGCTGCGCCTCTCAACACGGTGTCATACATGGTCGTGCCATCGATGGCCTCCCATCCATCGAATACACCGCTGTTGTAGTTGTAGGAGGGCAGGGTGCCGGAGGCCTGGTTGGCGCCGGTCGTTTCGGCGGTCCCATACTTTGAAAGTCCGGCGATATCGGAATCGGCCAGATTCGCTGCGCCCCATTGGGCAAGTTTTCGGAGCCGATCCCTGGCGGCAGCTTGCGGGCGCATCTTGCCACGCACGGCCACGGCTTTCAGGTTCTTGGAGCCCATGACAGCTCCCATCCCTGTGCGTCCGTTGGCACGGTTGGACATGCCGATGATCCCGGCGAAGCGCACGCCTTTTTCTCCCGCAGGTCCGATTTGAAGGACCTCGATTTTCTCGTCGCCCAATTCCTCCCTGATCAGCTTCTCGGCCTCGCCCGTGACCTTGCCCCATAAGTGTGAGGCATCGCGGAGCTCATAGTTGCCATCGCTTATCCAGAGGTAAACAGGTTTTTCAGATTTGCCTCTTATCACGAGGGCATCGAATCCGGCGAATTTCAATTCCGCGGGGAAGAAGCCTCCACCCTGCGAATCGCCGATTGCCCCTGTCAGAGGAGACTTGGCTGCCGCAGTGATTCGGCTCTGGCCGGAAATGGCCGCCCCGGTTAGCACGCTGAGAGCCAGCACCAAGATATTCTCGGGGCCGAGCGGATCCGCGCCGGGAGGCATTTCTTTGAGCAGGTAATGGAGCGCCAGAGCGCTGCCACCCATATACTTGCGGTAGAAAGCCTCTGATGGTTCTTCGATTTTGAACCGGCCAGAGGTGAGGTCAACGTGCAATATTCTTCCGTGATATCCGTATGGCATGGCCCACTTCCTCTCGAATCTCTATGTGTAATCTCGATCCACAGTCTGCGCCAAGCGAGCTTCGTCGTCCCATTTATAATTTATGCTTGATCCTTCGACAGCCGATTTGTCGGGATCTATCCCCCGCTGATGGACGCGAAGATCTTTACTTCGTCGCCATCGCTCAGCGGGCGTGAAAGATCTGGCTCTTGAACATCGTTCACACTAACAACTACTCTTCGCTCAATGCCGAGGTCGGCGAGAAGCTCTGCCAACGTTGCTCCGTCTTCCAGTTGCCAAACCGCGGAGCCCTTCGCCTCTGCGGGGAGCTTCTCCCGCAGGATCGAATAAAGCTGCACACGGATTTCCATTCCCTACCTCCACACCCTGGAAGACAGAAACATAGAGTTTGGGCTTTCGAGGTCGACTTCTCCATCACGTTCCGGTTGGCCAGCAAGGGCCGGGCAATTCTAACGGAAATCGCTCCTGGGCAGCCATTCAGGAACGCGGCCTGATCCCTTCGGGATCATACATCGGGCGCAGGGAAGCCTTGGCGGGGTGGCGCTCCCCGGCGATATCGATCTCGTAAGTGCCGCTGTGGATGAAGTCAGCAGTCACGCCGTCTTCGTTTTCCACGAAGCCCATCCCGACAGCCCCTCCGAGCGTGAAACCATAGGCGCCGGTCTGCAGATGCCCCACAAGCTCCCCGTCCCTGTAGATTGTCTCGTCTCCATACAAGAGTGGTTCCGGATCCTCCAGCAGGAATTGCACCATCCGATATTTCGGCGGGCCGCTCTCCTTGCGCCGCAAGAGCGCCTCCCTACCGATGAAGCCTCCCGGTTTGTCGAACTTCACGGCCCAGCTGAGGCCGGCCTCGATGGGCGTGTCTGTATTATCCATATCGTAACCGTACTCGCGATAGGCCTTCTCAATCCTGAGCGAATTCAAGGCCTGAAATCCGGCATGCCTTAAGCCCAAGTCCGCCCCGGCTTCAACCACCGTCTCATAGACATGGGCCGAGAATTCGGCCGGGATGTATAGTTCAAATCCCAATTCGCCCTCATAGGTGACTCGCATCACCAAGACCAGGGCATAGCCCACATCAATTTCCTGCGCCGTCATGTAGGGAAAGGTCTCTTTAGACACGTCGGCGGATGTAATTCGCTGCATAAGCTGGCGGGATTTTGGCCCTTGGAGGTTTAGAAGAGTGTACGCCGATGTCATATCGGTGATGAACACGTGGGCATCGGGGGGGATGTTCTTCTTCAGCCAGTAGAGATCATGGGTATAGAAATCGCCAGCGCTCACAATGAAGAATTTATCCTCGGCCAGGCGCGTGACGGTAAGGTCGGCCTCGAGGCCGCCGCGCTCGTTCAGCCATTGGGTGTAAACGACCTTTCCAACTGGGACAGCCACATCGTTGGCGCAAATCCAATTCAGCGCCTTTTCTGCGTCCCGCCCCTGTACCAGGAACTTCGACATCGAAGTGACATCCATGAGGATCACAGCCTCTCGACAGGCCTTATGCTCCTCGGCGAGGTATTCGAACCAGTTTTGGCGACCCCAGCTATACTTCTCGATCTTGGCTTCAGCACCGGGAGGGGCATACCAATCCGGGATCTCCCATCCCATGCCCTCGGTGAAGAAGGCCCCTGCTCTTGCCAGATGCTCATGGATGGCCGTCCTGCGGACGTTGCGAGCGGTCTGCATCGAAGTGTTGGGGAAGACCAATTTGTATTGCCAACCCAGGGTTTCCACCGTACGGTCCACCAAGAATCTCTTCGTCCCTTGGAAGGGAAGGCAACGGGCAATATCAATATGAGTGGAATCGACCGGACAATAGCCCTCCACGATCCAGTGGGCCATGATACGCCCGACCCCGCCGCCCTGCAGAATGCCCAGGGAGTTCAGCCCGGCCGCCACGTAGAAGTTTTCCAGCTCCGGGGCCTCGCCCAGCAGCGGGCCGCCATCTGGCGTGAAGCTCTCTGGACCACAGAAGAATTTATGGATCCCCGCGTCCCTGAGAGCTGGAACGCGGCCCGTCGCGATTTCGATGTAGGGCATCATGCGATCCCAATCGGGATTGATCTCGCCGAATGCGAAGTTCTCCGGGATGCTCTCCACCCCCCAGGGAGCCGCGACGGGCTCAAAGAACCCGACTAGAAGACCGCCCACCTCTTCCCTGAAATATGCATAACGGCCGAAATCCTCGATGATCGGCAAGTCGGGATGCACACCTTCGATAGGCTGGGTGATCAAGTAGTAGTGCTCGGCGGCCTGCAATGGGATGTTGACTCCGGCAAGTTTTCCCAACTCACGAGCCCACAGCCCGGCGCAATTGACCACAAACTCGGCCTCGATCTTTCCTTTTGGGGTGACCACACCGGTCACGCGACCCTTGTTCTGGAGGATTCCGGTCACAGGGGTTTCTTCGATGATTTGCGCCCCGCCCACACGAGCGCCTTTGGCCAGTGCCATTGTGAAATCAACTGGGTTGGCGCGCCCGTCCTCCGGTGTGTAGAAGCCGGCCAAAATATCCTTGGTTTCTGCGAGCGGCCATAGTTCCTTCACTTCCGCGGGGGAGATTTCCTGATAATTGACGCCCAATCTGCGGGCTCCCACGGCCATCCGCCGCCTTTCTTCCAACCATTCGGGGGTGCAGGCCAGCTGCAAGTAGCCGATGGGCTTGAACCCGGTCGAAAGGCCGGTTTCAGCCTCGAGAGCCTTCATGAGCTCCACAGTGTAGGTTGACATCTCAACGCTTACTTCATCGGCGCTGGGAGTCACAACCAGTCCGGCCGCGTGCCAGGTAGTCCCAGCCGTGAGCTGGGCGCGTTCCAGCAATACGATATCTCGCCAACCAAGTTTGGTGAGGTGATAGGCGACGCTGCAGCCTATCACGCCCCCGCCGATGATCACGACTTGCGCATGGGACGGCAGTGTCGATTGGCTCATGGGTGCCGGTTGCACTTGCTCCATGTTATTCTCCCTGAGCTTGATGCGGTGCTGATGGGTTGCCCTCGTCCTCGTCAAGTGTGTCAGGGGGCAACCAGGAGGTGTTCTCTTTGATGCGAAGTGGAAGAGTATAGCTTTGTGTGTGCCGCACTCCAGGTATCCTGGCCAGAGTTTCTATAACGAAGTCATACAACTCTTGAATATCGCGAGCGCGCACGGAGGCAATGATATCGGTTTCGCCTGTGGCGCAGGCCAAATAGCTAATCTGCGGCAGATCGGCCAAGCGGTAGGCCACCTCCTGAACCCGGCCCGGCTCAACTTCGATGAACACGTCGGCGAGCACGCCAAACCCGAGAGCCTCTGGGTTTACAACCGCGCGGACTTGAATGATGCCTTCTTCCATCAATGCATTGATCCGGTTGGCGACCGCGCGAGCCGTGATGCCGCCCAACCGTCGGGCAATCTCCGCACTCGATATGCGCCCATCTTGATTGAGCAGGGCGATGATCTTCCGGTCTACTTGGTCTATTTTGCGCATAGCCGCTGGCAATCTCTTGGAGGAGCTGGACTTGAGCGCAATCGGCGAATTGCGAGTAACGCAA
>Ga0190360_1001470_pt1 | contig 12152 bp, 13 predicted proteins | sample 48721834_MG_FD_161271 | JGI IMG/M metagenome (GOLD analysis project Ga0190360, IMG submission 161271) | Hydrothermal vent microbial mat bacterial communities from Southern Trench, Guaymas Basin, Mexico - 4872-18-3-4_MG | ecosystem: Environmental > Aquatic > Marine > Hydrothermal vents >... | reverse complement strand
CCTTGATGATGTAGCGGAGGCCCTTGCCAGAGGCATGGTCGTTGTAAAGGGAATAGAGGATGCCATGGATCTGTGGGAGAAAGGATACAGGTCGACTGCAATGGTTGCGCTGGATGGCAAGGTTATGGAACCAAGTGGAATCATAAGATGTAACTTGGAAGGTCAGAGGTACGCTTCAGGGTTAAGGGCTAAGTCAGAGAAAGAGGCACTCTCAAAGCAAAGGGCCTTGATCCACACGGAGATAACGGATCTTGATGAGAAGATTGGCAAGAAAAAGGCGGACTTGGATCTCCTTGTACGAGAGATTGAGGACGTAAAAAAGAAAAAACAGGATACAATGCTTGAATTGGAGCGTGTGGCGAAAGAAATTGAAAACGCACGCTTAAGGCTTGAATCACTCGCCAGAGACGCAGGTAAGGTGGACGCTGATATCAAGGGCTGGAGTGAGATGGTAAAAAGGCTTGAGTCAGAGCTGGAACAGAAAGAATCTAAAAGGCAGGGGCTAGAGATAGAGCTGGAAGGTATAAGGGCGGAGCTTGGCTTACTTGCCGCTAAAAAAGATGGGATCTATACTAAAGTGACGAGCGAGGAACAGGTGCTGGAGGAGGAGTCTGTCAGAACAAGGGATACGAAGATATCATTGGCCAGAAAGGAAGAAAGGCTTAATGCTATAAACGAGGAGATCTCGCTCATCTCCGGTAGACTGGAAGAAATGAAGCATATGATAAGAGACCTTGCTGTTCATCTTAAGGCTACAAAACAGAGGTTATGGGTACTTTCAGGGCAGAAAGAAGAGATAGAAAAAAGGATTGCAAGTATTGAGTCAAAAAGTGATAATCTCAAGTCCGACCGCAGGGACATACAGGACAGGATAGTAGTGCTCGAGGACGAGATAGGTAAGCTTGCAAAGGAAATAGAGAGTTTTAAAGAACAGGAAAACGAGCATCTCTTGGAGTACAAAGAAAAGGAAATAGCATATAATATGCTGCTCCAGAGAATTGAATCCAGATTTGGGAAGGATAGGCCAGAGACGCCGGAAGGGTTTGACCCTGAATCAACAAGGCAGAAAATTGCCAGGATACAGAGAAAGATCGAGACCATGGGTCAGATAAACTTTGTAGCCCTTGAGGCCTTTGAGGAGGCCCAATCCAGATGGGAGAGACTACACCTGCAATATCAGGACCTCACTCAGGCCATGGAAAGATTGCAACAGGTCATAAATAGTCTTGAAAGACAGGGTAACAAGAGATTCTTGGCCACCTTTGAGAAGGTAAGGGCAAATTTTAGGGATATATTCGGGCTACTTTTCAACGGGGGAAAGGCAGACCTCACGCTTACTCAAGCTGGTGAAGCCGGTCCAGGCATAGAGATAAAGGCAAGTCCACCGTTTAAGCGCATAAAGAATATGTCACTTCTTTCTGACGGTGAGAAGGTGCTGTGTGCAATATCATTCGTGTTTTCCCTGTTCAAGGTTAAACCTTCCCCTTTTTGCATACTGGACGAGGTAGATGCATCTCTGGACGAGGCAAACACTTTAAGGTTCAACCGTCTTATAAAGGCTTACTCCAATGATACGCAATTTATCATTATTACACATAATAAGCAGACCATGGAGGTAGCTGATGTCATATATGGGCTGACCTTTGATAGTCCTGGCATCTCAAAGGTCGTGGCAATGGATCTTAAGGAAATGAATGAATAATAATTCCTCGATTATGGAAAAATATTTCCCTTTAATTTTGCATTTTTTAATTTATTCAGTATATTCAATGGGTTTGGATGTGCATGCATATTGCTATAGATCAAGTGGATACAGGAAGGTGGGTATATGCCGCGCGTAATAGCAGTAACATCAGGAAAGGGTGGAGTTGGTAAGAGCAATTTTGTCCTTAATGTAGGTATAGCCCTTGGCATGATGGACAATAGGGTCCAGCTCTTGGATGCGGACCTCGGGCTTGCAAACCTGGATGTACTGATGGGTCTGAGGCCTTTGCGTACACTTGAAGACGTTGTCCTTGGAAAGTGTAACATTGAGGATATAATACTCAAGACTGATTACGGGGTTGAGCTGTTACCTGGAAGTTCAGGCGTCGAGGATATGGCTGATCTACCGAGGGAAAAGATCGCAGGGCTTATAAAGCAGATAAGCAAGGTGTCAGGAGATGCCGATTTTATCCTTGTTGATACCGCATCTGGAATTTCTTCAACAGTACTTTCCTTTTTACTTGGTGTGCCAGAGGTTGTCGTTGGCGTGGCACCGGAGCCTACATCATTGACTGATGCATATGCAATGATAAAGGTACTGACCAAGAATGGCTTCAAGGGTAGGGTGTCTGTTTTTCCATCCATGGTAAAGAATAGTACCAAGGCCAGGAATCTCTACAGGAAGATCTCGTCTGCAGCGCAGAGATTCCTCGATATGAAGGTGGATTACGCAGGGTACGTATGCATGGATGATAAGCTCCCGCAGGCCGTAGCCGACCAAGTCCCAGTGATCGTTAGGTTTCCTACCTCTGAGATAGCAAGGTGCTACATGATGATAGCATCTACTTTGCTTGGGCAGGAGGCGGGTTACCCCGACATGGATAGGTTCTGGTCAAGGCTCATACAAATGATAATCAAAAGGCCCAAGAAAAAGGTACACCGAGGTGTCTCCATTGGTGCTGAAGACCGAGTAAAGTCCCTTGAAGCAGCACTTAGGGATATGCTTGATGAGCAAAGGAAGACCCGTATTTTACTAGAGCGCCTTGTAACAAGGATGGAACAAACTAGCGAAGAACTCATGTCCAAGAAAGGCCCTGTTGTGTGATTGCAACTTTGCACACCCCTTGTGGCAGGCTTTTTCTATACGGGGATGCCAGTAAAGTAGTAAGAATATCCTGGTCACATCTTGCAGGTAGGAATCACGCAGGTTGTCTCGATTGGGCCGTAAAAGACCTTTACAATTATTTCCAAGGAAAGACACGCATTTTCACGGGTGGCCTTGATTTCTGGGAAGGGAGTGTTGCATGGATCAGGTCAGGCGATACCCGTCCCCCTAGGAACAGGTTGCAGAAAGTGCTCTACCTCATGAGCATGATACCTTACGGGACCACGGTAACCTACGGTGACCTTGCACGCTCCATTGGTGGCACACGTTATTCAAGGTTTGTTGGCCAGGTGTGCAGGCTTAATCCCCTGCCCGTGATTATACCTTGTCACAGGGTCGTTGCCAGGGATTCCATAGGCGGATATTCTTACGGGATCAAGAAGAAGAGATGCCTTTTGGAGCTTGAAGGACACAGGAAATATGTATGAAGAGATATATATTTGACAAGACATACTTAATATGTTTTTATTTTAGTGTTGAAGGGCCTTTCCTTGAGACCTTCACAAAGTTCAATGCTTTTGTGCGGCTGATGGCCCAAGATATGGACAGGTGCTGAGATGCTCAGGCAACTTATAGAGATGGTGGGTGAGAGTGATCTGAATAGGATAGTTACAAAGGTTGTCATTGGCGTTGCGTTTATTGCAGTCGAAGTTGATGACAGTCAGGTTGGGCTATGTGCAAGCATAACAGAGAGTGGCCAGGAAGAGTGTAAGGTCTTCGAGATGGCAGGCAGGCTTGCAGGATCTACTGTAGAGGAGATCTTGGGTCTTGCCACAGAGTATGGTTACATCTCAAGGTCTATTGCTCTGGCCACTGTAAATGCTATAAACGACGCCTGTCTTGGAAGCGTGGACGGTGATGTCCTGGACCTTCTGGAGTTTGATGGTAATCGAGTAGCAATAATAGGCATGATTGAACCTGTTGTGGAGATGCTTGAGCGTAGGGGATGCGAGATAAGCGTCTTTGACACCAGGAATGTGTCCCATCCCCTTATAAGGCCTGTAGAGGACATGGAGAGGTACGTGTCAGATGCCACGATGATTATAATCACGGCCACAACTATTATCAACGAGACTCTCACGGAAATTCTGCGCCTGTCTAAGAACGCTAAAGAGGTAATACTGATGGGTCCTACAACACCAATGATGGCCCAGATTTTCGCAGGAACGGGTGTTACGTGGCTTGCAGGCTCAAAGGTTCTTGACGGGGCCAGTGTGATGCGGATCGTGATGGAAGGTGGAGGCACGAGGTCATTGTTTAGATCAGGGGCAATAAAGAAAGTAGTACAAAAGGTGGCATAGATGGTAGGCTTTTACGATTCTTACGGCAGGAGGATTAGGTATATAAGGTTATCTGTCACTGACAGGTGTAACTTCAGGTGCCGATACTGCATGCCAATGAACGGTATAAAATGGATTCCCCATGAATCTATCATGCGATACGAAGAGCTTATCAGGATGATCCGTATATGTGCGTCTCGTGGGATCGATAAAGTAAGGGTTACAGGTGGAGAACCCCTTGTCAGGAAAGATATTGTTAAGTTCTTGGAAAACCTCAATACCATAGATGGGATAAATGATGTGTCTTTGACGACAAATGGTTTTTTCCTTGAGCACATGGCCTCTGAGATAAAAGGTGCGGGTATCTCGAGGATAAACATCAGTCTTGATACGCTTGATAAAGATAAGTTTGCGTATATTACTGGCGTTGATGGCTTTGAGAGGGTGGTCAAGGGTATCACAAGTGCACTGGAGCAGGGCTTTGACCCGGTAAAGATTAACGTGGTGGCCATGAGGGAATTCAATGACGATGAGTTTATAGACTTTGCCGGTTTGACCCTACATCTTGGAATACAAGTCCGTTTCATAGAATTAATGCCCATTGGTCCTGGTTTTGATATTGGCAAGAAGGATGTCATTACAAAAGATGAGATTAAATCATTGATAGAGGAGGCATATGGTAATCTTGAGCCTTTGCCTTCTGGTATAGGACCGGCCAGCGTTTTCAAGATAGAAGGGGCCAGGGGTAGTCTGGGATTTATATCACCGCTTAGCGACAAAACATTCTGCAGCAGGTGCAACCGTGTTCGAATTACAGCCGATGGTCACATGAAACCCTGCCTGTTTGCGGACAAGATGGTGGATCTCCTCACCCCCATGCGGGAAGGGATATCAGATAATGAGCTGGAATCGTTAATTGAAGAAGGCATAAGAAAAAAACCAGGGTCCTTCATGACCTTGAGTGATGCTAAACCAGAAGATTTAGTAATGAGCTCAATTGGTGGCTAGGATTAATTACTAGCTTGCCATGTCCTTAAACACTGGTTCATGAATTATGGCGAAGGCTTGAGTGAGTCCAGGAACTCGCTGTACTGAAAATACTCTTCCTTGAAAAGGATTCTATTCGTGTTTAGGAATACAAGGCCGGATGCCTTTTCTTCAGACTGTTCGTCCATTGACCAAACAACCTTGCAATACAAAGATATCCTGGGACGTTCCATGGGTACCTCCAGATGAACCCTTACCACTGATCCCACAGGTAGGTTGCTGCCTGCTACGCAAAGACCGCCCTTGCTTGCGTTTACTATGTAAACCTCGCGGGTCGAGTCCCTGAGTTCAATGGTACCCGTTACATGTCTTAAGAATTTCCTTAAGTATGCCCTGCGCTCCTTTGAATAGCCCATTTATGTAAATGGATAAGGGAAAGGTACTCTGGTGTCAAGATAATAACTATTTCATCTTTGATAATCCGTGTGATGTTGAATGCCTGCAATTATGCTCTACCTTGTAGAACCGGGTGCTGGTGGGAGTATTCACCCGTTGTTATGACAATCTGCTTTGCAAGCCTTTCTTCCGGGTTTACCACGATTGGTCCAAGAAGGTTTACTGTCATTTTCTCTGGTTTGTCCCTGGGTATCGTGACGATACACAGGACCTCAAGTACGGATGGATTCTTGGCCTTTAATTCGTCCATTGTCTGCTTTTCGATTTCCACCCTGTACTCAGCCATAACTATCTTTGGCTGGATCAGAACGAATGCAAGTTTACCGTCTTCTAAGTTCTGTAACCATATGAAAGGTGAATTTTCCCCATGGGGGATCATTACAAAACGTTTTGCCCATGAAAACCCGAGTAAACCCCAAGGAAAGAGCAGTACCTTGTCCTCATTGACATCTATCTTTCCAAAACGTGATGTTTCTATCTCCAATCTTCATCCCCCTTCTATATTATATATAATCTGCAAGGCTTAATTGTGTAATCATGGAAGCGCTCTTAAGCGTGGCCTGATATATTGTCTGCTGGTTCTGTAAGGAGGTTATCGCGTCTGCATAGTCCAGGTCTTCTATGTTTGAAACCCGCTCCTTGGTCTCTACATCGGCCTTTGCCAACACTGATTTGGTGTGGTCCAACCTGTTTACCCTTGCTCCCACTGTGGCCAGGTTATTGAGGACCACCTGTTCAGAGTCGTTTAAATTGCCAATCTGGGCCCTGATTGCATCTGCATCGTTATCTCTTAGTGCCTTCTCAAGTCTAAGAAGCGACATTACCACGTCTCCCTGAGAACTCCTGAACACACTGTCTCCTGCAAGATTTATTTCTAAGGTATCAGCCTTCCCGATCTTGACGTGGAATGATGTCTGATTGCCCCTGTATTCCTTTACCCAATCATTGCTGCTGGAATCGTATACATATAATGTGTTCTGGTCATCCACCACGACCCCGGTACCATTGTCAACTAACCCCATGTCTTGCCACGTACTCCCGTTGTATTCGTATATGTGGTTGTCGGTTGTGTTTATGTATCTTTCTCCGTTTGAAGGACTCCCGGGAGCTGAACTGGACATGGTAGCCACACTGTCATCAAGGTTCGTGACGTTCAAGAATGGAGATTGTTGTGTCTGTGTACCCCCAAACATAAATTTACTACCGTACTTCGAGTTTGCCAGGCTTATTATCTGATTCTTTATCTCTGCCACCTCGTCAGCTGCCCCGTTTCTTGTATCGGCCGTGGCACTGGCAGATGCCTGGGATGTCGCGAGTTCCAGTGCCCTGCACAGCAGATCATCTACATCCTGGAGTATTGCATCGGTCCTTGAGAGCCAGCCATTTGCCATGTCAATGGATCTAGTAAATTGTCCGAATGCATTCAGGTCGCTACGGTATATGAGTACGTTAGCCATACCGACCGGGTCATCGGATGGCCGTTCAATACGCTTTCCAGAGGATATCTGGTTGCTGAGCTTGAATAGTTTCTCCGTGTTAGAGTCGATATCCTTTACCAACTGGTAGTATAAAAACCTATTACTTACCCTCATACATTTTCCTTATCGGCACTTTAGAGTCTACCCTTTATCAGATAGCAAGGGACCTGCCATCACGCCTGGTTAAGGTATTTAAGGTATTCTTTTCCAGGTTTTGGGGATAAAAATGCCCTATGCCCGGTAGAGTTTTCCTACCTGTACGCCCTTACCCTTTCCTGTATCTCGTTCCAGCTAGACATTAGACTTTCAATGTCCAGGGTAGTGCATATCCCATCTTTAAGGACTATTCTGCCGTCAATTATAACATGCTTTACATTCAGACCACTTGCTGCATATACGACATTTGATATAGGATTGTAATTTGGTACCATGTTGGGTGACCTACCGTCCAGGACAACTATATCCGCGAGCATGCCCTTCTCAAGACTCCCTAGCCTAGCGTTGAACGCCCTGGCTGCATTTTGAGTTGCCATGGCAAGGACCGTTGGGGCATCCATAACCGTTGCATCCAACCTTGCTACCTTGTGGATCTTGGCAACGGTTGACATCTCTCCAATCATGTCTAGGTTATTATTGCTAGCACACCCGTCGGTGCCAATAGTAACATTAATACCTGATGATAGCATGGAAGGTACTGGTGCTATACCGGATGCAAGTTTCATGTTGCTCTCTGCATTGTGTGCCACTGTGGCCCGTCTTCTGGATAGAATATCCAAATCATCCTTGCTTAGTACGACACAATGCGCTGCAAGTGTCCTTTCTGAGAGACAGCCTACAGAATCCATAAGTGCCACAGGACTCATCTTATACTTGGACTTCACCTGATCCACTTCAGATGCGGTCTCGCTTAGATGTATCTGGAATACAAGGTCATAATCCTCGGCAAGTGAGTAGGCCCGTTTCAACCTTTCGGGTGAACATGTATACACCGCGTGGGGAAATACAGTTGGTGTAACGAGAGGGTCATCTATCCATCTCTCTATGAATTCCCTTGTCTTAAGGATTGCTTCATCCGGGTCGGGTATTGACGGGGTTGGAAAATCTAGTATGCCCTCGCCAACCCAAGCCCTTATGCAAGCGTCTTTTGCAGCTCTTGCCACCTGGTCTTCAAAGAAGTATCCGTCACAAAAACCGGTTGTACCTGTGCGTATCATCTCCCAAGCAGCAAGAAGGGATCCCATGTATACAAATTCCTTGTCAACGAAACGGGTCTCCATGGGGAAGATGTGCTCCTTTAGCCATGTCATTAGTGGCAAATCATCAGCAATACCTCTAAATAAGGTCATTGCAGCATGTGTATGTGTATTTATTAGTCCTGGCATGACAATGTCATATGGGTCTCCTATTACCTCTTCTATATCGTCGGGTAGATCTTCCGTTATGCCTGATATGGTAGATCCCTCTACTATGACATAACTATCCTCTATTACCTCATCTGGCTTCTTTATTATGTACCTCCCCCTCACGCCAATTCTCTTCATATCCTAGATCCCTTGTTACTCGTTTATATTCTGTCTGTACCGTAGGGCACTGGCAAGGGTTGCCTGGTCCATGTACTTGAGTTCTGCACCCATTGGTATACCTGATACGATCCGTGATACCTTTCCTACATGGGTCTTGTCTCTTAGGACCCTGTAAATATAATGTGCCGTGGCTTCTCCTTCCACGGATGGACTCGTAGCAATTATCACCTCTTTTATGTCTTTACCTTTTACACGTCTTATGAGTTCCGGTATCCTTATATTCTCAGGTGATACGCCGTTTATAGGAGATACGAGTCCATGTAGTACGTGGTACAGGCCCTTGTATATATGGGTAGATTCTATGGCAAGAACATCGCTCGGGTCCTCTACTATACATATGGTGGACCTGTCCCTTGAGATATCTTGGCATATAACACATGTGGGCTTATCGGTTATATTAAAGCATATTGGACAGAGCTTAATGCCTTGCCTGACCATCTTAAGGGCATTTGCAATGCCTTCGGCCAGGTCTCCTTTTTCTCCCAGCACGTAGAGGGCAAGCCTCGTCGCGGTTTTTTCCCCTATGCCCGGCAAACGCTTCAGCTGCGATATAAGCTCTCGTAAGGGCTTTGGATAAGGGTCCATATCAGAACAAGTCTATAGGGATTGGCAGCCCACCTGCAAGGTCTTTCAACTCTTCGCTGGCCAATTCCCTCGACTTCTTGATACCCTGGTTCACGGCGGCCAGTATAAGGTCTTCCAGCATGGGTATGTCCCTCTTGTCCACACATATAGGGTCCAGTTTTATCTCCTTCAGCTCCTGTCGTCCTGTTACCGTGACCTTCACCATTCCACCGCCTGCCTCGGCATCAACGGTTTTATCCCCGAGCCTTGCCTGAATCTCCTTGATCCGGGACTGAATGTTCTTTAACTGGGTTAGAAGTTCATTCATGTTAAAAGACATGCCCTGATAGAACAGCAAAACTACATTTCTGTCAAGGCCGGCATTTTCACACAATGCCCATGGTCTAAAGTGTTGACATGTCAATCAATTATGGATAGTATTGTAAGGTGATGGACATTTACCTCAGGTCAACTTATTTCATTGATACGGATAACCCAATCATCAAGCAAATGGCCATGGATGTTATCTCGGGCGTTACCACGCAAATGGAAAAGGCTCTTCGGCTCTTCTACGCGGTAAGGGATGGGATTACGTACAACCCGTTTGTTGATGCATACATAAGGGAAAATAACGTGGCAAGCCGGGTGGTGAAGAGGGGAGAAGGATACTGCGTGCAGAAGGCCATAGTGCTGATTGCCTTGGCGAGATCAGTGGGTATACCGTCAAGACTTGGGCTCGCCGATATAATAAACCACGCCCTAGATGGTCCCTTGCTGGATGCCATGGGTACGAATATCTTTACATGTCATGGGTATGTTGAGTTTTATCTTGGGGATAGATGGATAAAGGCTACTCCGGCATTTGACATAGGGATGTGCAGAAGAAAGCAGGTTCCTCCAGTGGATTTTGATGGTATGAATGACGCCCTGCTACCGCCTGAAGATAATCATGGAAGAAGGTATATAGAGTATGTGAGGTACCATGGTAGCTTTGATGACATGCCCTTTGATTTCATCATGGATAAATGGAAGGAATACTATCCACGCTTCAGTGAAATTATCAATCAGAGTCAATGATATCAATGGCATTCCTTGTCAGCCGGTGTAAATGTGTATGTTGTCCCATAAATATCTTTTTGATCCATCAAAAGGCCCTTTAAAGAATAGACCTTGTGTGGTAGATATACACGGCAGAGAGAAGTCTTTATTAATGTATGCATGCAAAGGGATACGTGCATATTATAAAGCCATGCCAAGCGATAAAGAAGAATGCACCGGTGAAGTATGATACAAGACTTGATCTATAGATGCCCGGTATGCGGGGCCCTTGATTGGTATGAAAAGGGAAGATGCATACACTGCAACGCCAGCGTGGAACTCGTATCCAGGACAAGGCTGGCAATAAATAGCCGGGATGAGCCCATAGCATACTGGTACGACTTAGTGTATGCCCTGGATTTACCAGAGGATGCAGCAGGTAAGATATTGCAGGCCAGTGATGTAATACTCTCCAGGGATAAAAGGAGCTCTACATTTAAAGGGTATGCAGGTATAACAGCAACCCATTACATCAGGGAACGCCTTGATAGGGGAGTGCTTACCCTCTATGGTTCAAGGATAGTGTTTAAAGGAGATGATGTAAACCTTGATATCAGCCTCTCGGATATAGTGTCTTTGACCATAGAGTCAAATACACTCATAATTGTGATCAGGGGCAATACCACCTACTTCATAGACTTCAGGAGAGATTCAGGAAAGAAGTGGGAGGATTTCCTGAGAAAGGCAATAAGCAGGTACCACGAGGGAGAGGATATAGTTGAATTCTACCCTAGGATTCGCTTTAAGAGCGATCTTAGACTTTCCGTTGGAAGTAACTCTGTGAATGGCCATAATGAACTAAGAGTACCTGTTCACAAATGGTATACAAAGGATGGTTCTTTTATCTACAGGCCCATTAGTACGGCGATTAGGGGCCTGATTAAATTGCTTTTTCCTGTGACCATATATGGCATGGAAAACATACCATTAGAAGGTCCGGCCATTATTATGCCTAATCACCTTTCTTTTTTGGATTCCGTAATACTGGGCGTTTTTAGCAGAAGAAATATATGGTTTATGGGAAAGAATTCCGAGTTCATGCACCCATTCATGAAATGGTTTTTGCGTGTTGCAAAGGCCTTCCCGGTAAGGAGATACACGATAGATGTCCAGGCCATAAGAAATTCAATAAGGGTGGCTCAAGAAGGACACATACTGGGGATATTCCCAGAGGGAGAGAGAAGCTGGGACGGTAGGATGCTGCCCTTTAAATACGGTACAATGCGTCTTATACTTGCACTGGGTTTGCCGGTAATACCGGTTGGCATTTCAGGAAGCTACGAGTTGTTGCCCAGGTGGGGAGGTGGCTTGAAGAGGGTCCCAATAAGGATAAACATAGGTAAGCCAATGCATTTCGAACAGGTTCCAATACCCATGCAAAGGCATTCTGATATAGAGAAGGCTTCTAATGATCTAAAATCAGCCATTATGCAACTTAGAGGTACAGGACAATGAGCTATGTTAAGATTATACCATTAGGTGGTGTAAGGGAGTTTGGTCTGAACTCCCTTATTGTAGAGACCAGCAAGGGGAGCATACTGATCGATGCAGGGATTATGTTTCCGAGATACGCTCCAGTGGGTATCGACCAGATAATACCCGACTTCAGCTACGTAAAGGAGAATCAGGAGAACTTCCAGGGCATTGTACTGACACATGGTCATGAGGATCATATAGGTGCACTTCCTTTTCTACTCAAGGATGCGCCAATACCTGTATATGGTCATCCCTTTACCATAGAGCTGGTAAAAAACAAGTTAAGTGAGTATGAAATTAACGGCAATGTATCACTTAACCAAGTGCAGGGGGGAGATACTGTGAACCTCGCAGGCATGGA
>Ga0190360_1001469_pt1 | contig 12154 bp, 5 predicted proteins | sample 48721834_MG_FD_161271 | JGI IMG/M metagenome (GOLD analysis project Ga0190360, IMG submission 161271) | Hydrothermal vent microbial mat bacterial communities from Southern Trench, Guaymas Basin, Mexico - 4872-18-3-4_MG | ecosystem: Environmental > Aquatic > Marine > Hydrothermal vents > Microbial... | reverse complement strand
TTACAAACATATATTCCTAATACGTGGTATCATGTTCGAATAGATTTTGAATGTAGTAATGGTAAATATAAAGGATTAACGGAAGATACTGCTTCTGTTTATATCAATAATAAAAAAGTAGGTGATTCTTTACCATTATCTAACCATGGAACACCACCAAACTTTGTAGATGGATTTGAAATTTCATTAGGATATACCACACCTGCAATGTATAAATGGGTAGATGCCATAGATTATAGCTGGGCTATAGGATATTATTTAGGTCGAAATACAATATATGCTGATCCAAGTGCAAAAAATTATAAAGGTTTATATTCTTTTACCGATGATATAAATGGAGCACCTCCAGATAATTGGACTGTTTATTCGGGAACTTTACAAGTAATAGACTCGAAAAATGATCATAGAAAAGTTTTAGAATTTGTTGATAATAGTACAATTTACAACGTATTTGCACCTCAAGAAAGTGGTATTATTGAATTATGGGCATATCCAACTAGTATCAATTCGCATTTATGTTTTGCACTTGCTTATGCTGATTTTGGGAGATATGATTTTAGTATTTATGTAGCATTTCATTCTAATGGATACCTTGTATATTATTATAATAATGGATATAGCTACAAGAATATAGTATCATATACACCAAATAAATGGTATCACCTTAAATTTGTGTTTAATTGTAGTTTAGGAACTTATGATATTTATTTAGATAAAGTTTTAGTTAAAGCAAATGCACCGTTTAGGTCATCAGGTCTTTCTAAAATGGACAGACTTAGAATTCATTTTAAAGGGGAGACCTCGGGACCCTATATTGACGCAATCGATTATAGTTGGGCAAAGCTGTATTATGAGGGACGGAATTATTATATTATACCACCATCATATGATTACTTAGGGTTATATTCATTTACAAATGATACTATTGGCTCTGACCCAGTGAATTGGACAGAAAATGAAGCGGGAGTTGCTGATTTTCATATTATATCGGAACTAGAAGGTCATAAAAATGTCTATCAATTAAAATCGGATTTACTTTTAGGTACTTTCTCAAGTTCAATAAATTCATTTTCAAATAGACCTTCAGGTTCAATTGAATTTTGGATAATGGATGATGGAAATGGAAATGGAAATATATATTTGGGGATAGTAGAGTCATCAAAATATATAGGAGAATTGATTACAGATAATGGCGCATTTAAATGGTATTATAATGATGGTTCATGGAAAAAAATATTCTTACAAAATTATACAGCAAACATTTGGTATCACATCCGTATTGATTTTGAATGTAGTACTGGAAAATACAAAGGTTTGATGGAAGATACAGCTGCAATCTATATTAATAATATAAAAATTAGTGATACTTTACCTTTATTCAATAGGGGGACGCCTCCTACATTTGTAAATGGGTTTAAAATCTCAATAGGATATACTACACCTGAAATGTTTAAGTGGATAGATGCAATAGATTATAGTTGGGCACCTGGATATTATGAAGGACGCAATTATAATACTACCAAGGGAAATTTAATTTTTGCTCCTTTAAATTTTAAAAGTACGCCAAAATATTGGACCAATATAAATTTCTTTAATATATCATGGACCAATCCCTATGACTCCTCAGGAATTTGTGGATTTTATTATAAATTGGACTCACCTCCAAGTTCAAATGATAATGGTACTTATATCCCGGGAAATAATATTACAAATTATTCAGGAATTACAGTTTCAGGTGATGGCCAACATATTATTTGGATTTGGTTAAAAGATAAAGAAGGAAAAATAAATTTCCAAGAAAATACATTTACTTCATTATATCTGGATACTACTGGTCCTACTAATTTTCAGATATTAGATTATATGAGAATTTATTATGAAAATAATCCTACAATTATATGCCATTTTACAGTAGAAGGGGCAGGTATAAATATTTCCAGCATACAATTTGCATATTCTAATGATGGATCAATTACTCCGACTAATTGGATGAATGTAGATGGCGTTTATTTGGATGAAGCATGTACAATTGAAGCTACTAATGGAGCAACTGGGGAAATTTATGCAAAAATAGAACACGTTCCATTTGCTTATTTCTCTTTAACAAGAAATACAATTAGATTTAAAGCCAGTGATATTAGTGGTAATACACAAGTCCAATCGGTAGCAGTTACTATTAAGACTATTAATATATTTGATATGAATATAATTATTTTTTTAATAATTGCTTTGCTAATCGGAACTACTATAACAATAGGACTAATAATATTTATTAAAAGTTTAAGATCTCAAAATATCCAAAATACATCTATCGAAAAATCTAGTGAAATTGAAACTTCTAATACTATAAATATACAAAAAAATAATACACCGCTTAATAAAGTTGATGAAAAATATGAAAAATTCCCTGAAACCATTCGTAAAATTAACATTAATAAATTAGTAAAAGAATTTCAAGATTTAGAACGTTCAGGTAAATTAGAAGAGGCTTTAGAAAAACTGGACAAAATCTTAGATATTTCAGAAGAACAAGATTATCAGGTCTTATATAAAAAATTATTACAAAAATATAGAGAATTACAACGAAAAATATTAAATATCTAAATATTTTTACAATTTTTTCGTATATTAATATTCTATTTCTTTTTTGTAATATAAATCGGTTTAATTTATTATCAATTTAACGTTTATAAGACTGAAAGAAAAAGGTGAGAAATATATCTATTAAAATTATTGATTTTATCACTTTAACAATGATAGGATCCTTTCTAAATTTTACTTTTTGTTTATATTTTAAATTTTTTCAAAATCAATCTTTAAAAAGATTAAATAAATGGTTAAAATTGTATTAAAATTTAAAAATAATGAATTGATCACAATATTACAATTAAGTAAATACTATTTAATTAATGAATTAATTGATTGATCAAATTTTTTAAAAAATTAATGAAAAAATCTTATTAAATCTAAAATTTTTGTGAAAATTATGACAATAAGTGATACTCAAAGGGAACAATTGAGCTATTATGTTTGTGGGAAAATCTCTGAAAAAAATCTTGACGAATATATTAGAAAGAATTTTCTTCAAATACAAGAGATTAAAGAGATAAGAAAGGATGTAGTCGAAAATTTACAATATGCAGAATATTATGCCGGTAAAGGTCTTGTAAACTTATTAATCAAGCCAATCGAAGATATTGAAAAACTTCTTAAACGCATTAACTTATTTATTCCGCCTACCTTAAAAAATAACATAATAAAAATTGGACTTATTAACGGAATCCCTATGGAATATAAATATCTCTCTATGGCACTTAATACAAACGACAATATAGGAATACAACAGCACTGGAAATTCTTTAGTAATTATATATTAATGTTGGACTCGTATTTTGGAAATAATGCCCTATCAAAAGGAGAAATGATGGTCTTAGAACGCTGGAAAGGAGAATATTTTAAATTGAAAAATTTTTTTGAAAATAGAAAATAAATGAATTCAATAGATTATTTATATTTTCCCGTAAAATAAGTATAGAAATAAAATAAATCAATAAATATTAAGTGAATATAAAAAAATTCATGTATTAAAATAAGAAATATAATATAATAATAATAAATTATAATAACAAATTCATTTATTATTTCTAAATATGGGTTAAATCGTAGAATTTCAAAATGAAATTATATGTTTGAATGTGGATTATCGGGAAGTCAATACATAGTAAGTTCAAAAGAATGTAACTTTCCTTATATTTCTTTGAGAAATAGAGAGAGATTTTTTTTAGTTTTAAAATTAAAAATTAATTTTAGACACATTATTTGGCTATATAAATCCACCACCTACAGGAGGAAAGACTGCGATAGTTTTACAATCTGCGGGGATTTGATAGGTATTAATTTCATGTTTTAGGACAATATGACCATCAATAATAAACCGCATATAAGGTTTAATTTGCTGGTTTTTTTTATCAAAGACTGCATTATAGAAGGATTGACCATTGGGTAAGTTATCCCGGACAAATTTTAGAAATTGAACTATAGTTATTCCTGGAGAGATTTCAATTATTTTAGTTTTAAACCCTAAAATATTTCTTAAGGTTGCAAAAACCGAAAATTCTATTTTAATTTTATTATTGGTCATTTTATCGTCCGTTTTTTAAAGTTTAGAAATAATTAGGGATCAAAAATACATTTTATAAGGTCTCCACTATAAAGACATTCATTGCAGCCGGGGGAATTGCCATAGCAATCAGATTCATTAGAATTTGTATAGAAACAATTTGCTGTAGAGTAAGGGCAATCTCCGCACCATGGAATTTTTTCAGAGAAATGATCATTATGTAATCTATCGCGAAATTCTTTATATTGAGGTGATTGCCAGATATCAGCCAAATCTTGATTGTTAATATTTCCAAATGATTTTACTCGTTCTTCTCGCATGTGGCCATTAACATAAGTAATAGAATGGTGCATAAAATTAAAGCAAGGAATTACATCGCCGTGGACATTAATAATAGCAGCGCTTCGTTTAACATAGGGGCAGGTGCGAGAGAAGAAGCTAGGAAATAAAGGAGGTAATTCTAAATAAATATTAGATTGATGTGCTATTTTTTGAGCTTGAGAAAAAATTTTTGTGACATCTTGGAAGATTTCAAATTTTTTAGAAACTTGAATGATTTTATCGAAATTTATGCTAAGACCCGATGAAAAGCTTTTATCGCGGAATGATTGCAATAGAAATAAGAGGTAATTTCCAAGAATTTTTCGTTCTTCGCTAAATTCACCATAAGCAGGTTTTAATGCTAAATTAATAATACTTTTTTTCTGAGCATTCCAGCTCTCTTCAACAAATTTTTTGCCCATAGACCAAACTTCAGAGGATGTAGTCGAATAAAGAGTTTCGGAGATCATTTCTGGAGTATGGGGCAATATGTGGGTAATATAAAGGGATTTAATAGGTATTTTAGAGCAAAAAGATACAAGATCGGGAAGGTCGTATAAAGTTGATTTCATAATAACAGATTCAATAGCCAAGTTTGAAAATTTACCTTGTTGAAATTGTTTACCTAAGTATTTAAGATTATCAAAAAGATATTCACCAGCCTCGGGTCTAATATGTTTTAATTTTGCCAGAAATGGGGTTTCTAATGAGACGATTATACGGTCTAATTTTTTTTGACCAGCTTGTAAAATTTTATCCGTGATTTCTGGCGTCAACAAGCTGCCATTAGTACTAAATTCAATTTTCCCATTATCAGGTAAATATTTTGCAGCAATTTCAATAAATTTAAGAAAATGTGGGTGAGTAAGGACTTCACCGATACCCATAAAAATAACACGGTATAATTTAGAAAAATGTTGACTTGCCAAACTTTCAAAGAGGTCTAGCGGAAAATTAGTAATTTTTTCATTCCAAGACCTGCGAATACACATTTTACAGTGAAAATTGCAATGTGTAGTTGGCTCAATTTGTAGAATTTTCGGAAATGTTTTCATTATAATAAAATCCTCTCTATGACTAAAAAGAATTAAAATATTGAAAAATAAAAAAAATAAAAAACAGGATTTATTATTTTAAATTAATAGTTTGAAGTCATCAATACCTAATTCCTTAATTTTATTAGGTGTTGGAATGCCATGTTCATCCCATCCGCGAAGTTTATAATATTCACCGAGCATTTTATCAAGTTCGCATATTTCTCCCTTGGAAGGTCCATCTGGGAGAGGGTCTTTTAAAATACGTTCAGGAAGAGTATCTTGGTCTTTAATCCCTAATTTCTCCATTATTAAGCGTTGAGTATTATATATTCGTTCACCAATAGTTAAAATATCTTGGTCTGTAAGTTCCCAACCTGTTACAGCAGAAAGTAAGTTTGCAAAATCTTCAGCACCTAAAGCGAATGTGGTAAACAAACAATTAACAACAGAATTAACAGTTGCAGTAAAATCTTGGAAAATTTTATCCCAAGTAGGTTTACTACTATAGTCTAGGCGATCAATTTCTTCAGGAAGTCCAATTACTTCTGGAGATACAGTATATCCAGTGACATGACATCCACCTCTATTTGCAGTTGCATAATTTAGTCCAATACCTTTAATTCCACGAGGGTCATAAGCAGGCATTTCGAGACCTTTAACAGACATACTAAGTTCAGGGTGTCCATACATTTCTGCCAATTTTCGAGAGCCTTCAAGTAATTTTAATCCGAACCCTTTTTGTTCGCCCATTAATCGGACGCATTCTACTAGAGCTTCTCCATTGCCAAATTTTAAATCAATATTTTCATAATCTTCCTTTGGAATATATCCTTTTTCGGCTAATTCCATAGCACATGCAATAGTACTTCCAGTAGTAATAGTATCAAGCCCATATTTATCGCATAAATGATTAGCCATGATAACTGCACCCATATCGTGGACTCCACAAGAGTTTCCCAATGCCCAAATAGATTCGTATTCAGGGCCTTCAGTGCGTTCAATAGCAAATGGACCATCTTTAACATAAGAAATTCGTCCACAACTTATAGCGCATCCCCAGCAAGGATTCTTTTTAATTAGGTATTTTTCAGTTAGAGTTTCCCCAGAGATTTTTTCTGCTTCCTCAGAATAAGCGCTCTGCCAGTTATGTAATGGCAATGATCCGATATTATTAATAATATTGACCAAAACTGCAGTCCCATAAGTTGGAAGACCTTCACCTGTGACTCCATTATCTTTTAATTTAGTCAGTGCAATCTTGGAATATTCTTTAAATTTTTCAGGCTGAGCAATTTCAACTTTTTGATTACCTCCCACGACAATAGCCTTTAGATTTTTAGACCCCATTACAGCGCCGACTCCGGTCCTACCTGCTGCTCGGTGGGAATCATTTACAATAGCAGAATTGGGTTTCCCATTTTCACCATTGGGACCAATACAAGCTATAGATATTTCAAACCCCTCATTGTTATGTCGGTTAAACAAAATATCAGTAGTTTCGTGTACATCTTTTCCCCACAAATCACTTGCGTCGTGAAATTCAACTTTACCATTAAATAAAGTTAGATAGACTGGTTTATCAGCTTTTCCATTAAGAACGATCCCATCAAACCCAGCTGATTTAAGATAGGCACCCCATTTACCACCGGAATTGGCAGAACCAATTGACCCAGTTAATGGAGATTTAAGAGCCATAATATGATGACGCCCACCTGATGGAAACCCAGCTACGCCAGTACCTGGCCCCACTGCAAAGACCAAAACATTTTTTGGGTCTAAGGCGTCCATTTTGGCTAAATTAATTCCTTCAGAAACATATTTTTTAACTGTATCCCATATAATGGCTGTTCCAATGCCCATACCGCCTAAATATAACTTGAAATTTTCTTCATAATTTTGTTTTATTTCAATTTGTCGAGAAGATAAATCTACTCGTACAAATCGATTCATAATTCCATTACCCATAATATCACCAAAAAAAGTGTAAAAGTAATATAAAAAAACGACCATTAAATTTAAGTCTATCGATATGTATAGTCAATTATATCGAAGAAAGGGGGTTAGATATAATAATATCGTCCTCAAATTTGACTGATTAAATCCATTCGTTAGAGAATTAATTTTAGTTTGCTTTTTATATTTTTTTCTTAAAATTTGTATAGAAAATAATAGGTTTCCATATTACCAATGTAATGATAAAGAATTTTTGTGGAAAAAATGAAAATAAAAAAAATAATATTGATCTATCCAGGAAAACCATTTATTTCAGTTAATGCACCTCCTTTAGGTTTGTTATGTTTAGCAGGAGGTATTATAAACAAAAATTACAGTGTAAGAATAATAGACCGTTCTATAAATAAAAATGATGAGTTATTAGGTGATGCCGATTTAATTGGAATTTCCGTAATGGGACAAATTTCCGAAGTAAAAAAGATATGTAGAAAAGTCAGAAAAAAATCGGTAGCAGCAATTATTTTAGGGGGATGTTTACCCAGTTTAGACCCAGAATTTTTTTTTAAGGAAATTCCAGAGATTAATTATATAATTAGACATGAAGGTGATTTTGCTTTTTCTAAATTAATAGATTATTTAAACGGAAAAAGAAGTATTGAAGAGATTGAAAACCTTTGTTATTTAGATTCAGGAAAAATTATTAATAATCCAACGAAAATAGTAGAAAATTTAGATTTACTGCCCATGCCCGCGTTTAAACTTGCTAATTTAGACGCATATATAGAAATGAACAAGAAATTTTTAAAAATGACTAAGAGGAACCCACCATTAATATTTCCATTAGAAATTTCAAGAAGTTGCCCATATCAATGTAAGTTTTGTACGGCACGATTGATATTAGGTGATAAATGGCGAACGAAATCACCAGAACGAGCAATACTAGAATTGAAAGAGTTATTTAAAATATATCCACCCGATAAATATAATTTATTAATTTCCTATGTGGATAATAATTTTATATCGTCCAGAAAATGGATAAATTCTTTTTTTGAGTTAGTTAAAAGTGAGGATTTAAAATTTAAATGGTCATGTTCATCGAGAGTAACAGACATTTCAAGAGAAGTGTTAGGTAAATTAAAGGATATAGGACTGCAAGGTATATTAATGGGTGGAGAAAGTGGTTCATCAGAAGGACTAAAAAATATAAATAAAAAAATTGAGCTAACTGATTTAGAAAAAGCTGTAAAAATATGTAATGAATTAAATATTAATGCGGTATTAACATATATGATTGGGTTTCCATGGGAATCAAAAGATTTAATGAGAAAAACTCTTGAAAGTGCACTCAATGCTTTTGAAACAAATCCAAAAAGAATGGCAATAAGATTGTATAAATTTGCACCACAATATACTACGGATTTGTGGGAAGAATTGGTCTCAAAAGGTCTGCTAGACCAGAAAAAAAAGTTTTTTGAAAATTTTTGGATAAATTCCGGACTTGTATATAAACACCCCAAAATTTCAGCCTCAGAAATTGATTTATTAGTGGCGTGGTTCTTTTTAAAATATATTCTTTTAATAATAAAAAGTGGAATTAAAATATACAGAGATAATCCAATCTATAATCTTGATGATATAGAAAAAAGAATAAATTCAATAGTGAATATCTATTTAAAAAACAATCCAATGTATAAAAAAATAGAAAATGTGATTCTAAAATTAAAAATTTTCGTTAAATCTGTCAAGTCAAATAATCTTGAACTAAACGATATTAAAAAGGCTTTAATAAATTTAGATATTAAAATATCATCGATTTTAGATTAATAATAGTAAAAAAATTAATAGAATTAGTGATAAAAGAAAACTAATAATTTTCCTGAATTTTCTAAATTTAATATGCGATTAAATATAGGAATCATTCTAAGCTTCTAAAATTAAAATCAATGGAAATCAATTGAATTCACTAAATTTAGAGTAAAAATCAAGCCTAAAAAAGAGTTAAAGGTAATAATTAAATTTTTTGAGATTTTATAATTTATTTTGGGTAAATTGAGTTTATTTAATAATTTAGATTTATAAGAAATAGTGTTGTAGAGCATAATTTTTTGATGAAATCAAAAATATATTAATTTAAATTTTTTTAAGGGATATTAAGAAAAATGAAATAAGTACTAAAAAGATTAAAAGATTTACAATAATAATTAGAGTAATAAATTAATAAATAAAAGTAAGAAATAAATGAAATTAAAATGAAGAGTATTGAATTAAAGAAGAATTGGATACTTATGTATTATGAGTCTGGTGAAAATAAAAAAGATATTAGATTAAAAACTGAAGTTCCGGCAACGGTATTTGAAATACTATTAGAAAATGGAGTTATTAATGATCCTTTTTATGGTTTAAATGAGGATAAAGTTGATTGGGTTTATAATTCTGATTGGAAATATGAGTCCTATTTTGACATCTCAGAAGATTTGTTAAATTATCATAATATTAAGTTAAAGTTCTATGGATTAGATACAATTAGTGATATTTATTTAAACGGGCATCATTTAGGCAGAACAGATAATATGTTTCGAATTTACGAATTTAATATAAAAAAAATAATTAAAAAAAATGACAATAAATTAGAACTAATTTTTAAAAGTCCTGCAAAATACGCACTCTCTGAAATTAAGAAACATGGGCATCCATTATATATAACTTCATTGGGACTTCCAGGGATTAATTATTTAAGAAAAGCTCAATATTCATTTGGATGGGATTGGGGGCCAAAATTACCAGATATTGGGATATGGAGACCTGTAGAAATAGTAGGATATAATGAAATTAGAATAATAGATACATATATTTCTCAGAATTTTTATTATAATAAAGATCCCTTAAAAATTAATAACCCTAAAGAAATTGAGACGATTAAAGTCTTAAAAGTTGATCTAAAAGTTGAAATTGAATTAGAAATAAGCATATTTTCAGATATTAATAAAGAAAAAAAGATAAGTAAATATAAAGCTGAAATAATTTTAAAGGATCCTGAAGGAGGACAAATAAATAAACAACAAAATATTACGAGAAGTTCTTTACAAGAAGTATTCACTATTAATGAACCGATTTTATGGTGGGTAAATGGTTTAGGAGAGCCGAAACAATATGACCTACAAATATTTTTGAAAATTGATGATGAAATTATTGAAAAAAAAGAATTAAAAATAGGAATTAGAGATATTAAACTAATAAAGAATAAAGATCAATGGGGAGAATCATTTTATTTCATGCTGAATGGAATTCCACTTTTTATTAAAGGAGCTAATTGGGTACCTATTGATAATTTTTTAGTGCGTGGTAAAAAGTTGGAATTATATGAAAAATTAATTGAATCGGCGAAATTGATAAATATTAATATGTTAAGAGTCTGGGGTGGTGGGATATATGAAGATGACCGTTTTTATAGTCTATGCGATAAGTTAGGAATTTTAGTTTGGCAAGATTTTATGTTTGCATGCGGGATTTATCCATGTGAATCTGAGTTTATTGAGAATATTAAAGAAGAGGCAATTCAAAATATTAGAAGAATACGAAATCATCCATGTCTGGCTTTATGGTGCGGAAATAACGAAATAGAATGGTTTTTAGGAGTAAATTTATTATTATTGTTTAAAATCAAGTTTAAATTTAAAAAAGCAGAAGCATATAAACGAGCATATAAATATATTTTTGAAGACCTATTCCCTTCATTGATCAAAAAATATGATTGGCAGCACGAGTATTGGCCAAGTTCACCATCAAATGGATCAATGTTTTCTGATAAAAAAATAAATAGTGGTTTATTAAACTCAAATGACCCGAGTAGAGGAGATGCTCATTATTGGGATGTTTGGCACAGAGGCAAACCTTTTTCAGCATATAGAAAATTTATTCCAAGATTCATGTCAGAATTTGGATTTCAGTCATTTCCATCTATTAAAACAATTGCAAATTTTTGCCCACCAGATCAATTTGATTTTTATTCACCAATTATGAAAAACCATCAAAAAAATCAAGGGAGTTTTATAATATTTTCAGGTGGAAATAAAAAAGTAATGAAGTATACAAAACGACGGTTTAATATACCAAATAATTTTGAAAAACAAGTAATATTATCTCAGATTACGCAAGCTGAAGCAATTGAATATGGAGTAGAAAATTGGCGTATAAATAGGTTGAATAATCATTGTATGGGAACGATATATTGGCAATTGAATGATTGCTGGCCTGTGATCAGTTGGTCATCAATAGATTATTATTGTAGGTGGAAGGCATTACACTATATAGCAAAAAGATTTTTTCAACCATTAATTGCAACAGTTATTGAATCAGTTAATAGAGTAAAATTCAATATTATAAATGATTACAAAAACACGAAAAAAGGTGTTATTAGATGGACAATTCAAGATATTAATGGTAATATAAATTTAAGAGGAGAAAAGGATTTTACAGTATTACCCTGCACTTCAATTGAAATCGACGAAATTAACTTAGATAAAAAAATTCAGAAGATAATAAAAAAGAGTATTATATTTTATAGATTATATAATAAAAAAAATGAATTAATATTTAGAGGATTTAGATTATTTACTGCTCCTAAAAATCTTAAATTAAAAAATCCAAATCTTACATGGGAAATTAAAAAAATTAATGACAAAAAATTCGAGTTATCGATCAAAAGCCAAGAAATTGCTCTTTA
>Ga0190360_1001468_pt1 | contig 12159 bp, 11 predicted proteins | sample 48721834_MG_FD_161271 | JGI IMG/M metagenome (GOLD analysis project Ga0190360, IMG submission 161271) | Hydrothermal vent microbial mat bacterial communities from Southern Trench, Guaymas Basin, Mexico - 4872-18-3-4_MG | ecosystem: Environmental > Aquatic > Marine > Hydrothermal vents >... | reverse complement strand
CTGGTAAGCTTCCTGCTCACGCTTTACCTTGGCCAACTGCGCCGCTTCGCGCCGGCGGCCGTACTGGCGGTGCTGGGGTTTACACTCACACTGGGGCTGCTGAACGTGGATGCCTTCATCGCCCGCCAGAATATCCGGCGCTACGAAACCGGGGGAGAGATCGATGTCCCCTACTTGGCGTCGTTGTCGACCGACGCCCTGCCCCTGCTGGTGGAGCTTGCCCGTCAGGCTGAGCTCGATGTAAGCGAGGAGCTGCTCCCTGCATTGGCCTGCCACGCATGGTCGCTGGAGAACCGCATGGAGGAGCAGGGCTGGCCCTCGCTCCACCATTCGCAATCGACGGCGCTCCGCTCGCTCAAGAGCCTGGAGGCGCTGGATCCCTATAAGATTGTGCGGGACGAAGAAGGCTTCTGGGTGGCCAATGGCCCGGAGGGCACGATGGTCTGCGGGTATTCCAAGAATAGCCTGCGCTAGGAGCCGCCATCGCCAGGGCGCTCGGCGACCACCCAGGCGGCTTGGTTCTCGCGTGTGATCTGGACTTGCATGCCAAGCCCTTGAAGCTTGCTAGCGATCGCCTCGGCCCTCCAGAACCGACTGCGGAAGAGCGCCAGCCGCTCGGCGAGGGCGATGAGCTTCACCGCAAAACGATCGATATCGGGCTCTTCGATGACCAGCCAGCCTGCGGGCGCGAGCACACGCAGGCACTCCTCGAGGCTGGCCCGCTGGTCGGCGAGATGGTGGAAGGCATCCACGATCAGAATGCGTTCGAAGCTCTCCTTCCGGAAGGGGAGCTGCTCCGCCCCGCAGGCGACAGCGAGCAGGCCGCCTTTTTGCTGGGCCTCTTTGAGCATCTTCCGGGAGGTATCGGCGACGAGCAGCATACCCGCCATGCCGTGCAGCCGGCTGGTGATGCGGCCTGTGCCTCCCCCGAGGTCGAGCAGCCGCCCTTGAATAGGCAAACCGGCGACCTCCTGCAGGCGCGAGTTGGCCGGCGGCCGTATCAGGCGGTCGTAGAGCGGCGCCAGAAGATCGAAGTGGTCGAAGCCGGACATAGGGGCTCTCCCGGATGGAGACTAGTATACCGGCCAATGGCGCCCACTGTCACCCAGGACGAGATTGAATTTGAAGGGCGGTCTGGCCAGCGATCGCGCGCGGGGCGGTTCCGCAGCCGTCAGCCCGGCGTCAGTCCAAAGGCATGCATCACGCCACCTATCCGCTAGGATGAATGCCGGAGATGAAGGGGCTATATCCTTCCCGGGAGGGAGCGGGCATGGAGAAATACGAGGGATTCCACTGGCTGACATGGCCGTTCAGGGCTTTGTGGCGGCTGGTTACGGGCATCCTGGAGATCACCGGCCGGTTGGTGGCGGTGGTCCTGGGGCTGGCGTTCCTGATCGTGGGGGCGATCCTGTCGGCGACAGTCATCGGAGCCCTGGTGGGGATGCCGCTGGCTTTCTTCGGCATCCTGCTGATCCTGCGCGGTCTTTTCTAGCGCAGAACCTTTTCGGTCTGGGCAACCGGTCGCGCGATCCAGGGATCCTATTTGCGTAAAGGGTATCGGAAGCCTGCTATGAGGAGAATGTCGATGACAACGGAAGTAAGGCGGCTTTATCGGTCTCGTGAGGAACGCATGATCGCGGGGGTCTGCGGAGGTCTGGCGGAGTACTTGGCCCTTGACCCCACGCTGGTGCGGTTGCTCTTTCTGGGCGCCCTGTTCCTGGGCGCGCCGGGCGTGATCCCAGCCTACCTAATCATGGCGGTCATCGTGCCGCCGGCACCTGATGTTCGGGAGGTGCCGGAGAGCTCCGACCTGGCGCTGGAAGAGGACGCAGGCTAAGAGGAATATTCGGTGGGTGCGAGGGCGCACGGCGCTACGCCCTCGCGAGAAGCAGGGCTGCCCTTGGCGGGGCAGCCTCTGCCGCGTGTGTCCGAAAAGCGCGTCCCGCCGCGCTAACTCGCCGAGGTGGCCTGCAGGTAGGCTTGACCGAAGAGGTGCGCTTCGACGGCATATGCATAGGCGCCCGTGAAGAGGACGCCCACGAAGCAGAGGATCACGCCAAATCCAGCCAGGAAGGATGCGACAAATATGCCCAGGAAGGCCAGTAGGTAGGCAGCAGGCGCCTTGCGGATGCGCTCGATGAGCGTTCCGATGTTCAGGGCTGAGCCCAGGCTTCCTGTGGCGGCGAGCTCGCCATAGGCGGCGGGAATGATGAAGGCCAGCGCCAGGCCGTAGATGATAGAAAGGCAGCTCAAGCAGGCAAGCAGCAGGGAAAAGACGACCGCGGCGCTCTCCGAATCCACCAGCATGTCGATGATGGCCGCCGGGAAGGCGATGATCATGAGCGGCAAGCCGAAAATGAATCCCAGCGCGAAGGCTTTCAGGCCGCTCATGAAGAGACCGCCGAAGTCCTCCCATTTGGGCATGGGATCGCTTTCCCCACGGATCACGCGAGCCGTGATCTCGATCAGCCAGCCCAGCACAGCGATCTGTCCCACGATGGGAATGAGCGAAATTACGCCCGTAAGCAAGATCTTCTGGATCCAATCCTTATCTTGAAAGGGGTAGGAAAAGGCCAGACCAAAGTCCATTGTCTCTCTCCTTCAACGCTGTTGATGGGATGTGATGAGCCGCCGAGCGAAAGGCCATCATGGTGGGTGAGTCTAACCCAAGGCGGTATTTGACGCCAGCCACGGAGGCGGTTTCCGGCCGCCGTTCTTTCCGACCGGCGAGGGCCTTTCCGGGCGCGCGCTAAGAGCCGGTCGTGGCGTGGAGATCCCAGGCGATGGGGGCCGGGCTGCTTCCTAGGGTGGAAAGTTGGCTGGGATGAGCCTCCATTGCTTCGTGAAGGTGAATTGGCCGGTCTCATCCATCGTGTCCGTCTGGCTGGAGCCCTGTGATTCGATGGCGAAGCTCATCACCGAAAACGAGGGCGGATAGAAGCCTGGGTATGGGCCCGAGTAGTGTTTGCAATTCAAGGCGCCGCTCAAATCGGCGTCTGGATCGGGCCCTTCCGTAATCACGAGGTAGATCTCCGCCACACCCTCATCCTGCCCCTCGACATCCATGCATTCGCCTTCGAACTCGATCAGGGCCGTGCTGGCGCCCTGAATGTCGCATTTTCCGTCGTCGGTCTGCAGGAATCCGCTGTACTCGTACCCGATCAGGCAATCCTCGGCCTCGACGCGCGTACCCTCCACATAGATCAAGCACCAGGCATCCGGCGTGGTGTTCCCGGTGATCGTCATCAGATCACCCTGCCCGGCAGGTTTGAACTCCCAAGAATGGTTGAATTCGAGCTTGAAGACGGCGGATTCCTTGGGACAGGAAGGGAACACGATCCCGGGCTCGCCCTCGTCGGCAGTCAGCGATTGTTCCTGCTGGGAGAGGCCGCCGCCGGGGACGGGCGAGGCGGGGTCAGCCTTCGAGGAACAGCCGAAGAGCAGCAGGCTCAGGCAGGCGCAAAGGACTGCGACGCGCCGGGGCGCATTCCATGGTGAGGGCATGTGGGATCCTTCCTTTGGGTGAGGGGCAGAATGCAGGGACTATAGATGTTTGTGGTGGATTACGCAAACAGCCCAGGGCGGAGGGAAGATCTGCCGCCCCGACTGGTTCAGAACAGCGTGTAGATCAGCGGCCCCACGCCCGAGCTGGAGGCGAAGATAAGCAGCAGTCCGAAGGCGAGCAGCAGCGCGACCATGGGGACCAGCCACCAGAGGCGCCGCTGCCAGAGAAAAGAGAGCAGCTCACGCGCCACGCCCAGATTGAGCCACATCGATCGGAGGAATGATCGCATATTCATCCCCTCATTTGCGCACGACGAAAGACTCGAGGTACAGCGTGCTCAGGTCGCTCCTGGAGAAAGTGTTCAGGGCGTTGGCTGGCGTGTTCACGATCGGCTCGCCGCGCAGGTTGAAGCTGGTATTGAGCAACACAGGGATACCGGTCACCGCGCCGAAATTCGCAACCACATCGTAATATAGCGGATTCCACTCCCGGCGGATGGTCTGAAGCCGGCCTGTCCCGCCCTCATGGGTGACAGCAGGGATGCGTTCGGCCTGGCCATCCCGGGTGGGATAGACCATCAGCATATAGCGCAGGGGAGGCAAATCGACGCGGCCATCGAGGCCATCGTAGAAATCGGCGGCGTTCTCTTCCAGCACAACCGGGGCGAAGGGCCGGAAGGGCTCTCGATACTTGATAGTGGCGTTGACCTTGTCCTTCATCTCCGCCCGCCGGGGGTCGGCCAGGATGGAACGGTTGCCGAGGGCGCGCGGGCCCCACTCGAACCGGCCTTGAAAGAGGCCAATCACCTTGCCCGCCAGCAAGTCCTCGGCCATCAATTCAGCGCGGCGCTGGGGATCTTCGACTACCTCATAGGGCCATCCGGCCCGGTCGAGGGCCAGCTTGACATCATCCGCATCGTAGCGCTTGCCCCAATAAGCATGATCCATGACGAAGCGACGCGGCTTCCCCAGCAAGACGTGGTAGGCGTACAGCGCCGCTCCCAGCGCACCCCCCGAGTCGCCCGCTGCGGGCTGGATGAAAATCTGCTCGAAGGGCGTCTCGCGGGCGATGCGCCCGTTGGCGACGGAGTTGAGTGCCACGCCGCCGGCCATGCAGAGGCGCCGAGAGCCGGTGCGGGCGTGCGCGTAGCGGGCCATCTTGAGCAGCGTATCCTCAGTCACACGCTGGATGCTGGCGGCAATGTCAGCATAATGCTGGTTCCGCTCGGCGGTTGCCCGATCCCAATGGGGCTTGTCGGGCCGCGGCAGCATGGCGGGTGTGAAGAACTCCTCCTCATGCGTCCGAGGCGGCCCAAACACCTCGGTGAAGCGGTGGTTGAAGGTGTGCCGGGTGGAGTGGTGGAAGGCGAAGTACTCCATATTGAGCCGGAATGCGCCATCATCGCTCACCTCGATCAAGCGGTACACATCCTCGAGGCGGGTGGGTTGGCCGTAGGGGGCCATGCCCATGACCTTGTATTCGCCATTGTTGACGCGAAAGCCCAAGAAGGCGGTGAAGGCCGAGTAGAGAAGTCCCAGAGAATGCGGGAAGCGCTGCTCAGCGAAGAGCTGGATAGCATTAGGTCGGGCTTCCTCGCCGGCCTCCTCCCAGCAGGCAGTGCCATGGCCGATGGTGGCGGTAGTCCACTCTCCCACGCCGTCCACTGTCAGGATGGCAGCCTCATCAAATGGCGAAGAGAAGAGGGCGCTGGCGGCGTGGCTCATGTGGTGATCGACGAAGAGCAGGCAGTCCTCCGGCAGATTCAGCTTGCTCAGGATCTGGCTTTTGATCCATAGCTTCTCATTGAACCAGGCGATCATCGACTCGCGGAAGACGCCCAAGGAAGCGGGGTAGGTTTGCAGGATGCTTTGCAGAATGCGCTCGAACTTCAGCAAAGGTTTTTCGTAGAAGACGGCGTAATCCAGGTCCTTGCCCCGGATCCCCGCCTGTTCCAGGCAGAAATCTATCGCGTGGTGGGGGAACCCAAAGTCGTGCTTTCGGCGGGTGAACCGCTCCTCCTCCGCCGCGGCGAGGAGCTGGCCGTCTTGCAGCAGCGCGGCGGCCGAGTCGTGGTAGTAGCAGGAGATCCCCAGAACATACATCAGGAGAGCCTCCGGGCCTCGTCGATGGAAGCTTCGGATTGCTCGCGCGCCAGCCATGTGGGCGGAGAGCGGCCTTGCAGCGAGAGGGGGTCGGCGGCGCCGCGTGTGATCAACCCGAAGGGTAGGACCAATGTGAAGTAGAGCAGGCTGAGAACGAGCCGGGCGATGAAGTCGCCCAAGGCCTTGCCAACCCGTTGCCAACCGCGCCAAATCAGCTTGAGCGTCCGCATGCTATAAGCCTCATTCTCCCGTTACCTTAGCCGAGGCGGCTGCGATTGTCCATAGCCATCATGGGGCACCCGCTGGTGGGGAAGCTACAAGATTCGGGCCGAATGCGCAGGCGCGGAGAATGGCGACCCTTAGGGGGCGACCAGCCCTTCGGCTGCGAGGAATAAGGCGATCTCAGCCGCGATCCGGGCATTGGCAGCCTCGTTGTAGTGGGTCTCGAGCGGGTCGGCCAGGGTCATCCCCTGCGCGGCCATCTCGCGTAGCGATGGGGTAAGGTCAAGCAGGGGGATGCTATGTTGTTCGGCGAAAGCCTGGAGCACCTGGAATTGATCGTCAATGGTTTCGTCCATGCCTTCACGGAAGGTCTGCCAATCGCTGGGATTGCGGGTGGGTTCGAGCACCAAGCATCCGAGCCGGGCCTGCCACTGATAGATCATGTCACGGTTCAGGATGCGCAGAATTTCTTCGTCCTCGCGGATAAGTGGCCAATAGACGCGCGTTCGCTCCGGGAGGTAGATCAAGGCGAAAGCGGAACTCTGGCTCTCGGCGAGCTCTCGCATGCGCAGCAGGCTTCCGGAGAGGATGCGCCAGTTCTCGCTGGCGAGCATCCGCTCGCGGTCGAGGGTGAGCGTGGCCGAATAGGCGGGCGAGAAGGTGAACGTTACCCGGCGGCCGGAATACTCGCGCTGGATAGGTGTCACGATGTTGTAGCTGAGCGCGGAAGTCGGGCCCGCCCCGCGGAAGCGGAGCCGGGCGGCCTCGATGGCGCCGCCCAAGACATCTGGAGAGACCAGGCGGTCCCCCCAGCGGGGGCCCAGCGGGTTGGGAGGCATGTAGCATGTATAGAGGTCGTTGCCCTCGAAGTAAGCTTCCAGCACCAGCTCGGGCTGGCGGGGGAGTCCGTAAGCCACCAGCGGTGCGACGTGCTTGGAGGGGTTGGTGCCGCCCATGCCCAAGTTGAGCACGCGCAGGCCGGACTTGCCTTCGAGAAGCACGGGCCAAGGGGCTTCGCTGCCCACGCCAAATGTAAAACTGTCGCCCAGGGCAACGAGATCGACGAGATCCGGGACCTCGCCGTCGCCCCGGAAACCCAATGCGTTGGTCCGGTACCGCACGCCCTTCTCGAGATAGGCGATGCCAGGGATATCTGCGTGCAGGCGCCGCCAATTGCTGCCAACCTGTCGAGCGTAGGTAGGCCAGAGGCGCGGGAAAGGGCGCAAGAGAAATTCGAAAAGAGCCAGCGTGACCAGCATGGAAACAAGGCTGACCAGCGTGTTGGGCGCGATGGCACCGGTTCCACCCAGGTAGAGCAGCGGAAGGATTCCCCAGACGCCCAATAAGAGCCACTGGTTGTGTTGGAAGGGCGAGGTGGCGGCCCAGTAAGTGAGCGGCAGGATCATGAACAAGAAGAAGGCCTGGGAGGCGAGCCGGGGCTGGCCGGGCGGCGCGTCTGCGCGCGTGAGCTGCAGCGCGATCGCGAAGAAGAGAATGAGCAACAGGCAGGGGACGATCTGGCTGCGGAGGAAGAGTAGGCCGTAGGGTGTGGCCAGGAGGGTGCCCTCGAGCGCCATCTGGACCAGGCTCAGGGCAAGCATCAGCAGCCACCAAGCGAGGCCGGCGCATAGGTACGCTGGCCTTCTTGGGCCTCGATGGCTGAGGAGGGGAGATACGCTATCACCTGGAGAGGGCGGCTTAGGATCCATGGCAAGAAACTAGCGCGTTTTGGGAGGCGTGGCAAGCACAGTTTGCGGCTGATTCAATGGCGAGGGCGTTCAATGGGTTTCCAGCCTGGGGAAGGCTAGGGAGGCGCCCGCAGGGGCGCCCAACCCGGGCGGCCCGTAATGAAGATCAGTGCGCCGCACAGGAATCGAACCTGTAACCTTGGGCTTAAAAGCACAAGTGTCGGGGCCCTATTCAAGGGCAATGTTTGTGGCGACCGGACCTTTGTAATTGAATGCCATATTGAAACGCACGCGCTTATCGTGGCGCAATGCTTCCCAATTCAGTTCAGGATTATAGGACTCATGGGTAAAGAGGATGTCGGCATAGCGATCCCGTTTGATGAATGCGAATGTACTCTCTTTGCGGATAACCTTCCCTGTGTATTCAGCCGCGTTCCCTGACACATCTCGCACTATACCTCGGGGTTCATTCTGTGTCCTGACGTCAACTCTGGCAGATTTAAGGCGGTCGAAGTGCTTGCAGGCTTCATCGATTTTCCCGTCCAAATACAGTAAGCGGGCGAATTCGAACTGAGCCGCGTAGTTCGTGTCACCTTCCGTAAATGAGCGACGCAGATAATGTAGCAGCACGGCAGGTGACGTGTCGGGGATTGTCTGGAGAAGTCTTGCGAGAAGGAAGTTCACTGCCTTTGCGGCAGGGTTCAGGTCCAAAGTGGCTTTGAGGACCTCTATTGCCTGATTAATATTCCCTTGTGACTGGTAAATGCGGGCAAGCCTTGTGGCAACGTACGGGCTTCCCTTGGAAGCCTCGAAGGCACGCTTCAATGCTTTTAGAGCTCTTTCATTCTCGTTGATAAGTCGCGAGAAGTCGGACTCTGCAGTGGCAATGAAGCTATCTTCGGGGAATCTCTGCGACGCCTGTTCGACTCTCTGGTCAAGCTGTTTCACTGCTCTTTCAATTGCAGGGCCATCTCCTTCCTCAATGAGTTCAATGAGCTCTGCCATATCAGCTTTGATCAAGGTGTGATAGGGATAAGGGCTAATGTTGCCACTGCGGATAAGATCGAGCGCTCGCTTGCGAGCGTCATCGCGAAGTTTGGCTCTTTCAATGGGGCTCTCAGACTCCTCTGATTTCTTGAGCGATAGCTCTGAAAGCGAGTGGAGAATCGATCTGTTATCTGGTGCCAATTCGTGGGCCTGCTCAAGTAGTCTGCGAGCCTTCTCAAGACTTCCACCATCAGATTTCATCTCAAACACTGCCTCTTGTTGCAGTAACCAAGGCTCATCCCCAATGCGTTCTCTTGCCGCAGAGTATAGGTTCCGAATCATTTGGGGATCCGGGAAGAGCTCAAGCAGTTCCCTCGCCTTTGTAATCCCATGGAAGGCTTCGCGATCGGAGTAGTAGTCGTAGTCGATTTCTGCGATGATTCTCGAAAACTCATCGAAACGGTCTTGTGGTGTGATAAGTACTCTCTCGAACACGAGCTCGGCAATGTGGGAATGCCTGGACAGATAGACGTGATCTTGGATCCTTTGATCAAAATGATCAAAGACTACGGATTCAAGAGGAGCGAACAGCTCGGTCTCAAACATTGTGAATGGAATGCCATGTACTCTTGAGATCAAGCCTGCCCGCGCCGGTACACCCAGCCGGTGAAATATGCATACAGTCAAGTAAAGTGATTGAGCCCTTCTCGGGTAGATGGACATAAACTCATCGTAGACAATATCTGAGAAGGGCTTTCCAAGGGTCGCTTCGTGGAGAGCCACGAGGAGCTGTCTGCCAGCCTGCTCCTTTAACTCCTCCCGCTGTTGCTCAATAGGCAGACCCTCTAAGTGGCCGAGAGAGTCGTGCTTGCCGAGAAGGGCTATTAATTGGTCGATTTCCTTCTCGCTTAGATTTCGAAGGTCATAATGATGCGCAACGTAGGGCTCCAGGCCTTGACACTCCATGTTCCACTCATGGTATCTCTCCGCACCAATAATGGTAATTGGGATCCTGTCACGCAACGCTTGAATCATGAGATCCTGTATTAGCCCGACGTTATCGGATACAGGATCAATGAACAGGAAGATCCGTTGCTCTGAGAGCCTATATAGCTCGATGATGGCTTCGTAGTCGAGTATTTGCCCCCTTTTCATCCAGAGACAAATGACGTCAAGATCCTCTGCCGCTTGCCATGCTACTCGGCGGAGCACCACAGTCTTACCAGATCCTGCGTGTCCCTTTAAGATGAATAGCTCTGCGGTCTTAGGATCCCTATCAAAGCTCTCCAGAATCACCTCCGTTAGCAAGGTCCTTGTTACTCGCCTCGGGACATCAAGTTCATGGATAATCGGAGTCCAATCGAGAAAATAGCCCTTGTAGAAGAGCTTGGGATTAAGTTCAGTGGGCAGGATGTTGGGGTGAACGTAATCTGTATCCCTTGTAAGGAGGGTCATTAACCTAGTGCTGGGCTCCCCTTCTGCACCAAGTCTGAGCTTCTTCCGGATTGGGTGTTCGGAAGTATCCTGCAATGACATGAGAACTCTGAACTGAGCAGGAACTGCTGCGTCTGCTTCATGGATGAAATCTTTGAAAGAGGCAGGGATATGGGTAATGCGTTTGGATTCGAACAAGCGGACCTCAGGGTCGGATAGCTCTGGTGTGACTAAGTAGCTCCGAGGGCGCGCTGATCCGATTGAAGTGAGCTCCTGCAATATTGATCTGAGGTCATAGTCAGCCAGGCTATGCCCGACAAATACGAATGGACACTCATAGAACAATTCTTTCAATCGGTCGAAAAGGCGGCTTCTTCCTTTCCTATATGTCACGTACTGGTCCGTGGTAAGGATTAGAGGAACGTCTGGGTCATTTATATCAGTGATGCAGCCATGGAGCTTGAGGTATATCAGCGACTTTGGCCCTTGAAGCTTCTCTTCGACTCGCTCTCCGTTCTTTCGGAATATGACAGGGAATTGGAGGGGATCTTTTGCCTGATCATAGGCTCGCTCGACAATCAAGTCATAGTTCGTAGTAGCGAGTGCCCGCCATTTTAGCTTTGGGATGACCTTATGAAAGTCAGCGGGCTGGAAGGGATCGAAGATGGATGCTATGAACTGCTGAACTGTGAAGAGATCAGTCTCCGAGATCGCGAGCTCCGCCACTTGCGAAAGTGGCATCTCTGCAAACTCAGGACCGAGAAAATTGTTGGCGAGCATTAATGCAAGCGCACGCGCTGTCGGAGGGGATGCTCCTTCTGGGTGCTTGGCTCCGATCGTGGCACCAGCGCCCAGGAACAACACCACTCTTCCTTCTTGGAGATCTCTAACTAGTGAGGCCGGCAGGTTGGTCATTCTTGGGCGCCTCCCGTGTACGGATGATTGCGACTCGATAGGGAAGATGAACTGGCATTAGGAATTGCCTCTCGAGGATGATGCCAAGTTCCAGTGCCACAGTACAGCATGTCCATGAGGCTTCAGTCTCAAATGGCTGAGATCGGGTGTGGATAGTCCGAGATCGGAGGCTCGGAGGGCTGGATCAAGCGTCACGATCGGGTAGCCCGCCGGATTGATGGCGAAGAGGCCTGCATCGAAAGCTCTGTGGTGGTTGGCACAGAGGATAAGTCCATTGCGAGCGTCGTCTGATCCTCGCTCGCTGACAGGACGGATATGGAATGCTTCGAGCAATTCTGGAACTGAGATCCCACAAACAGCGCATTCTTGGCCATAGCGTTGCATTACCTGAAATCTAAAACGAGATTGGCCATGTCGTGTGCTTGCCTGAGCGATGGTTTGATGGCGAATCTCCGTGAGAGAGAAGGGAATATCATCAATCGGAGAGGTTAGGAGAGTGCTAGGAGCTATAGAGCCGAAGGTAACGAGAAATAGCCTTGAAGAATCGTCCCATCCTTCCACCCAGCCGATATAGACATCTCTGAAGGTGGATCCTCGCGAGGACATAGTAACTACAAAGACAGGCAATTGCAGTTCGGCAGAAATCTTGGTTGCCGCTATCTCATTTATATCTCTGCTTTCGGGGCGGCAAGTGTTTGGGTAGTGATAGATAACGCCGTCCTCAGCCAAGTCGTCTGGGTAATGAAGGCCAGTGTGAAGGATTGCTACCGTGGCGCCTTGCTCGCTGGATGACAAGTGGATAGTCCTTTGCTTGTCCACCCAAATGCCTTGTTGGCCTCCGTAAATGCCAATATGGCGTAGAAGATCAGGGCGAAGTCCCTTGGGTCCGCCGGCATCGAGGATTTCCTGCCACCAGCGCTCTCGCAATTCTCTTTCTGCCGCTATGAGGGAGGTTCTATTGCCTATTTGAGAGGGAAAATAATAGAGGCCTCGACGTTCCCATAGAATGTCGGATGTCTTGCGTTTTTGCAGGACATTGCGGACGTTGCGATGCCAGGTGGGGTCTGTATTGCCTAGGGCGGAGGGTTCATAATCGTCGGGTTGAAGTGCGACTTGGGATTGAACGGCTCTGTAGATGGCCTCGATCTCGATCCACTCATCGCGCAGGACAGAGGCCAACATCGCGTTCCAGAGATCAGATGTCGAGGTGGGCAAGGCGTCTCCCCCTTACTTAGGCTGGCTACTTGCGAGGTGGCAGCTTGGAAAGTTCCTCTGCCTGAGCTTTGCGGAAATTTCCGATGTCAGT
>Ga0190360_1001465_pt1 | contig 12169 bp, 10 predicted proteins | sample 48721834_MG_FD_161271 | JGI IMG/M metagenome (GOLD analysis project Ga0190360, IMG submission 161271) | Hydrothermal vent microbial mat bacterial communities from Southern Trench, Guaymas Basin, Mexico - 4872-18-3-4_MG | ecosystem: Environmental > Aquatic > Marine > Hydrothermal vents >... | reverse complement strand
ATTTGCCCCGGTGGGTGCTACCCTTTATCACATTGAAAAAGAGGCCTCACAAACCAAGGCCTCTCCACCTGCATCAGAACGCTATCCCACTTGACTCCACGTAACCCTTTCTTTTACCAGTTCTACAGAAGGCGAAGGGTAGTGTCTGTCTCAGCGCCCTCCTCTTTTTCATTTCAAAATCACAGGTTTTCCCCTGTATTTCCCTGAGGCCACCTCCTCCCAGAATTCCTTTTTCACTTTCATCCAATCATGGCCAAATTTCTCGTTAAAGAATCCTCCGAGCCGATCAAAAAGCCTCTTCCACATGGCGCCCGAGCCCAGGGACAGCACATCTTCCAGAAAAGGCACTATTTCCGTCATATATTCTTTGGGAATGAATGCCCTGGCACCCATTTCATGAGAAATTTTCCTCATTCCTTTTTCATCTTTCGCCGTTCTTCATCCCTGATTTCTCGGCGAAGCAGTTTTCCTACCTTGGACTTGGGCAGCATATCCCTGAATTCTATGTAACTAGGCACCTTGTAAGAGGCTAGCCTGTCCCTGCACCATCGGATAAGCTCAGCGCCGCTCACACCCCTTGCGTCTTCCTTCAGGACCACGATTGCCTTGATCCTCTCTCCTACCTTGGGATCAGGCACGCCCACAACACAGGCGCCAATTACCGTAGGATGGTCTTGAAGTACTGCCTCAACTTCAGAGGCAGAAACCCTGTAGGCCTTGTGTTTGATAATGTCGGCTGAGCGCTCCACATAAACAAACTCTCCGTCTGAGTCCTGCCTGACAAAGTCTCCCATTCTGTAAAATACCTTGCCATTTATGGTTACATAGGAACTCTTTGTCTCCTCTGGCTTGTTCCAGTATTCCTTGATGGTATAAGGGGATGTGACTAGCAATTCTCCCACTTCGCCCTGGGGAACAGGCTGCAAAGTTTCCGGATCCACCACCATGCACACGCGGCTCTTGAGTGGGATCCCAATGGAGCCCGGCTTGGGCTCTCCGCCGATTCGACTATAGGTGACATGTCCAGCCTCGGTTGATCCGTAAACTTGGTAGATGGGAATATTGAACCGTTCTTTCCATCGCTTGTAAACCTCCACGGGAAGCACATCGCCACCGCAGTAGCAATATCTCAGCGAGCTCAGATCGTAGCGATCAAGGCGATCGTTTTCCAGTATCATCCTGTAAAGGGCAGGAACCCCCAAGAACCACCTAACCCGATACTTTTCAATACTCTCCAGGATTGCATCCACAAGCGGCACAGGCATCAATACCACTGTGTTGCCTTTGTTGAGCCCTATTGCCATACACAATCCAAGGGCCATGATGTGGAACAAGGGGTTAACGGCAATGTAAACGTCTCGACCTTCCAAAAGATGTTCACCTGCCACATCCTCTGTTACGTCATTAACATAGGAGGTCATCCCTATATGATTCCCTGGTACGCCCTTGGGCATACCTGTTGTCCCCCCTGTGTACAGTATGTAGGACAGATCCTTCCAAGGATCCACTTCTTGGGACGCGTCAAGGGGAGCGTGCTTCAAAAGAGAGCAAAAAGAGTGCACCCAGGATTCACGCTCAACTTTGCCTTTTGGAATCTTGTCAAATAAGGTACCCAAAAACCTTTTCCATAGCGGTAACAGATCCGCTAGGTTTGTTACTATTGCGCGCTTGAGAGGAGTCTTATCAAAGATCTCCTTTACGTAACAAAAATTGGTCTCAAGACATACAATAGTCTCTGCACCAGAGTCGTTAAGCATATATTCGATTTCAAAAGAAGTGTAGATGGGTGATACAGGCACCAGCACAGCGCCTATCCTCTGTATACCCAGAAACGCTATAAGCCATTGAGGGGAGTTGGATATGTAAAGCATAACCCTGTCGCCCTTTTTTACTCCCATCTCCTTAAGGGCGGCACCGAACCTTTCACTCAATTCCTTGAACTGTCCGTAAGAAAAATGTTGCCCAAGAAATATTATGGCAGTGTTGTGCGGATAACGCTCCGCCATCTGATCAAACCTGGTATAGCTTAGCTCCTGCTGGAGTTTTTCGCCGTATGAATCCACCTTTACCTCTTCCCCTTTACTCGCTAAACTCCAAAGTATGCAGATCTAACATCAGGATTACTCAATAGTTCCTCTTTGGTTCCCTCAAGCACAGCGGCACCATTCTCCAGTATAAATCCATAATCAATGATGGGTATCACCGGCCTCGCATACTGCTCAGTAATAATTATGGATATCTTTTTTTGGTCACGAATCTCTCTGGTGGAACGTACCAGCATGGCCTGCATAAGGGGGCTCAAACCAAGCAATGGCTCATCCAGCAAAAGGACTGTAGGTTGGGCCATTAATGCCCGGCCAATGGCCAGCATTTGCTGCTCTCCCCCACTCAGGAATCCACCCACCCTTTTTTTTAACTTTTCCAATGCCGGAAATATCTCAAAGACATACTCCAGTGTCTCACTGGCCTGCCGCGAGGAGGCAAGGTATGCCCCAATTCTAAGGTTTTCCAGTACGCTACTTTCTTTAAAAATTCGCCTTCGTTCAGGGCATAGGATAATCCCCATCTTTGCCCTCTTGCTGGGCTTTAGTCCCCCTATCTCCTTGCCCATAAACCTGATACTTCCCAATACTGTGATCCTTTCGCCCCCTGCCATATCCTCCTTTTTCTTGATATCCTCCATGATCCCGGAGATGGTGTACATGAGGGTGGATTTACCCGCACTATTGGCACCAAACACCCCAACGATTTCCTCTTGCTCGCACCGGATACTCACATTATTGAGGGCCAGCATGTTCTCGTAAAACACCATTAGGTCTGTGGCCTCAAGCATGCTTCATAACCTCCTCCACCTCTTCGGAACCAAAGTATGCCTCTTTTACCTTTTCATCGTTCATAACCTGCTCAGGGGTTCCCTCCATGATCTTCTCTCCAAAGTTGAGAACTATTACACGGTTGGCCACCCTGAAAAGTTCCCGGAGGCGATGCTCAATCATCAAAAGGGTGATGCCATCCATGCGCAGCCTTTCTATGATAGGTACCATGCTGGCGATCTCACTCATGCTGAGGCCGGAAAACACCTCATCGCATATGATCATCTGTGGTTTGAGGGCCAAGCACCTAGCAAGCTCGAGCCTCTTCAAATAGCCGGTGGGAAGGCTGGATGCCAATTTGTAGGGAACAAAGGAATCGCGCTCAAAGCCTATTTCTTCAAGTATATCAATCCCCACCGTGTCCCTGTCTCCAAGTTTGCCTCCACCTCGCCAGCCGCCGGTTCGCCTTGCCCTTGGGGAAAACAGCGGGATAACCAGATTCTTGTAAGCAGGAAGGCTATAATAGGGCCGCATTATCTGGAAGGTTCGAGTGAGGCCCAGATCCGCTATTTTATGTGCAGGCTTCCTGCTTATATCCTTACCCTTGAAAAGGACCTTTCCCGATGTCATGCGGATAAAACCGGTAATACAATTCACCAGGGTCGTCTTACCAGAACCATTGGGGCCTATTACACCGAGTATCTCGCCGGGAAACACCTTCAAGCTGACGCGATTTAGGGCCAGAATACCCCCAAAGGCCTTGGTTACCTCTCGTACATCCAGTATGGGCTCCCCACTCATACCCTTACCCACCTTTCAAACTGATGATATTTTCTCTGGCCATATACCATTAATCCTTCACTGCGAAACACGATAAAGCCCACCAGAATAAGGGAATAGAAGACGATCCTAAGGGTGCCAAATGTTCTAAGGAGCTCTGAAATCGGCACCAGAATAATACAACCTATTACCGGACCTACCAGGGTTCCAGCCCCCCCGATTACAGTGGCTGCAATGGGAAGGATTGAAAAATCCAGGGCAAATTGAGATATCCCTGCCCACATGTAAATATGAACCAAACACGCCCCACCCAGACATCCCATGGCTGAGGCTATGCAAACCCCAATGGCCTTGAAAAAGGTAACGTTCATCCCAGAGGCCCGAACTGCCTGGTCATTGTCCTTTACGGCCCGGAAAACAAGGCCAATATCCTCATTGACAAGCCTCCTCATTCCAAAGAGAAAAATCAGCACCATGCCCACCATAAAATAGAGTTCCACCCACCTGCCTGGAAAACTTGTAACCCCCATTATCCCATCTGTCCCACCGAATATGTCCAGGGCCTCTATGATACGGGCCAAGGCCAACGGATACATAAGGGTCACTATTGCAAAGTAAACACCCCGCAGGGGAAGGCATGGGAGCAGTAGAATGGTACAGATTAGAGCGCCAAATATCGTGGCCAGTGGGATGGTGAGCACTGGTGACAGTCCCCAGTAGGTATTGAGTATAGCCGCCAAATAACTTCCCACGCCTATAAAAAATGCGCCTCCCAACGAGACAAGTCCCACGAAGTGTGCTAAGAAATCAAAACTGATGGCAAGGAGGCAGTAGATACACACTATGGATATAACCCTCTGCCAGTACATGCTGGGCATCACCAGTGGTGCGATCAACAGACCACAAATCAAGACCAACCGGGGAAGCACAAGGTACGCGATTTCCTTCACTGACATAAGGGCATAAATGGTGTCAGACCTGACCTTTATGCCTCTGTCCAGTCTCTCTTTTCTTTTCTGCTCCATCCCTTCCAAATCCCGTCTAGACCCTTTCCTCCAGCTCCTTTTGTTTGCCAAACAGCCCTGAGGGCTTGAGGATAAGGGTGATGATTATAGCAAGTATAGCCACTACCATTTGAAAGTGGGATCCCACATAGGCCACGGTAAGGATCTGGGCAAAACCGATCAAAAATGCTGCCAGAACCGCACCAAACCAGCTACCAAGCCCTCCCACAATGCAAACGGCTATGGCCAGAATGAGGACATTGTAGCCCGCCTCCACCACTATGTTTCCCAGTGGAAGCAGCAGGATTGCAGCCAGGGCAGCTAGGGCTGAGCCCAGTACCATGGCCACCACCGCCATTACATCCGAGTCAATGCCAAGCATGAGGGATGCCCGTTCATCCTGGGCCATGCCCCTCAATGCAAGGCCGACTCTTGTACTGCGAGTGAAGATCCAAAGAAACAAAACCACCGCTGCCCCGATTCCCACAACGATTATCCTATGATAGTCTACAGGCACGCCCCATATCATGATGCTTCCTTGTGCAAACACGGGAAGTGTGTAGGTCATCCCCTTGAACCCACCCCAGCGCAGTCCCTCAAGTACAGCAAGCCCCATGGCATATGACGCGATAATCTCCGAAATTGCCATGCCGCGTACCCTGATGAGGATGAATTGGTACAAAAGCCCGCCAATAAGCCCTGTTATGGCCATGGCCAGTATTATGCTGAGGAGATAATTGAGCCCTGCTGCCTTGAGCAGGGTCCAGGTTATAAATCCAGCCACTACATAGAGAGCACCATGGGCAAAGTTGGGTAACCTGCTTATCCCGTAGACGAGCGCAAACCCCAGGGCCATCAATGCCAGTGAAATACTGTTTATGATTCCATAAATAATGATATCCATGGGCTGACTTTCTCCGCACCGTCACATTACAACTTCGTTAGGCCCACTGACCTGAGGCCACTGGAAAGCGGTCCCAGGCGTTACTAGTTGCTACTTAAGCATCCATGGAGGCAGCTTGATCTCCCCAGTGGCAATGCTCTTCGGGTAAACCACAATGCGTTTGCCAGCCTGCCATTGGATTACAGAGCCCACCGCCCCCTTCTCTGGATCCAGAGCAGGGATGACCTGATGGCTCTTGGGGTTGAATCTTATCCTACCGTAGACCCCCATCATATCCGTTTGCTCCAGTGCCTTTACCACGGCATCGGAGTCCAGGGTGCCGGCCCTCTCTATTGCGTCCTTAAGCACATAAACGGTCATATAGCTGCTGGAGCTGCCCAAACCCTCGGGTTCCACGCCCCACCTCTTAGTGTAAGCACGATAGAATTTCATGGTCCATGGAGTAGCCTCAGAGGGAGCATTCCCTGCATTGACCACGTTACAGAGAGTATACTCTCCCTTACCCTCGGTTGCCTTCCAGAAGCCTGGCTGTTCTGCGGCAGCAAGGGTTGAGCCAAAGGGTAACGCCTTGATCCTCATCTGATACCACTGCTTCAACAGGATAGAACTCTCGGGCATGTCCATCCAGATGTTCAGTATCTGGGCACCCCCTCTCTTTGCCTTAAGGAGGCCCATGGAAAAGTCAGATGTTCCGGTGGGAAAAACCTCCATTCCTAGAACGTCAAAACCTTTTTTTGCAGCCACCTTACTTATCACCTTTCCCGCGCCCCTTGCATGGGCCACGTCCTGGACCATAACCAGGATCTTATTCAGGCCGTATTCTTGTTTTAACTCTTTAAAGCAGGCAAGAATCTCCCCTACCAACCACTTGGCCTCTCCATGAATACGGAAACAGTACTTGTACTTATCATAATTTTTCGCCACCATTGCCGAATACTTTGGGCTCAAAACCCCTGTGGAAACAATGGAGATCTTCTTGTATTTGGACAAAAGAGGCATGGCAGCCAGGGCTGCCTCTGATCTAACAGGCCCTCCGAGAAGAAAATCCGCCCCTTTTTCCAGTATCAATTTTTCCACCACCAAAAGTGCCTCACTCACGGGGACTCCAGGCTCAAGGTCCCTGGTGTCCATGACCTCCACCTTGAATGGCCGCTTGACTCCTCCCACATTGACACCACCAGCGGCGTTGATCTCTTCTACGGCCAGCTTAATGCCCCGCTCAGCATCCCAGCCGTAAAGAAATGCTGTGGACAGCGGACAGCCCAAAACAATCGGCTTTTCTGCCCTTGCCTGTTTTGGCATGACACAGAAAAGCGCCAGTAAGCTTATTGCCACAACTATAGCCATCAATTCTCTTGCCCTTGCCATTGTAAACCTCCTTTTTTTAGGGTTTCAGACTGAATACGCCTCAGGGGTCGCCATTAAAGGGCCCCATGCCAACCGCTATCACGGTCTAGAGCCCGAACAAGTTAAAGTGTTCTCTCCACATAATCTCGCGCCTTTCGGCCAAAAAACCACTAATATCCTAACAAAGAAGAAACAACTCCCTCTGGATTGTTTTTCTTAGGCGGTATACAAATAGCCGGGTGATGGAAAAGGTCATGAACTGAGAACCGATATATTGTTTATACGATTGGACTAGGAGAATATTTTATAATCAAAAATTACGGCCTATCTAAACTCGTGTCAAGCCAAAACAGTGTTTTGAGGCCAAGTTATTGACTTCCGGGAACCAGTGGTTAATATTTGCAAAAATACCTTATCAGCGACTTCTTCCATTTCCTTAGCCCAAATTCTATGACTGGTTGAGGTCAAGCGGGGCGAGTAATTTGTGAATCTTAATCAAACTACCAGGGAGTAAGGCTATTCAATGGGTGGAAAAGACTATTACAAGATTCTAGGAGTTTCCAAGGACGCCTCTCCTGAGGAAATAAAAAAGGCCTACCGGAAGCTTGCCCTTAAGTATCACCCTGACAGGAATAAGGGTGACAAGGAGGCAGAGGCCAAATTTAAAGAAATAAATGAGGCCTATGCCGTCTTGAGCGATCCCGAAAAAAGGAAACAATACGATACCTTTGGCGCTGAGGGATTCCACAGTAGGTTCTCCCAGGAAGACATATTCCGAGGATTCGATTTTAATAGTATTTTCAGAGAATTCGGTTTTGGAGGAGGAAGAGCCCAAAGCATCTTCAGTGAGATTTTCGGTGGAGGTATGGGGGGCGGACGCCAAAATTTTTACTATGAACAGGATCCCTTAGAAGGGGCGCTTGGCGGATTTCATAGGAGGAGCCGTGGCCTCAAGGGGCAGGATCTTGTTTATGAACTCACCATGACCCTCGACGAAGTCGCTAAAACTACAACAAAAACTATTACCTATAACGTAGACGGACGCACGGAAACGGTCTCTGTTAAGGTACCAGCCGGCATTGCCAGCGGACAAAAGCTCAGATTGCCGGGGAAGGGTCAACCCGGGATCAACGGTGGGCCACCAGGGGACCTTTACATACAGGTCAGAATATTAAAACATCCCACATTCAGGAGAGAAGGAGATGATCTTTATCTCAAGAAGTCCATAAGGTATTCAGAAGCGGTGCTAGGGACCGAAATTGAAGTTCCCACCATTGACGGAAAGACCCTTAAGCTCAAGGTGCCACCCGGCACCCAAGGCAACGCCAAGTTCCGCCTACCTGGCTACGGACTCCCACACATGAAAAGCAGTGGACGTGGCGATGCATACATAGAGGTAAAAATCGAGGTGCCCAAGAAACTCACAAAAAGGCAGCAGGAACTTATCCAACAGCTTTCCGAAGTGGGCCTTTAATTCCATCCCCCCAAAGAGGAAAATGGCTAATGAAGGCAATCTGCGTCTTTTCAGGAGGTCTGGACAGCCTCCTTGCAGCACAACTCATAAGATCCCAGGGCATAGAGGTTCAGGCCGTTTTTTTTAGCACCCCGTTCTTTGGCCCAAAACGGGCCATCAGGTCAGCCCGATCAATAGATCTCCCCCTCATGGTTGTGGACATCACAGACCAGCACCTTCGCATGCTTAAGGCCCCCAAACACGGTATGGGTAAGCACATGAATCCATGTATAGACTGCCATGCATTGATGTGTAGGATAGCTGGCCAACTGATGGACGAGCAGGGAGCAAGCTTCATAATAACGGGTGAGGTATTGGGACAGAGGCCCATGTCTCAGAACAAGCAAAGTCTGATGCTGGTGGCCAAAGATAGCGGACTTGACGGCCTTTTATTGAGACCCCTTTCAGCCAAGTGCCTACCAGCTACCATACCAGAGGAAAAGGGATGGGTAAAAAGAGAATTACTACTGGATCTCAAAGGCCGTTCTAGAAAACCACAGATGGAGCTTGCTAGGAAACTGGGCATTAAGGATTATCCTTCACCTGCTGGCGGCTGTTTACTAACAGAAGAGGTGTTTGCCCGCAGGCTGAAAGATCTTATTTCCCAAGGCCAGGTTACCAGAGAGCAAATCGAGATGCTGAAATTTGGCCGTCATTTCCGTCTAGGGCCCCGTACAAAGGTTCTGGTTGGAAGGAATGAAAAAGAAAATCAGGTCATAAAAAAACTAATGGCCCAGGGAGATGTGCTTTTTCAATGCCAGTCAATACCAGGCCCCACAGTAGTGCTGTGTGGGGAATACGATGTAGAATTGCTTAAAAGGGTCGCAAAATTGACAGCAGCTTACAGCGACTCCAAAACATCTGAATTGGTCGCTGTAAAGGCCACCACCAATGGCGCGGACACCGTAATCTGGGTTAACACGCCCGACAAATCCCTCTTCCGTAACTTCATGCTGTGACTGTGAAATAGGAAAAACTTTCAAAAAACACGTTTGTCGATCTCTTTGCCCTATACCCATATCCGTTAGTCCTTAAGAGCCTTGCCCCTACCTATCTTTCGAGATGGGTATTTTTTCCCACCGACTCAATATGTGCTCTGGTGAGAGATTCCCTAAGCCATTGCTGACCATGAAACCATTTACTTCGTTCTTATACCCTTCTGCCCACCACGCCTTGATTAAGTCGCTTGCTCCTTTTGAAAACATCCATCTTTGCCCAAACTGGTTTTGCAGTTCCTGCTCCATTGCCGCCTCGGCCATCCATGCCATCACGTAATCGAGGCTATAAAACTCCGGGACCAAATCAAAAAGACATGCCTCAGGTTGATAAAAAAATCCGGTGTAACGCTGCATTAATTCCGAATATCTTTGGCCCGTAGCAAAATCCTCGGATTGAAACATATCCACTTCGGAAAGAAACCTTGCTCCATACCTTCTAAACACGGATAAATCTCGCAAGACCTTGTACTTATGGAGCATAACCGCTATTTCTTCATTGACACCGAGTTGCTCCACCATAAATGGTACGGTCATGGTCATATTCTGAATCAAAAATGCAAATGCCTCACTAAGTGCGTTTTCCATAGATATTTCTTGGTGGACAAATGGCAAATCAGGCGAAATGCTTGCTGCAAATAGGGCATGACCTAACTCATGCCCTAAACCCTCCAAGTCAATCCAACCACCCTGAGGTTTCACTAGCACGTAAATTTCATCAGGTGTCTGAAGAACAAAACAGATGGCTTGGGGGCTTTTCTCAGGGTCATTATCCATTTCAAGGGTAATGGAAGGGTTTTCGCCCAAATCCAAATCCCATTTAGTAAAGAAGCTCTTTAAACTTTCTAGGGCCTTCGCTGGAAAAAGGTGGTCAAATTCAGTCAGGCTCAGCAAATTTATGGCATCAAAACGAGTTAGCTCTTTCAGCCCGGTCTTATATCGCTCTCTTGCCCATTGCTCCATTGCCTCAAAATAGAGTTCATCCGTTTCAACCATTATCTCCTTAATCTTGTCATAATAATAGTTGTAGTCGATCTCTTTCTTTGCCCCGCAGTAGCTAAGGTAATCCCTGAAGCCCAGTGAATCCCTAAGGGTCTCCAGTAGTATCTCCCAGAAAGTTACCGCAAAAGGCCTCAGGAACCTGCACAGCGCCCTTGTTTCTTTTTGCAAGACAAGACGTTCCTCTCTCGTACTCCCTTTCTGGCAATAGGGTATGATCTCGCGGAAATATATCTTCTGCCCTTTCACATAGGCCGCAGCACCTTTCATCCAGGTTCTCAGCTCCGCCTCATATGGCATCACTTCCCTTTGTAAGAAGTGCTCAATGAAATTAAAATAGAGCTTACGCTCCCCTGCTTCATCCGCCAAGAGATTAACTAAAGACCTATACGTTCTTAAACTCAAAAAATCCTCGAAGCCCTCATAAAGGGTTTCTGAAGAAAAAGGACTCGGCCCCCCCTTCCAAAAACAAAGGGAATGAAGCTTCCACCGATAATTCAGGTGGAAAAGGATGTTTTCAATTTCTTCAATACTGTAATCATAGTTTTTCATATCTCACCATGGCAAACCGGATATCTTGGTAGCCAACACATTTTTAAACAAAGCGCCTCTTCGAAGGGCATGCTATCGAAGAGGCGCGTAAAACTCCACCCATAATTGCACGAAGCGAAGAATTGCTAGAGTTTTACATCACACCTCAGACATCTACTGCATTCCTTCCTCGCTGTTTCCTCATCATACCCCAGTTCTATCTCAACAAAGTTTTTCACCCTTTCCTTTGGATCAACCATGGGCATTCTTGCCCTTGGCTGTTTGATTATTTCCTCTGGAACGGCCTGTGTCACATTCACTTCAGGGAACACCAGCTCCGTTGGAGCGCCTCCTCTTAATTGAGCGAGGTAGCGGTCTATCTCACGGGAAGCCCGTTTCCCCGCGGCCATGGCATCCACTATCCTGGCCGGCCCGGTCACAGCATCTCCACCGGCGAATACTCCTGGCAGGTTGGTGGCAAAAGTTCGTCTTTCAACAACAATGGTCCCTCTGTCCACCTTTAAACCATCCCCAAATGTCAAATCAGGGGCTTGGCCAATAGCGGAGAATATGGTGTCATAGGGCTCTGTGATCAGACTTCCCTCTTTGGGAATAGGTCTGCGCCTACCGCTTTCATCGAACTCGCCAAGCTCACATTCCGCCATATCCAGTAGAAAACGGCCATTTTCCTGTCGAATTGCCTTTGGAGCCACAAGGACCTTCAGCTCTATCCCTTCCTCAAGTGCCTCTTCTATTTCTTCCTCATAGGCAGGCATGTCCTTTCTTTCCCTTCTGTAAAGGATTGTGACCTCTTCCGCCCCCAGCCGTTTTGCAGTACGGGCAACATCAATGGCCACATTACCTCCACCGATTACCGCGACTTTCTTGCCCACTTCAGGGGCTTGGCCCAGCTCAACTTGTCGCAAAAATTCTGCGCCCTTGAGCACACCAGGAAGATCCTCTCCCTCTATCCTGAGAGAAAGACTTCGATGGGCTCCTACGGCAACGAACACCGCGTCATATTCTTCCTGGAGTTGCTCAAAGCTGATCTCCTTGCCCACCCTAACCCCGGTTCGCGCCTCTACTCCCAGGTGCAAGATAAAATCGATCTCATCATCGATCACCTCCCTGGGCAGTCGGAATGCTGGAATCCCATAGCGGAGCATCCCGCCTAGTTTTGGAAGCTCTTCAAAAATGGTGCACTTGTAGCCCATAAGCGCCAGGTAAAAGGCAGCAGTAAGTCCCCCGGGACCTCCCCCTACGATGGCTACCTTTTGCTCTTT
>Ga0190360_1001462_pt1 | contig 12174 bp, 10 predicted proteins | sample 48721834_MG_FD_161271 | JGI IMG/M metagenome (GOLD analysis project Ga0190360, IMG submission 161271) | Hydrothermal vent microbial mat bacterial communities from Southern Trench, Guaymas Basin, Mexico - 4872-18-3-4_MG | ecosystem: Environmental > Aquatic > Marine > Hydrothermal vents >... | reverse complement strand
AAGGTTCAAGGAAGAGCTAAAGAACGCCAAGACCATCCTCTATCTTCCCGATAACGCCGGGGAGATCGTCTTCGATCGAGTCCTAATAGAGGAACTGACAAAACGCGGAAAGAGGGTGATCATCGGAGTTAGGGAAACGCCCATCCTGAATGATATAACCCCAATTGATATAAAGGAGGCAAATATACCGGAGGAAGTAGAAGTGATTATTACCGGATCGAGGAAAATAGGTACCGATCTTCCCAGCTGTTCAAAAAGATTCATCAAAATCTTTCAAAATTCCGATATAATAATAGCGAAGGGGCAGGGAAATTTTGAAACCCTCTCCGAAGAGAGGGGACCGATATACTTCTTATTGAAGGCTAAATGTCCTTTAGTGGCGGAAGAGGCAAAGGTCCTGTTCGGGGATATGATATTTGCTCGCGTGTAAAAAAGTACCGGGGAGGAGGAATATTGTCCATTATTTATGTTCTCCTCACGGGTAATTCTCCCGCCCTCCTCCCCGGCTCTCTGGGGGCTGTAAGCTAGAGGGAGGGAATTTTGGAACTATTATCTCTCCTCTTACAATATCGGCGATTCTCGCCGGTCTTTAAAGTGAAATATACTGACATCAAGAAATGTCGTTTTTTGACGCATTATTTAAGCGAAAAAACCGCTCTTTTGACAGATGGAACCTAATGGAGACGAAATATTAGAAGGCTGGAGAGAAATAGCCGCCTATCTCAACAGAAGCGTTCGTACTGTTCAACGCTGGGCTAAGAAACGCCATCTACCAGTACACCATCCTTCCTATGCTAAAGGGGGAACAGTCTTCGCCTATAAATCGGAACTCGACTGTTGGCTCAGGATAAAGCACGAGGCTCCCGCTCTGCTGTATCTGCCGGACTTTATCCGTTCGCGAAAGATTTGGGCATTGGTACATATCCTGATGGCTATTCTCCTGGTATTCCTCTTCTACTATTATTTTAAACCCCGGTTTAAAGTACTCCACCCCGTTTCCGTGAGGATTGTAGGCTCAAGGTTCATCATCCTCGACAAAAGGGGGAAAAAACTCTGGGAATACACCTCCCCTCTTCCCATTTATGAAAAGGAACCACAAGCTCCTGGGAAAGAAAGACTTCCTCTTGTTCGCTTTGTTAAGCTAAGCCCAGCCAGGGGAGCAAATACCCTCATCACCTTCAAGACAAGGGAAGAACCACCTCGTCTCTATCTTCTATGTTTTTCAAATCAGGGAAGGCTCATCTGGAAACACCGCTTAGGAAGACCGCTCAACTGCGGGGGAAAAGTTATCCCTCCGGACTATGAACTGATGCGACTTGAGATAAGGGATTTAAACCGCCAGGGAGGAAAAGAGATTATTGCACTTATAAAGCACAAAAGCTCCTTCCCCTCCTTTATCCTCATCTTCGCCCCTAAAGGGGACCTCCTTGGGGAATATATAAATACTGGCGCTCTCTACTATCTGATAATAACCGATCTCGACAAGGATGGTCTTTCTGAGATAATTGCTGGCGGAGCAAACACTGCCTACTCCCGTCCTGCCATCGTCATCCTCGATCCAAGGGTAGTACAGGGCTCATCCCCTCTCCCTGATCATAAAGAATACGCCCTAAAGGGAGTTCCCCGGGGAACGGAGAAGTACTACCTTCTTCTTCCCAATACTGATCTAGTCAACCTGTATCCTTCTTCTTTCTGCCAGGTGGGGGATCTGTCTTTTTCTGCCAATGAACTCTCGGTACATACATGCCTTCCCCAAACCGAAGAACATCCCTTATTTGTTGGACCGATCTTCCGCTTCCATCTTAATCTCCATCTATTGCAACTCGAGCCTCATGATTTCTTCCTTCTTCAGCGTCAGGAGTTAGTACGGAAGGGAAAACTTCCTCCTATGGGTCCTAACTATATAGAAGAGTTGAAGAAAGACCTTCGCTGGTGGGATGGAGAACGATGGGTCAATCGACCCACGATGAACCGGCTATGGAAAGGATGGGGAAATGAGTAAAGAAAAGAAAGAACGACTCGATGGATGGAAGGAGATCGCAAGTTATCTCGATCGCGATCCCCGCACAGTGATGCGCTGGGAGAGGGAGCTTGGGCTACCCATCCATAGGATCGAGAGCAAAGGCAAAAGCATCGTCTACGCCTTAACTGAGGAGATAGACGCCTGGCTCTCTTCCTTCTCCCAGATAGCTCCAGAAAGAAGGAGAGCAAGGTTACTAAAAACGAGAAAGAGATTCTGGTTATTTCATCTCGCCATCTGCTCTCTCATCGTTATTTTAACCGTTCTTCTAATATACCCTTGGCAAAAGAGGAAACCGAATCCAGCTGATTTCGATATATCGGGAAGCAGGTTGATCATCCTTGATGATAAGGGAAGGAAACTCTGGGAGTACGATGCAGGGAGAAAGCTCATTTCCAAAAAGGAATATAAAAAAGGAGAGCTAAATATTAATCCCTCCCTTCTCATCACCGACCTCGAAGGCGATGGAAGAAGAGAGGTTTTATTTATCCCCATCTATATACGGGAAAACCCACTTCTACACCCTCTCTCCTTTCCGAACTTTCTCGTCTGTTTCGAGGCTTCAGGAAAGATAAGGTTCATCCTGAAACCAGGAAGGGAGATAAGGTATAATAAATACACCACTTCGGCTAATTACAACTTGGGACCTCTCTTAGTTGACGACCTCGACGGAGATGGGAAAAAAGAAATTATATTGGAAACGCACAACATCCCTTTATTCCCCTCACAGCTACTGGTATTGACCGCTCAGGGCAAGGTCATTGGCGAATTCGTGAACGCGGGGCACATCCAGCGTCCCATAGTGGTGAAGGATCTGGATAACGATGGCTACAAGGATATAATCATCTGTGGGATAAATAACACCTTCCGCTCCAATTTCCTTGCGGTATTCGATTATCGATCCGTCTTCGGCTCATCGCCCACACCGGCGGATCCGGAACATACCTCCCCTGAGCTCGCTCGAGGAACGATGAAATATTACATTGTGCTACCGAAAATCGATCTTTATCCTCTACTCAGCACTTACCCAAACGCCACTTTTGATATCACCGATGGGGAGATCATCCTCAAAGGAACTATAAGAAATGACAATCCCGATCTGCTTCCAAATATAGCCTCGCTACCAACCCCCATCTTCCATTTCGATTATTCGTTGAGGCTCACTAAGGTGGAGCTTCCGCGGAAATTTATAACGGCTTATCGGGAGCTCGCGAAAAAAGGTTATCTCAAACCCCTCCCCCCGGATTATGAGAAAAGATTAGCAAAACGGGTTTTCTGGTGGGATGGGGACAAATGGGTGAACCACCCCACTAAGACTAAGATGTGGAGAGAATGGGAGTGAAAAAACACTTGACAAGGAAGGGAAAAAATCTTATGTATAAAAGCGAATGTGGCGCTATCGTCTAGGGGTCTAGGACGGATGGTTCTCAGCCATCAAACCCGGGTTCGAGTCCCGGTAGCGCTACCAGTATTAATAAGGGGCGGTAATTGCCCCTAAATTTTTTTAGCCGATCATCAAAAAGCGCGAGCAGAAAACATTTAAGATAGAGACAGCCATAAAGGCTGTCCCTACACAGGATCAAAGGATAAGAGGAGGGAGGTTTCTCCTCTCAGTGAGAACAAGCTTGGGTTCCCTAAAAACTTCAACGACAAACTTTAGCATAGCAAAATTCCCCTTGAAAGGGTGGAAATTCTATTCTATAATTTGTATCGGCGGCGCGCCCATAGCTCAACAGGATAGAGCGTCTGACTACGAATCAGAAGGTTGGGGGTTCGATTCCTCCTGGGCGCGCCATTAGTCTTTCGGTGAGCAAAAAAGCCCACCTTATTTCTTCCCCTTAACCCAACAATATCGGAAAGGAGGGGGAAATGAAAAGGGAGTTTCTTCTTCTCGTGCTTATGGTCCTTCTTACAACCTCTTTCACCTTCGCCCAGATACCGAAGGAGGAGGTTTTAAAACGGGTAGCGATACCTGCCAAGGGGGACCTAAGAGGGTTGGTCGATATCGTTGGCTTCGCCCATACTGCAAAGCAGATGGACTTTGTCGTCTCGCTCTGCGAGAAGCTCGAAAAAGAGCACTTCGCTAAGCTGGAAAAGGAATATGGCATCTCAAAGGAAAAGCCAGCGATCGCGGTTATATGCCCTCACGATGACTACTATTACGCGGGCAGGGTATATATTAATGTCATCCCCCATATAAAGGCGAAGCGGGTAATACTATTCGGCGTCTGCCACTGGGCGAAAACCTTCGGGGCAAAGGACAAGCTCGTATTCGACGCCTTCAAGAGATGGCGCGGTCCTTACGGTCCTGTTCCTGTATCACCCCTCCGGGAAGAGATAACAAAAAGGCTCAATAAGGAAGACTACCTCATAAGCAACGAGATCGAGGGAAGTGAACACTCAGTAGAGGCAATAGTCCCCTTCCTTCAGTATTACAACCGGAAGGTAGAGATAGTATCCATCCTCGTTCCCTATATGAACTGGGATCGGATGAACGAGCTCGGGAAAAAGCTTGCCCAGGTAGTGGGATCAATAATAAGGGGAAAGGGGTGGAAGCTGGGCGAAGATATTGCTTTCGTCATTTCTACCGATGGCGTTCACTACGGGGACTACGGCTGGAGTTATTACGGGTATCACCCCTTCGGATGCGACATCAAGGGATACGAAAAAGCAGTGGCTCAAGATCACCGGCTGGTGAACAACTACCTTGCAGGAATTCTTAAGAGCTCGAAGATAGAGAAGCTGTTCTCCCTACTCGTTGATCCGAGCGATCCCACCAAATACAGAATAACCTGGTGCGGCAGGTTCTCCGTTCCATTTGGGACAAACTTTCTTGCCCAGTTGATGAAAGAGCTCAACCATAAACCACTCACCGGATACTTCCTTCGCTATGGAACGAGCATCAGTTTTCCCACCCTGCCGGTGGAGAAGCTCGGTATGGGACCGACTGCGCCAAGCAATCTTCATCACTTCGTGAGCTATATTGGGGTGGGCTATTTCTAAAGGCTTCTGAAATAACCTCGCACCTGCCGATATTTCTCCTCCCATTCTCGGCGAAGTCGGTGGGGGATGAGTTTACCCATCAATCGGGTGGTAGCCACCACCCGAGGAGCTAATACGGAATCTCGTATCACCCTGCTTCGTGGAGGAAGGAGAGCAGCGAGGAGATAAACAAGAGCGGTGGAGATGAGAACGCCGATCAAGAGGGAGAGAAGACCACCGACGATCCTGTCGAGGAAGGACAGTCCCGTCACCTTGAGGAACCGCCGGATGAAATAGCTGAACAGGGCGAAGAGGAGCATCATCCAGCAGACAATGATAATGAAAGAGAGAACGAGGGAAAGCTGTGGATGACGTGGGATCAACCGGTCGATCACTGGAGCAAGATACGGGGCATAGCGGTAGGCAAAGATGATCCCCAGAATCACCGAGAGGAAGAGGAGAAAGATCCGGGTAAAACCCCTTATCAACCCATAGATCAAAGAGAAAGCAAGAATGACGGATATGACGATATCGAGCCCGTTCATCTTCCCTCCTTGACCTTAAAAATAAACCATTATGCTATAATTGTAAACGATGAAAATAAAGCTTCTCGTTCCATCCGATATCAAAAAAGCGGTCCCAATGAAGGAAGCGATAGAGGCGGTAGAGAAAGCCTTTATCGCTTACTCTGAAAGGGAAGCGGTGGTTCCCGAGCGGACCGCGATCCCCCTCTCCACCGATCCGATGGAGACCGCCTTGTTTATGCCATCCTTTCTCACGAAGGAAAATGCGCTGGGAATAAAAGTATTAACCGTGCTCCCCAAGAATCCCTCACGAGGGCTTCCTGCCATCTCCGGAATGATGCTACTCCTTGACCCCGAAGAAGGGGGAGCAAAGGGGATACTCGATGCTATAACGCTCACCGCCATCCGTACAGCTGGGGCGAGCGGCGCCGCCACTCGAACTCTCGCGGTCGAAGGGGCGGAAAAAGCAGCTATCTTTGGCGCCGGCGCCCAGGCGAGCTACCAGCTTGAGGCAATTATCACCGTTCGTCCAACGATAAGGGAAATCGCCATCTACGACATCGAAGGGAAACGGGCGGCGCCGCTCGCCGAGAGGATGAGAGAAAAACATCCAGAGATAACTTTCAAGGTAGCAAGCTCACCGGAGGAAGCGGTGCGGGAAGCGGATATCATCACCACCGTTACCACATCGAAAAACCCTGTCTTCCCAGGCAAACTGGTAAAGGAAGGAGCTCACATAAACGCCATCGGCGCCTTCACCCCCGATGCCCGAGAACTCGATGACGAGATCATATCTCGGGCTAAGATCGTGGTCGACTCAAGAAAGATGGCAAAGATCGAGCCGGGAGATATCATCATCCCCTTAAATACTGAGGTGATAAAAGAGGACGACATCCTGGCGGAGATAGGCGAGGTCCTCGCTGGGAAGAAGGCTGTAAGAAGCTCTAAGAGGGATATCACCTTATTCAAATCTGTCGGGCTCGCTGTCCAGGACATCGCGGTAGCAGACCTCGCCTACCGTAAGGCAGCGGAGCTCGGTTTGGGTAAGGAGATCGAACTTTGACTACTAAGAAAGATGAGGAGTTCCTCCGCCTTGCCCTCGCCGAGGCGAAAAGAGGGGCTGAGGAGGGCGAGGTGCCGGTAGGAGCGATCATCGTTATAGAAGATGAGGTAGTCGCTTCTGCCCACAACAAGCCCATATCCCTGAACGATCCAACCGCCCATGCTGAGATCCTGGCGATACGGGAAGCGGCGGAGAAACTCGGAAACTACCGGCTTACTGGTGGCACTATCTATGTAACCATCGAGCCCTGTATTATGTGTATAGGCGCTATCCTCCAGGCAAGGCTCAGCAGGCTCGTCTACGGTGCAGATGACCCAAAGTTCGGTGGAGTTTCTTCTCTCATCGATCTATCAAAGATAAGGGGATTGAACCACAAGCTCGAAATCATCTCTGGGGTGCTCAAGGAGGAATCCGCCTCCCTTCTCCGCTCGTTCTTTGGGAAGAGAAGAAGGGAAAAGGGATAGACAAATAAGAACATTTTCACTATATTATCAATTGAGCGGAGAGGTACCCAAGTGGCCGTAAGGGGGCCGACTCGAAATCGGCTTGTCCCGTGATGAGCGGGGCACGTGGGTTCGAATCCCACCCTCTCCGCCATTTCTGTGCAACAAAAAAGAAGGGGAATACCCCCTTCTCGAAAGAATCCAAAATCCCTTTCTGATTAAAAGCAGTAGCTTATTCCTCCAACGAACCGCTCTGTCAAGTGGCTTCCTTCCCCTTCAAAGAAGATATAGAACAAGCGAAAATCTCCTCTTACAAAGAGCTTCTCCATAACCGGAATCTTTATCCCGCCGCCGAAGTTGATGGCGAAATGAGTGGCGCTATCACCAACGCCGAGGAAAGAGGCTGAGGCACGGCAGAGACCAGCACCTGCAGTAAAGTAGGGGACGAAGCTCTCATCTTCCGTCTTTATCGTACCAACGAAATTGCCATTGACGAAGACGAGCGAGGTATCAATAACCCCAAAAACGCTTCCCGGCACATAGGTGAACTCGAACTCGCCTCCGAGCATCTCGCTGTAAGGGATAAAAACACCTCCCCCAATAGCGAGATCTGAACCGAGCACATCCATATGGTTTAGCCCAACGAAGAGAGAGACTTCCTTCTCCTTGTCGGCAGAAAACAGAGGAAGAGCAATAAGCAAAATCAGCAGGACCAACCCCGCTTTTTTAAGCATAACTTACCTCCTTGATGTTTAAAGTTGCCCTTTCTTTACAATCTTAAATTTTAAAGAAAATTACTGTCAAATTTTTTCAGGAAAATCCATTTTTTTAAGAAATCAAAGGCTAAAATAAATTTTTTCCTCCTTTGACTTCGAGAGTTCTCCAAATCAACCAACCACCATTTAATAGTGACTAAAAACGATAACCGAGACCACTGGTTACCCTGTGAAATACATCCCCCTTTTCCCCTTGCTTAAAAAGGAACAATCGGTAATCAACCCGGATGAGAAACCTACCCCCTACCGGGAGTTTAACTCCTCCACCAATATCCCCTGCTGCTTTGAAGGATATACTTCGTCTTATCACTCGTTCATAGGTAATGGGGACAAAGATATCCCCGATAAAAATGTAAAGGGTATCTGTTTCCTCCGGCGAGGTTACCTCTGCGTATAACCCAACTGCCCCACCCCACCAGCGAGATAGGGGGTCAATCCTTCTGCCAAATCCGTGAACTGATAAACAAGATCCATATTAAGGATATTACCGTTTATCCTGACATTATTTCCGGGGTAAAGCTCGGTCAGCCCTCTCCTTATGGGGTAGGTATCAGCAATGGGGATAAAGGTATATTCAAAAGCAACACCCAACTTACCGCTTAGGGGAAGGAAAAAGCCACCGCCAAAACAAACAGAGGGCTCATACAAAGTAAGGATAGTCAAACCCAAAAACACCGTAGATCTCTTTCTTCTCATTTTGGGAGAAAAGAGAGACGGCGATAATTAGAAGGATACCAAGAAGAATCGCCATCTTCTTTAACACCGTGAAAACCACCTCAGGTCATAAAAAGCCTTCTACTCCTCAATCAAAATCTCAAGCAATGATTATGCCAAAGAGACCCCACCTGCTAAATCCCTCGGTAATAAGAGGTTGTAGAAACTTAAGCGTCCTCTCTGCCCTCAATGGAGGACAAATTGACTCCTTCTGGGTACGCCTGATCAAAAAATTTAGGAGTCTCCCCAATCGGAGACTCCCACTCGGTTAACCAATGCCGGGTGATATCTGATCTTATATCTCTACAAAGATCATCTACTGTGAGAATTACAAACCGCCTATGACCATCTTCCTGACGCGGAAGGTGGGAGCGCTAACGCTTCCCTCGAGCTCGAGATCATTCCCCACCACATCAATACCTTTAAGCATCTCAAAGATATTCCCTGCAAGGGTGATGTTCGCTACCGGCTTCGTCTTCCTCCCCTCTTCGATCCAAACGCCCATCGCTCCAGCAGAAAAAGCCCCGGTTATCGGGTTCACCCCACCACCCTGGGTTGCCATCAGGTAAAGCCCGTTCCTGACCCCTTTTATGATCTCCTCAGGATCCGTGTTCCCATTTACCAGGTAGAAATTGGTAGGACCGATGCCGGGAAGGGAAGAGTAACCTCTCCGAGTAGCGTTTCCGGTAGATTTCGTTCCCGCTTTAGCTGCCGCCTGAGTATTGTAGAGATAGGTCTTAAGAACACCTTTGTCCACTACCACCTTCTTTCTGGTGGCTACCCCTTCACCATCAACCGGACGGCTGCCCAACGCCTTATCCAAGGTGCCGTCGTCGATGATGGTAATAAGGGGAGAAGCGATCTTTTTCCCCAGCATCCCCACGAGGAAGGAAGCCTTTTGCAGCACCCGATCTCCGGAAAGCGCTCGAAGCAATCCAGCGAGAAGCCCCCGTCCTGCCCGGGGAGAAAATACCACCGGCACCTCTTGTGATTTAACCGGCTCACCACCGAAAAGGGAACGGGCGAAATCAACCGCCTTTTTGGCAAGCTCCTCCGGCTTCTTGAGATCGGCGAAGAAACGAGCAGAAGAATAAGAATAACCGGGCTGCATCCTCCCCTTTTTCTCGGCGATCACCGATACTCCAATGCTAACTCCGCTTTCCCGGTAGCTCACCGATATCCCCTCTGAATTCTCGATGTAGATCGTCCCCTCCGCTTCTCCATAACTCGCTCCAGAAGAACGCTTTACCAAGGGATCGATTGAAGTCGCTATCTTCTCGAGCTTTTTAAGGAGGGCTATCTTCGATTCGAGGGAGATCCCCTTAAGAGAGGAATCGTATATATTGACCTTGGGTATGCTACCGCTTTCTCTCGGAAGGATGTTGTACTTATCCACACTCGATTTCCTGGCTAAGGCAACCGCTTTATCCACCAGAAGCCCAAGCGCCTCCTCGCTGAAATCAGAGCTATCGACGAACGCCATCCTACCATCTATGATCACCCGGAGACCTACACCCTTAGCCCGCGCCTCCTTTACCGCCTCGACCTCACCTTCCCTCACCTCTATCTCGAGCTCCCGCCCCTCCTCAAGGTAAGCCTCGGCGGCGGTAGCTCCCTTCTTTAAGCACCTATTTACTAAACTCTTGGCTAAGATCTTATAGTCCATAGCAAAACCCCTCCTAAGACTTAGGAAGAAGGAGACTACCTCCTGCTTCCGCCAACCTTTATGCTCTTCGCCACTCGAACGGTAGGCTGACCTACGGTGACCTCCACCCATTGACCTCCTTTACCACAGTTGCCCGGGGCAAAGGCGAGATCGTTTCCCACCATATCCACATTGGAAAGGACATCAAAACCACGTCCGATCAAGGTAGCACCACGAACAGGATAGGCGATCTTCCCGTTCTCGATGATATAGGCTTCACGGACATCGAAGTTGAACTGACCGGTAGCAGGGTTCACTGAACCACCGGAAAGCGCTCTGACAAAAAGCCCCTTCTTGGTTGCCCTTATTATCTCCTCTGGATGATGCTTCCCATTGGCAAGGAAGGTATTCCGCATCCGAGGAATGGGATAGTAACGGAAGGACTGCCTTCTTCCACTCCCGGTGGGCTTCATCTTGAGCATCTTGGCTGAGATGAGATCGTGCATATAACCCCTCAACACGCCGTTCTCGATCAGGACCGTCCTCTCACCGGGTGTCCCCTCATCATCGAAATCGGTGGTACCCCGGTAGTTGGGAAGAGTGCCATCATCTATAAGGGTAACCAAGGGAGAGGCAACCTTCTTCCCTATCTTGCCAGCATATATAGAGGTATTACGATAAATACCGTCTCCTTCAAGTCCATGTCCCACTGCCTCGTGAACGAGAACACCACCCCAGCCGTTGGCCATCACCACCGGCATCTCACCAGCCGGCGCTTCTCGCGCCTCGAGCATCGCGATCGCCTCACGCGCTGCCTCCTTCGCCACCTCCTCCACTTTGTACTTATTGAAGAACTCAAACCCTGAGTGTTCGCTCACCCTCTTTCTTCCCATATGTCTCTTGCCATCCTTGAAGGAGAGAGCCTGAACCACGAACCAGATCAAGGGAAGCTTGTTCCTCACCAGGAGCCCCCTCGAGTTGGCTATCGTCCGCTCTCTTACCTCATCGTAGTAGTCGATATAGACCTGGATTATCCTTGAATCATAGGCGCGAGCCGCCTTATCCGCCTTCGCCACCAGCTCAAACTTTCTATCATCGACCACCGACTCCAGAGGGACCTTTACCGTGATGTAGGAGGGAAGCTTTTTCTCCACCAGAGATGCCACCTCAACCCCAGAACCTCCACCCCTGGCGATATAGGAAGCTATCTTCGCCGCCTCCTTCAATTTTTCAAAGGAGAGATCGTCAGAATAGGCATAGCCCACCTTGTTCCCTGAAACAACCCGGATGCCTGCCCCCTGAGAGATCCCGAAATTGGCGCTTTTAACCTTCCCCTCCTCAAAGCGGATGCTGGTATTCCTCCGATTCTCGAGATAGAGCTCAGCAAAATCTCCTCCATTTGCCAACGCTACCGAGAGAAGCCTCTTCATCTCCGCTTCATCAAGCGCTCGTATCGTTCCTTCCTCTAAAGTTTTCTCCCCTGGGAAGGTGAAAAGGCGAGAGGCGATGGTGGGTGTAGCAATAAGCACCACTCCACCCTTCATCCCGTAAGAGATAAAATCCCTTCGGGTAAGCGGTTTCTCAAACAAACTATCCTTCCCCATCGCTAACTCCTTATGATTTTGAACTCGCCACAAAACGAAGAAACCAGTTAACAATAAAATATACGAGAGTGTCTGTAAGTTCAAGTCCTTTCTCTGCTTCTTGACAATGGATGTAAGTTTAAGGCATAATTAAAGTCATGAGGTGAAAAAGGTGAAGAGGAAGAGTATTGCTTTTTTAGCCTTTTCCCTACTCCTCCTTTCTATTATAGCGGAGGGAGCAGTCTCAAAAACCGGTTCCTTGGGGGGATAGTGCTCACCCCCGATGGTAAGAAGGGAGCAAAGGGGGTGGTGGTTAAGGTGCTCGATCCGGAAAGGGGAACGCTGATCGCCGGAGCGAAGACAGACGCTTACGGTATCTATCGCATCGGTGAGATCCCTGAAGGAAGCTATGTGATCGGGGTCG